>Ga0310786_10008918_pt1 | contig 12805 bp, 12 predicted proteins | sample AusTroGonzalo_MG_FD_203881 | JGI IMG/M metagenome (GOLD analysis project Ga0310786, IMG submission 203881) | Bovine rumen microbial communities from tropical cattle in Woodstock, Queensland, Australia - Gonzalo_03 (v2) (version 2) | ecosystem: Host-associated > Mammals > Digestive system >...
CTTGGAGAGGAATCGCAGCCCGAAGAAGTTCGGGACCTGGCCGAGCGCGATGATGATAGCGATACCGGCGGTAAAACCGACCGTCACGGGGAACGGAATGAACTTGATGATGGCGCCGAACTTGGCCAGGCCGAAAATAATCAGGAGGAGACCCGCGAGGAGCGTCGCGGAAGCGAGGCCGTCGTAGCCGTACTGGCTCACGATGCCGTAGACAATCACGATGAAGGCGCCCGTGGGGCCGCCGATCTGGAAGCGGCTACCGCCCAGGAAGGAGATGGCGAAACCCGCGATGATGGCCGTGTAGAGGCCCTGTTCCGGACCCACGCCCGAAGCGATGGCGAAAGCGATGGCGAGCGGGAGCGCGAGGATGCCCACGATAACGCCCGACATGAGGTCGCTTATGAAACTTTTCTTGTTATAGCCCCTGCGGACCGTACGGAACAGTTCAGGGGTGACAGTCGTCTTTACGCCAGCGAGGAAACTCTTGACGGATTCCTTGGCATGAATATTCTGCATTTGGGCCTACTCCTTCTATGGGCGCGCCCAAATTTAGAAAACTTTACAATACCCGTTAAGGGGGAGAAAGAAAAAAGTAATTAGCTACAACAGCCCTTTCTTGGCGGAGCGCATCAGATTCTTCACCTGCTTGTTGCTGAGCTGGGGAACGTCGGCGTCGCGCTCGCGGCGAGACTTGGGCGCACATTCCTCGCAGAAGTACTTGATGACCGTGCCGAAGCTAGCGGCCCCGTTGCCGAGGTCGGTCTGACGCGTACGGTAAGAACGCACCAGGGCTTCCCTGTGACATTTATCACACACGCCCATCTTCGGGGCGGCAGGTTCGTGGCGCTTTTCCTTTTTCGATCCGTTCTTGTCGTCGTCCATGGCCCAGGCACGTGCGCTGGCCGCATTCTTTGAAGCGAAATGATCGTCAAACAGGCTCATATTTTCCTTCCCTTTTCTTGTTATTAATTACTTCATCGTCTCTAATATACAATCTTGTAAAAACAGCGACAGCAGCGTGAGGCACAAAGACGTCGGTTTCGCTTGGTCGGAATAGAGGCTGCGCGCAAATTTGCCCCTTTCGGCCTGCATTTCCTTGAATTTTTCGGCATGGGCCCCGAAATCCAGGATGCGCACGCGGTCGGGCGCCTTCGACACAAAGCTCTGAATGGACTCGTTCAGGGCGCATACCTGGCCATCGATTTCGGGCAGAAGGTCCTTGGGCACCGTCACGAAATCGAGGTAGGACTGGGTCTTCTTGAGGATTTCGTCAACGAGGGCGGCGTAGTTCGCAGCCACCTTCTCCGCATTCCCCGCCTCGCGCTTCATCTCGTCGAGGCCGAGCCCCAAAACGATACGCCCCGCCTGCTTGCCGATAATGTCGGAAGAGGCTCGGGAAAGCAACTGGGGCATGGAGGGGAGCGCCGGGGCATTGACCGAAAACTGCATGGGCCTATTGGGCCTGCGACACAAGAGCATTTCCACGCAACGCGTGGCGGCCTCGCCTTGCGGGCCGAAAAGCTCATCACCTATGATTAAAATCCTATTTTCCACGTCAATAATCTACTCTTTATTACTGGGCTTGACCACCTTGATAACCCAATAATCTGCGTTTTTTTCTCTAAAAACGACCTTATTGCCGTCCGCGACGAGGCTTCCGGGGACATTTTCTATAGGCGAGCCCTCGTCGAGCCAGATTTCCAGTTCGCGGTCGCAGGGGTAGCCCGCCATCACGAGCCTGGAGCGCGACGCGTTCAAGGGGCACTTGACGCCACGGAGGTCCAGAAGGCTCGGGAGCTCGGTCTGCAGCGACGCGGGAAGCGGCCTAGAGCGAAGGGACTCACAAAAGCTTACTATTTCTGGACAATGCGCTACCGGATCCGTAAGCCAGATGTCCAGGGGGCCACAGGCCTTCGCCAGGACAACGCGCGAAAGGGCCACGCCCGGCAGAACGACCTCGCCCGTACAGCGCCTGATCCATTCCGAACAGGCATACGAGACAAGTTCCTTCAGGGCGTCCCCGAAATTCGGTTTTCCGCTATTGGCATCTATCCACCGGGCTATGGGAGATATATCCATTCTTATCATCCTCTTTTGTAAACCTACAATCTAATTACATTGTGTCCAAAAATCGCTCAAAAAAAGCATTTTCCCCCTTAAAAATGGAAATTTTTAATTTTCACACATTTTTACGCAAAAAACATAGCAAAGTCGCCCTAGGGTTTCTATATTTGGCGCCAAGCATTCAATTATGCAAAGGTTTTTGATAGAATGAGTACTGTTCTTCTCTACGCAATGTTCGTAGTTTATGTAATCGCCGGTGTTGGTTTGGTGATTTACGGCTTTAGCTGCTACTACAGCATCTACCTGTTCCTCAAAAACAGCCGCAAAACCAGGCTTGCCGACCGCAAAAGGATCCTTCAGTTCTATCGCGAGCATTCCATCAACGAACTGCCGCAGGTTACTACCCAGCTCCCCGTCTTTAACGAAGCCAACTGTGTCGAACGTCTGCTCGAGGCCGTCTGCGCCATCGACTACCCCAAGGACAAGCACGAAATCCAGGTTCTGGACGATTCCACCGACGAATGCTACGAAGTGGCCAAGAAGAAGGTGGAAGAACTCGCTGCCCGCGGTTACGACATCAAGCTTATCCACCGCACGAATCGTTCCGAATTCAAGGCCGGCGCCCTCAAGGAAGCCATGGCCGTTGCCAAGGGCGACTTCCTCGCCATCTTCGACGCCGACTTCGTGCCCGAGAAGGACTTTCTCCTCAAGACCATCCCCTACCTGGTGATGGACGAACAGATTGGCCTGGTCCAGGGCCGCTGGGGCCACCTGAACCGCACGGAATCCGGTCTTACGCTCGCCCAGTCCATCGGTATCGACGGACACTTCGTGGTGGAACAGTCCGCCCGTAGCTGGGGCAAGCTCTTCATGAACTTCAACGGTACCGCCGGCGTGTGGCGCAAGCAGGCCATCTATGGCGGTGGCGGCTGGGAAGGCGATACGCTGACCGAAGACATGGACCTTTCTTACCGCAGCCAGCTCGCCGGTTGGAAGATGAAGTTCGTGTTCGACGTGATCGTTCCGGCCGAACTCCCCAACGACATCAACGCGTTCAAGGCACAGCAGTTCCGCTGGGCAAAGGGCTCCATCCAGACGGCCATCAAGATTTTGCCGCGCGTGCTCAAGTCCAAGGTTCCTCTCCGCGTGAAGATCGGCGCCATCCTCCACACGACGCACTACTCGATTCACCCCTGCATGTTGTTTACCGCGCTCTGCGCATGGCCGTTGCTCGCCTTCTTCGAACCTGTCGCCCACCTGCCCACTTGGATCTACACGGTCGGTTTCGGGTTCATCTTCCTCGCCGCTATCGCTCCTTCTGTTCTTTACTTCGTTGCACAGCGCTGCTCCGGCTATACCGGTTGGAAGATCCGCCTGCTTAGCCTCCCCATCCTCATGGCTCTGGGTGTGGGCATCGCCGTGAGCAACTCCCGCGCCGTTTTCTCCGCCGTCCTCGGCACCAAGGGCAGCTTCGTCCGCACCCCGAAGAGCGGTGGCTCGAAGAAAAAGGCCAAGAGCCATTACGCCCAGAAGTTCCCGTGGCAGGCCATCCTGGAACTGGGCGTGGGCGTCTACTGCATCTTCGGTCTTCTGGAATACATCGGTGCGCAGAAGTTCATCATCGGACCGTTCCTCGCCCTCTATGCGGTCGGGTTCCTCTCCGTGGGCGTGCTGAGCTTTATGCACTTCATCAGCAACCTCTTCGAAATCCACAAGGTCCGCAAGGAACACGGAAACGTAGAGGCCCAGGAAGCCTAGAACTCCTAGAAACGATTTTCGAGACGTCCGCCCTGGCGGACGTTTTTTGTTGCCTCGTGGAGCCTGTGCAGGAGTTCCACGGATTCACGCCCGTACGATTCGATACAGCGGGCATGGACGACCCGGTAGGACTTATAGCCCCCTATGACCGCCAGTGCCAGTACGGACGCACAGGCGACGGCCACCATCAGTTCCATGAGCGTAAAGCCGCGTTTCACTTGCACCGGACGATCCTCCTGAAGCGGACCAGGCTGTCGCCGGCCACTGCGTAGTAGAGGTTCGCACCGGCGAGGGCTTGGCGAAGCGGAGGCGCCGGGACGCCACACGCCGGAGGGTCGTCGCACGGCGGTGGAGGGACGTCGCACGACGGCGGGGACTCGATAAGCGCTTCCATGTGCGATACCGCCCGGGACACCGATTCGATGCGATCACGTTCTATGGAGCGCAACTGCCCGAAACCCGCGACAAAGCAGCCCAGGGCAGCGAGCCCCGTAGCAAGGACCGCCACCGCAACACAGACTTCGACCAACGTAAAACCGCGCACCGCCTTCACCACCGCACCTCCCTTTCGAACGCCAGACGGCCCTCGCCGAGGAAGGCGGGCATAATGGAATCGCCGGGACGGACTTCGCCCGGCAGGGACGCGAGGAGCCCTGCGAACCGCACGCCGGCATCAGCGTTCACCTCGGGCTCGTTCTGGCCGATGGCGATGGCGACGCTCGGAAAGTCGGCGACGGCACGCCCCCGCAAAAGAACTTCGCGGCGGGCGGTGAGCATCCCGCGGAAACGGACCGCGCCCGAAACCTCCACACGTTCGCCCGCCGCGACCTCCAGAAAGGCGGCACGGACGTTCCCCTTGAGCGTCACGCACCCAAGCGCATAAATCCGGAGCGTATCGTACCGCGTCTCGCCTTCTACGACGACATCGCCCGACGCAAAAGCGTTCAACGTCGGGACGGAGCCTGGCAGGTGCAGCCGGAGGTCGCCGTCTTCGACCTGCAGGTACGTCGGCGCTTCGTACAAACGGCGGTTCCCCGAATAGCGGCGAAGCGCCGGATGCGTCAGGATGGATTCGCGGAGGCTCTCGCGGTACGCCTGGACTGCGGTATGCCATTCCCTGTAACCGAGGGGCTGCAGTTTTGCGACCGCGGTGATACAGACTGCCGGTGCCGAGCCCGACGTAGCGCAAAGACGTTCGTACGGCCCCAGCGGGGCGGTACTTACGGGAGGGAGGTCCGGGAACAGCGCCTGCGGGATTCCTTCCAAGTGTAGCAGGAGGCTCGACTCCGCATCGTAGACCTTTTGGACTTCGTCCGCCACCTGTAAGGCGTGATTCCGCAGGCTCCCCGGGAGGTGCAGGAGCGATGTAAACAAGAGCGTGAGCAGGAGCAGCGCCCCGAGAACCCACGTCAAGACAAATCCCATCTTATTTTCCATTCAGCAACTCCACCCGGGCGCCCCCGCAAGAAAAGACGACCCTGTCGCGGCCAACCGCCGTTACAGACAAATGACCGAGCGTATCTCCGGGCGCCAACCAGCGGATACTCCCGTCGCGACCCCTGACCTGAGCGAGCTTCCCCGCCACCGTTCCCTGGACCGCGATACCGTCGGGAACGCACCCCGTGCGGGCCAGCCCCATGGCGGCTTTGGGAGCATCCATACGCCACAGGCCATCGGCCGGGAGCACCTCCGAGGGTATGTCCAATTCAGGGGCCTCACCTTGCGCACAATCCATACAACGTTCCCCGCCCTTTACTCCAAAAAGGCCCGCCATTAGCACCACCACGCAAATCGTCCCCAAGGCCATTCCCAATACGCTCCGGAACCGCACCCGACCGCAGTCCGCCCCGCCCCGCAAATCGAGCCGCCTCCAGAACGGGTCGCGGGCAGCCTCCTCAAAAAGACCCACCGAAGCGCCCAGGACATCCGTGCCGTTCAAAAAGTCCGCGCCCTCCCCATACAACCGCCGTTCAAACTCCGCGATACGCGAGAACAGCGGGTCTTTTTTCAGGAACGTATCGAAACGCTCCAGCCGTTCTTCTACAAGCGCCAGCGAGCTGCCATAACCGCGCTCTTCCGACCAATGGCACAGCCGCCCCTCCATAAAGACCAACACGAACAGCACACCGCCCCTCACAGCGGCAAAACGCATGTTCCCGCCGCAATCGCAGTTACGGACTTCCCTATCGGCCAGCGCATAGAGCGCCACGGTTTCCGGCAACGTCCTCACGTTTCGATGAACGTCCAGCGGCTCATCGGGAACGGCCACCAAAAAGCGATGCCGGCGTCCGTCTACCGCGTTGAACGAGACCATCCGCCAGAACACGGGGCGCCCCTCCACCCCGGGGAAATCCCGCCGGAACGATTCCTCGAGCATTTCACGCGGGGCATCGCACTCGAAATCCGTCAGCACCTCCCACGTGAACATCCTCCCGCGTACCGCATGCGCCCTACCGAACCACATCCTACTTCACCTCCGGCGTAATGAATACCGCGAGCTCGGTATCGTTTTCCTCTTCGCTCACGTAGCTGAACAGCCGCCCGATCAGCGGGAGGCTCCCCAGGAAGGGAATCGCGGAACGGATTTCCGTCTTGCTCCGGTGCCGCAAGCCGCCCAGGCAAAGCGTCTCGCCGTTCTTGAGGACCACCGTCGTCTTGAGGTTTCGCGTGCTGATATCGCGGGGCCCGTCGCCGGAGCTCCGTCCCGCCGTCTTGATTTCGGGCGAGACCTCCAGCGTGATGCTCCCCTCCCGCGTCACCACGGGCGTAAGCTCCAGCGAAATCCCGTCATTGAAACTCCTGTAATCGGTGATGGGGAACCCGTCGGCAGAGACTTGGCTCACCAGGTAATAGACCGTATTCGTCACGTTCAGTTCCGCCTTGTTGCCGTTGAGCGTCGTGAGTTTCGGGCGCGCGAGGACCTCGGCCATGTTGTTCTCCTCAAGGCTCGCAAGTTCCACCTCGAAACGGTCCGGCAAGACGCCCACCTTCCCGAACGCCCCCGCCTTCGAGATATCCTTGCCCAAGAAGTCGTAAAAACCGCGGACGCCAATATCGTTCTGCCCCGTCTTATGCGCAGCCCCGCTGTGGAAGCCGATCTCGAAAGCCTTACCGCGCTTGAATTCCACGAGGATGCACGAAAGCGTCACCTGTATCGCGGGCACGTCCACGAGCGTCAACAGCGATTCGGCTACGGCTATTTCGGACGGGGAACCGCCGAGGAGCAAGGCGTTCTGTTCCTTGACCTCGGAGACGACGAGGGAGGCTTCCGGAGAGAACTTCGAAAGCTGCGCGACGGCCTTTTCGGAATGGATGTGCTTAAGCGGGTAAAGCCTACGCGACGAGAGCGCATTCCTCGCACCGCTTTCAGCGACAAAGAGGGTCTGTGCCTCCAGCGCATACACGTACTTGCTCCCCCTGAACAGCGATTCCAACAAGCGCTCGAGCGGCACCCCGGTAAAGTGCAGCCGCACCGCCTCTTGGGCATCGCCATACAGCGCGAGGTTCAGCCCCGCGGCACGGGACAGTTCCCGTAAAACGTCGGCAAGGTTCGCCGATTCCAGCTCCGCGGTATAGAGGTCGCCGTCCCGCAAGATTTCCGCCGGGGCGCCCGTCGCCCCGGGTGCCGAAACGCCCACCGCAGCGCGCTTCGGTTCCACCCGCAGGCATCCCGATTCCCGCCGTACGCGGAACCCCTGTGACTCCAGGAGTGCGCGGAAAGCCGTTTCGGCAGGGAGCCCTTGCAGGCTCCCGGAAATCTTGCCCGAAACCTCCGGCGAAGGCAAGATGTTCAAGCCCGTATTGGCGGCATATTCGTAGATAAACTCCAAAACGTCCTTGTCGCGCACGGAGATGCTCACCAGGGAATCCTTCTGCGCGAAGTAATTCTCCCCGCGGTCCCGCGCCTGCCGGATGTGGAATACGTTCCCCTCCTCCACCACCTGCAGCCCCAAGGTACCGCACAGCGCCGAAAGGCCCTCCAAGACGCCAACGCTGTCTAGGTGGAACGTCACCCGAGCATCGATGCCCGCTTCCACAAGAATCGGCGTCCCGTATGCCAGCGAAAGCGCCCGCGCCACCTCGCCTACCGGCGTATCCACAAAATCGAAAGTCACCGCATGCAAGCGCAACGCGGCCAAAAGGATGAACCAGAATTTTCTTGGAGGCATTCACCACCCCAGAGTAAGCATACCCGCCAAAGCGGCCCCTGCCCGGGATGTAGAAAAGGGCGGAACTTCACGCCACAAGAGAACGGCAACGCAGCCGTCCATTACAATATAAAATAAAAATCCGTGAAATAAAAAAATCCCGGCACCGAAGCACCGGGAAAACCTTAAGGTTTTGGGCTAGATCTTGAAATCGAATCCGACGCCGAAGCCACGGCTGTCGCGATTATACACGTCAACACCGTATTCCACCGCTTCTTCGTAATCCTGGTAGAGCGTGTGGAAGTAGCTCAGGTTCACGCGCATCCAGTCCGTCGCGCGGTAGGCAAGGCCAAAGCCGAAGCTCCTCGAAGAAATGTTGATGTTCATGTCGCTGATGTAGTCGTCCTTGATGCCAAAACGGGTCACCTGCACGCCACCGCTAATCGTAAAGCGCTTGAGGAAATCCACCTCAACACCGTAGAGGAGCTCGTTCGTATCTTCCACATGGTCTTCCAGATCGCCACTGAAATCGGCCTTGCTGTCAAACCAGTGGTGGAAACCGAGTGCCAGGCGCACGTTGTCGAGCAGCGCATAGTTCAAGCCCACGGCCAAGAGCGACGGGATATCGTTATGGTCCTTCTCGCCGTCATCAAACTGTTCCATCTGGGTTTCGTTCTTCTTAGTATCGTTCTTCATCTCGATGGAAGTGTTGTACTCGAACTTCGTACCGATCGTGAGCCTCTTGTACTTGAAGCCGAAACCTACGATGGGAGTGATACCCCAACCCGTCTGTTCCACTTCCAGTTCCGTCGAAGTCTGAATATCCATCGTCTCGTACATCTTGGAAAGAGTGGCAAACTCCACCTTTTCTTCTTGCGTCTTCGCCGTTTCAGCAAGGGTCGCGAAGGTTTCGGAAAGCTCGGTCGCTTCCATCATCTTCCCATTGGGATTCACACCCGGAACCACGGTATTCATCTTGAGGTTGCCCACGGAACCGTCATAGCTGTTCATGGCATAGTTAAAGCGCGCACCCGCATACACGGAGAACATCTTGTTAAACTCGTAGGCGGCACCGAGCGTTGCGCCGAAGATATAGGAGCTCGCTTCCAGCGAAACATCCACGGAACTAGACGTTGTCTTGAGTCCCCTGTCGGTGAGACCCGCTTCCATCATCTTCAAATGCGGGTACAGGAGGGCGTAGAAACTGGGAATGCCATCGTCAAAGGTCACCTTGCCGCCACCGCCGATAACGCCGAAATGGCCGGAAAGCGCGAAGTTCCCCTTATGCCACGTCACCAGGGCGCTCGGGAGCGAGGGAACGAAGGCTTCGCCCTTGAATTCCTCGCCTTCCTCGAAAACCATGGACTTTTTGACCGTCACGCTACGGCTCTGCCAGAACGTCTGGTTGTTGATGGAGATGTACAGGCCATCTTCCATAAACGCAGTGCCCGAGGGGTTTGCGTAAGGGGCGTCCACGTCGGTACTCGCATCGCGAGCCACACTGCGCTGGAAAAGTACGGACTGGTTGGTGTTCGTGTTAAGGCCACCGGCCATAACGAGGGAGGCGAACATGCCCACCAGGCCTAGGATTTTGGGGAGGTTCATGGGGAAATCCTTTTTTTTATCATGAAGTTCGCGCCATAAACTAGAAAAGCTTTTCGTAACATTTCTTACATTTCACTTACTTAATACATCCGTTATGAAAAAAAGAAGATTATTGCAAGATAGACTATTTTCAGCGACCAAAATGACGAACAATCCTCCGCAACCCCTCAAAAAAAGTATAGTTTACAAAAAAGTTACATAATACTGACGACTATGCGAGAGTAGGAGAAAAAAAATGAACTTCAAATTGATACTGACCAGCCTTTCCGTGTTCATGTTCTGCGCCTGTTCGCAGACAGTATCGGCTCCCGACGATAGTTCCACGGAAGAAGACCAGGTAACTTCGGATACCGGCAAAAAATCGGGCGAAGAATCCAAAAACACGAAGCGCACGATCAATGGCACGACTTACGAACTGATACACGTAAACAAGGGGTCCACGAAATACAGGCTGTGCCTTGATCCGAACAATTCAAACAACTGCACGACCCCCACCATTCAAGATGAACAAGGCGATTATTACCTGGCGAAATTGGGTTTGGTCAACAACCTGTTTACCGTATCCGAGGCAAAAGCCGACAAAAACTGCAAAACCTCGGCAGTCGGGTACGACACCTGCAAAGAGCAGGGGGACTATTACAACCTGGCCAAAACAGCCTGCGAAAAAGCGGGCGGCAACCTTCCGACCATCGACGAACTAATTACGTTGAAAAAATACAAGCCTTCCCTATTCCCCTGGGGCATGTTCACCTGGTCCTCGGACGTCTTGACCAAAGCGGAAGACTCCTACGGTGTCGGCAGCTGGTACCAGATGTATTCTGACGGAACGGACACGAATCCCAAGGTGCATATCCACGAAAACGACACCAGCGACAAGGGCGTCGGGAACATACAAGTTCTTTGCATCGCGGAATAAAAAAAAGCAGGATTCAATCCTGCTTTTTTTGACATCCTTAAATTACTGTCTCGTGAGAGTCTTGTACTTGATCGGCTTCGGATTGTCGGCGTCTTCGCCAAGGCGCTTGCGGCGATCGGCTTCGTATTCGCTCCAGTTGCCTTCGAACCACACGACCTTGGAATCGCCTTCGTAAGCGAGGATGTGCGTGGCGATGCGGTCCAGGAACCAGCGGTCATGCGAGATAATCACGGCACAGCCTGCAAACTTGAGGATGGCCTGTTCCAAAGCCTGCAGCGTTTCGATGTCCAAGTCGTTCGTCGGTTCGTCGAGGAACAACAGGTTGCCCGGTTTCTGCAGGTTCTTCGCCATGAGCACGCGGTTGCGTTCACCGCCCGAAAGCGTGGACAGTTTTTTCTGCTGGGCAGCGCCCGTGAAGTTGAAGAGTCCGCAATAGGCGCGGCCGTTCATCTTGCGGTCACCCACCATAATCTCGTCGTTACCGCCGGTGATTTCTTCCCACACGGTCTTGGAATCGTCAAGGCTTTCACGACCCTGTTCCATGCTGATGATTTCGACGGTCTCGCCAATCTTGAGCGTACCGGCATCGGGCTTTTCCGTGCCCATGATCATCTTGAACAACGTCGTCTTACCGGCACCATTGGGGCCGATAATGCCCACGATACCCGAGCGCGGCAGGTTGAAGTTCAAATCGTCGAACAGCACCTTTTCGCCAAAGGCCTTCTGCAGGTGTTCCGCCTGGATAACGATATCGCCCAAGCGCTTGCCGTTGGCAATATGGATCTGCGCCACCTTGATCTGTTCGCGGGAATCTTCCGCAAGCAATTCCTCGTAAGCCTTGAGACGGGCCTTGCTCTTGGCCTGGCGGGCCTTCGGGCTCTGCTTGACCCATTCCTGTTCGCGGGCCAAACGTTTCTGACGGTCGGACTCGCCCTTTTCTTCGCCACGGAGACGTTCGAGTTTCTGGTCGAGCCACTGGGCGTAATTGCCTTCCCAAGGAATGCCGCGGCCGCGGTCAATTTCCAGAATCCAGTTCGTCACGTTATCGAGGAAGTAACGGTCATGGGTCACCAAAATCACGGAGCCCTTGTATTCGCGGAGGTGGCGTTCGAGCCAGGCAACCGTTTCGGCATCGAGGTGGTTCGTCGGTTCGTCGAGCAACAACAAATCCGGTTCTTCAAGGAGCAGGCGGCAGAGGGCCACGCGGCGCTTTTCACCGCCGGAAAGGTTCGTCACCGGCCAGTCGCCCGGCGGGCAGCGGAGGGCGTCCATCGCGATTTCGATATTGCGGTCGAGGCTCCACAAGTCCTGTGCGTCGATGATGTCCTGAAGTTTGGCCTGTTCGTCCAGGAGCTTGTTCATCTCGTCGTCTTCCATGGGTTCGGCGAACTTCATAGAGATTTCGTTGAAGCGATCGAGAATGGCCTGCTTCTTGGCCACGGCCTGCATCACGTTTTCCTTGACGGTGAGGTTCGGGTCGAGCTGCGGTTCCTGCGGCAGGTAACCCGCGGTGCGGCCCGGTTCAATCCAGGCTTCACCCTGGAATTCCTTGTCGATACCCGCCATGATGCGGAGGAGCGTAGACTTACCGGCACCGTTCTGGCCGATGATGCCAATCTTTGCGCCATAGTAGAAGCTCAAAGAAATGTCCTTCAGCACTTCCTTGCTGGGCGGATAGGACTTGGTCATCTTGTACATGTAGAAAACGAATTTTTCTGCCTTGTTCTGTTCGGCCATATGGTCTCCTAGGGTCAAAAAACGCCCTGGGTTAAAGTTTTACAGAGATACAATATAATATTTTAGGGCGTTTTCAGGCCATCGGCTTGCCAAAAATGGGTAATAGTTCCTAAATTCTGACCCCAACGCCCCAAGCCGAAGGAAAAACATGAGCGAAGATATTTTGTCAAAGATTGTACGCATGCGTCGAGCCGACATCGAACGACTCGGCATGAACTTCGGCATCGAGATTCCTGAAAGCCGCCGCGGTGGCCACACGGAATTCCTCGGCAACGCAGGGGCCATCCTCGAAGTCAAGCGCGCATCGCCTTCGAAGGGCGACATCGCCCCCGACCTGGACCCGGTCGCACTCGCAAACACCTACGCCGAAGCGCACGCCCAGGCGGTTTCGGTACTGACCGAAGGGAACTTTTTCAAGGGCTCGCTCCGCGACCTGATCGCCGTCGCCGCCCTGATGGAACAGCGCCGCTCCCAGGGCAAGCACGCCTGCGCGGTACTGCGCAAGGATTTTTTGCTGTTCGAAGAAGAAATCGACATCGCCTACCGCTGTGGTGCCGATGCGGTGCTCCTGATTGCC
>Ga0310786_10008919_pt1 | contig 12803 bp, 8 predicted proteins | sample AusTroGonzalo_MG_FD_203881 | JGI IMG/M metagenome (GOLD analysis project Ga0310786, IMG submission 203881) | Bovine rumen microbial communities from tropical cattle in Woodstock, Queensland, Australia - Gonzalo_03 (v2) (version 2) | ecosystem: Host-associated > Mammals > Digestive system >...
ACCTGCCTGCTTAACAGCCGTCTGGAATCCCTGCAAGTGCTGGATGAGGCTGATCTCCTTGTCGCTCAGCTCTGTATCCTTAGCCAGATCAGCAAGGTTTACTTCTCCTGCCTTGCGCAGAATACTGCGGATTCTGGCGTATGTATACTGGATGAAGGGACCGGTATTACCGTTGAAGTCGATACTCTCTTCGGGATTGAAGAGCATATTCTTACGGGCATCCACCTTCAGTATGAAATACTTCAGGGCACCCATACCTACGATGCGAGCAATCTCCTGAGCCTCATCCTCAGTGATGCCTTCCAACTTATTCACCTTGTCGGCACTCATCTGGCGTGCATCCTGAATCATTGTAGCTATCAGGTCGTCAGCATCCACAACGGTACCTTCGCGGCTCTTCATCTTACCGTTAGGCAACTCCACCATTCCATATGAGAAGTGAACAAGGTCCTTACCCCACTTGAAGCCCAACTTATCCAGGAGGATAGAGAGCACCTGGAAATGGTAGTTCTGCTCGTTGCCCACCACGTAAATCATCTTATCAATGGGGAAATCCTGGAAACGGAGTTTTGCCGTACCGATATCCTGCGTCATATATACACTCGTGCCGTCAGAGCGGAGCAGCAGCTTCTCGTCGAGGCCCTCATTGGTGAGGTCTGCCCATACCGAGTTGTCTTCGCGACGATAGAAGAGACCCTTCTCCAGTCCTTCTTCCACCTTCTCCTTACCTTCCAGATAAGTCTCGCTCTCGTAATATATCTTGTCGAAGCCTACGCCCAGTGCCTTATATGTCTCATCGAAGCCGGCGTATACCCATTCGTTCATCTTACGCCACAAGGCACGAACCTCAGGATCGTTCTGCTCCCACTTCACCAGCATCTCATGTGCTTCCTTGATGAGCGGAGCTTCCTGCTTGGCCTGCTCCTCGTCCATCCCCTTGGCAACGAGCTCTTTTACTTCCTCGCGATAGTGCTTGTCGAAGGCCACATAGTAATCGCCTATCAGGTGATCACCCTTCTTGCCGCTTGTCTCGGGAGTCTCACCATTGCCATACTTCAGCCAAGCCAGCATGCTCTTACAGATGTGAATACCACGGTCGTTAACGATATTAGTCTTCACCACCTTGTTACCATTGGCCTGCATAACATTGGCCAACGCCCAACCCAACAGGTTGTTACGCACATGGCCCAGATGAAGAGGCTTATTGGTATTAGGACTTGAATATTCGATCATCACCAAGGGACTCTGCTCCGTTACAGGAGTAAAGCCGAAGGTGGGATTCTGCTGAATGCTCTCCAACAGTTCAATCCACTGAGCGGGATTGATAGTCAGATTCAGGAAGCCCTTAATAACATTAAACTTGCTGATTACCTCAGGTACTTTGGCCACCAGGCATTCGCCAATCTCCTGCGCTGTTGCCTCAGGAGCCTTCTTGCTCATCTTCAGAAAGGGGAATACCACCAATGTCAACTGGCCTTCAAACTCGGCACGTGTCTCCTGCAACTGCACCATTTTCTCGGGCACTTGCTGACCGTACAACTCCTCAATTACGGCCTGAACGGCCTTCATTATCTTGTCTGCAATTTCCATACTCTACCTTATATATATAAATTTCGGGCTGCAAAATTACGAAAAAAAATCCGAAACGACGTTATGCGCCTCGGATTTTTAATGCTTATTTTAAAAAAGCTTCCTTTTCTGTGTACTGCCTGATTGGTCAATGCCTCAGTTTCGCGAACCTCTCACATTTCTTAGGAGTGCTGGCGTTGATTCTCAGTTCTACTAACGGGAAAAGGATGGTTTTGGGATGAATGACGGATTCTTTGCGGTCAGCCGTTTCCTCTTTGGATGCCCAGATATCCCCCATTAACTGTAATCTCGAAGGATTATCTCCATTTCTTAACCACACTTCTTCCTGCTCTCCCGTTTTGGTGTTTATGCGTAGCATCCCTTGCCAGTCGCTTATGATATAGGCGTAGTCCGAGTGCTGTTCTCTGGCCATCGCTATCAGTTTCTTAATGAGTTTCTTCCTACTCATTGTCTTATCGAACGAGATCCGGAGTACAGTTCCAGAAGCGTACCAGCCATAATCACGAGATCCGTTCATACGTTGGTTTCCTGTAGATTTACGTGTTACGGGCGACGGCCTTCGTCCTGCCAACTGGTTCATCAGAATGCCCTTTCGTATCAGTTCTATCGTTGCAGGCCGGACACCGTCAGCATCGTATTTCCGATAACCGAGCATACGGTGTCCGTTATAAACGGAGTCATTACCCAACTGCCATACGGAAATATTCTTGCAGACAACCTTTTTACCAAGTAGCCTGTATGTGTTATCATACTTCCTATTCCTCCCATTCAGGCTGCAAATAATATAGTCCCTTATGTTTGTTTGGCCATACAAATTGTTATAGAGTGCTTGAAGTACTTTTCCATTCTCATATATTACAGGGCCGATGTATTCCAATTCCTCCGATAAGGTCACCGCTTTTTTACGCATCACCTTGTTGGCAAATCTTTCCAGTTCAGCCATCAGCGAGTCGGTTGGCGGCAGGTCGTCCACATCGTAATAAGTAAAAGATGTAATTTCTTCAAATAATTCTCCTTCTGGGGACAGATAGCTGGCATTTGATGTAATGTTGACTTTCTTTAAGGGAGTGCGTGCGTGCAGCCCGTCGCTGTTCATTTGATATATGTCTTCGTATTCAAAATCTATTCCAACGCGTGTGCGACACAGTAGCGGATAGTTCTTGAAAATGGCAGACAAGGTATCGGCAAGAGCCTTCAGCGTTTCCACGTCCTTCTGGTAGTTGGCCAATGCCGACTTCTCGGTGTAAACCCTTCCAGGTATCTTGCTCCATTCTGGGATGCCGTCATCCAGGAACTCCTGTGCTCTCCACGTATCATTTGATTTATGGTCATCGCATACAGAATTAAATTTGGCATTTGTGCAACCCCATAGTTCTCTGCGAATATGATTATAGCTTACCTCATCGGGCAGCTCTTTTATCAGGCCATCATTATAACTGGTCTTCAAACTATCACCCACAACAACAATTACCTTACCGCTATTTTTTATTCTGTTCACATTCAGGTAATTGCATGTTCCCAACGAAGAATGAATGTAAGCATTACCCGTTCGGAAAATCCGATAATCCAGGAAATAGGGCTTCATGCCGTCATCACTTTTCAGACTGTCCATACTGCGTGTCATCTCGTCGGCCATAGCCTTGAAGATGACAGAATCATCACTCAAGCCCTCCAGTTGTTCTTTCGGAACAAACTCCGGTTGGGAAAGTTTAGGTGCTTCTTCCTCATCGGTCTTCAGACACTGCGTTTCCATCTGCGAGACATAAAGCATAGGCGAAATCAGCGAAACGGGTATCCATCCAGAGCGCGAGCCGCATCTGCCATTGGACACTTCGTACCTTCCGCCGGCAGCCTTAACATTGCTGAATGCCGTCAATGGAGTACCAATGAAGGAAACGCCCCTGACCAGCGAATCCGGTCGTCCGTCGGCATAAACCTTATAGGTCTCTATGGGTACGACATTAAAGGATGATATTCGATTGGTGTTGGTTCCTGTAGTTGTCCATCCGTTACTAACAGTTCTGATGTAATAACCGTATTCCTTATTCTTATCCTTCAGTTCCTGAATCAGCATCCCACGCAGTTGTTCCTCTGTGTACGGATGGCTGGTTTCCACAAAGAAGTTGGACTGTCTGGGCGATGCTTTCTCACCAAAGGCAGCCCTGGAATGAGCATTGCTCTCCGTTTCTCCCTTTTCCGACCATCTGCCCCTAAGCATGCTCTTCAGAATGCCGTCCTTAATACATTCCACTTTCTGCGCCTTGGTTCCCTCGTCGTCAAACAGATAGCCTCCGTGTATGGGAGTTCCATCGAAATTATCTGCTGTCGGATCGCATGATATGCTGAAGCCTTCTGGTAGCACACGTGTTTCCATCATGGTTTTGAACTCCGAGTCTTCCTTCTCCAGCCGGTGTCCTAACACCTCATGGAAGAACACTCCGCTGGCATCACCCGAGAAGAGTACAGGCCCAGTATATGCCTCTGCCAGGGGTGCCTTGCTTAGGGCATCGGCACGATCTATAAGGTCGGTTATGGCATTCTTCAACTCCTCCTCGCTTGGCAGTTCGCCCTCGTTATGGGCAAAAAACACCTTGTTCAGAGCTGATATATCTTCTTTCTTATCCTTTACCTTAACATTCAGATTAATGATAAACGATCTGCGGTTCTGAACGATTTCCGTACCCTCAGAGCTGACCAGGTATTTCCTGTGCTGTTCGCAGATAAAGTTAGCCGTACATATAGCAGAAACACCTTCTTTCCTGACCGATGTCACCCTGTTAAGCAAGGCCTTCCACCTTTCCTTATCTATATTCAGTGGGGGCAGAGGACTCTCATAGTGTTGCTCTGCCTTAAACGCTATGCTGCTCTTAAGGGTATCTTTCTTCTCCTTCTTAGCTTCCGATTTTCTGGCATCCTTAACACTTTGGTATTCTTTGTCCAAAGCGTCCCAGATAACTTCCTTAATGGCGATGGTATCGTCCGAAAAAGGCAAATCGTATTTGTCTGAGCGATTTTTTATTTTGGAGGGGTTGTCCTTGTCAAACCATATATTGGGTTTCAACCTACGCGAGGTGGCTTCCGTTACTAAAGCCGCTCCCGTATCACTGAAAATGTTGACCCTATTCTCGTTCAGCACATTCAGCGAGATGAATCTCACTGGCAGCGAATCCTGCGAAAGCTGAGAGTAGTAATACCCCACCTCGCGCTTAAGCACATTAAACAGAATATCCTCGTCAGGGGTGTTGGCAACAACTGCTGTACTGCTGAATAATGCAAACAGAGTTATACAGAAAAATTTCTTCATATTGGTGTGTTTATAACGTTGATTACGTTTATTTTGGCATAAAGGTAAATCAAATTTTTAGATTTTTTTCCAGAATGGTATAAAAAATCTCCAATCTTATAGTAATTTAACATAGCAGCCATGTCTACATTGACATTAGAAGTTATCGGTTAGGGATTAGGGAACTTCAGCCCTCATACATCAGCCCTCAGATATCGTTAGTGTTTTCTTTTGTCAACAAAAGTGAAGAAGAACCGATTTCCTTGAAAAAAGTTTGACTTTCTTTAGTGAGTAGCAATACTATTGCACGAACCTTGCAATATTAATAGAAAGGGATAAAATAATTACTCCTTAACTAGGCGACAAAAATTGTCTAACTAGAGAAATTTTCCGCCCTAACTTGACAAAATAGAACCGATACTAATAGAGTTGAAGAAAAATTATTTACAAATATATCATTGACCCATGTTGACAAGTAAACAAGTTGGATGTTATAGTAATATCATTCAGCTAAGACAATGCAACTCGTCAACTTGCCAGAATGCTTTTTCATTTAAAAAAGGGACAAAAAAAAGTAAGGGGGCTTCACAGCTCCCTTACCCTTTAAAACTAAACCTTAACTATGAAAAAATCTAATGTTCCGCAAAATACGCGATATTTATGCAAATCGCCAAAAAAATATTGCAGAAACATATCAATATTTACACTTTTTAACTTAATTATGGTTTCTATATAGGTTTTTCTATAGAAAAAGAGGCGGAATGTGGCAAAAAAGCAGTATCTTTGCACCGCGAAAACGCGCTTTCGGTACTAAATGAAGAAATTACTGATAGAGACATACGGCTGCCAGATGAATGTAGCCGACAGTGAGGTTGTGGCCAGCGTTATGGTTATGGCAGGCTACGAAGTGACGGATAACATGGATGAGGCAGATGCCGTTTTCCTGAACACTTGTTCAGTTAGAGACAATGCCGAGCAGAAGATTATTAGCCGATTAGAATTCCTTTACAGTTTGCAGAAGAAGGGCCGTAAGATTATTATCGGTGTGCTTGGCTGCATGGCTGAACGTGTAAAAGACGAGCTGATAGAGAAGTATCACGCAGATATTGTCGTGGGGCCAGACGCCTATATGTCCCTGCCCGACCTGATTGCCCAGGTGGAGTGCGGACACAAGGCTATCAACGTAGAGCTCTCCACCACAGAGACCTATAAAGATATTGTGCCCCAGCGTATATGCGGCACGCACATAGGAGGCTTTGTGACTATTATGCGCGGATGCAACAACTTCTGCCACTACTGCATTGTACCATACACCAGAGGTCGTGAAAGAAGCCGTGATGTAGAAAGCATCCTGCGCGAATGTCGCGACCTGGCCGACAGAGGTTTCAAGGAAGTGACATTGCTGGGGCAGAATGTGAACTCATACAGACTTCCGGATGATCCGGAGAATCCAGGCTTTCCGGAGTTACTTCGAAGAGTAGCCCGTGCCGTGCCCGAGATGAGGGTAAGATTTACCACCTCGCACCCCAAGGATATGAGCGACGAGACCCTTCGCGTTATTGCCGAAGAGCCCAATATCTGTCACCACATACACCTGCCGGTTCAGAGCGGAAGCAACAGAATCCTGAAGCTCATGAACCGCAAATATACCCGCGAATGGTATCTGGACCGTGTAGCAGCCATCCGACGCATCATTCCCGACTGCGCTATCAGCACTGATATCTTTGTGGGTTACAGTAGCGAGACGGAGGAAGACCATCAGCTGAGTCTGAGCCTGATGCGAGAGTGTCAGTACGACAGCGCCTTTATGTTTAAATACAGCGAACGCCCCGGCACTTATGCAAGCAAGCATCTGCCAGATGACATTCCAGAGGATATCAAGGTACGTCGCCTGAACGAACTCATTGCCCTTCAAAACGAACTGTCGGCCGAGAGCAACAAACGTTGCATAGGTCAGGAATTCGATGTATTGCTAGAGGGCGTAAGCAAGCGAAGCAGAGACCAGCTGTTTGGGCGTACCGGCCAGAACAAAGTGGTTATCATAGACCGGGGACAGCACCACATAGGCGAAACTGTGCGTGTAACGATAACCGAGAGTAGCAGTGCAACACTTAAAGGAATAGTGAAAAGTGAATAGCAAGAAAAGAAAGACAACAACCTGGAGGATACTGGCAATCATCAACACCATTATCACGACTATGGTGCTGATACTGCTGGGAATGGTACTCCTGCTGACGCTGACCGCCAACGTGGTGGGCGATTCAGTAAGGGAGAACCTGGTGGTAACCGTAGTACTGCAGGAGGATGTTCCAACGGAAGAAGCCCTGAAGTTGCAGAAGAAGCTTTGTGCCAAACCCTATGTGAACAGCATAGAGTACGTAAGCAAGGAGCAGGCACTGAAAGAGCACGTAGAAAGTATGGGCATCGACCCATCGGAATTCCTGGAGGCCAATCCCTTCCCCATCTCCATGGAGGTAAGCATGCAGGCGGAGTATTCCAACAACGACAGTTTGCTGTGGATAGAGAAAGAACTGGAAGAGAATCCCTTGGTGGACGAAGTAACATACCAGAAGGACCTGATAGAAAACCTGAACCGCAATCTCACATACGCATCACTGGTTCTGTTAGGCATTGCAGCCCTGCTGATAGTAGTTTCGCTGAGCCTCATCTATCTTACTGTTCAGCTGGTGGTCTACAATCACAGGTTCATCATTCACACCATGAAACTGATAGGAGCCAAATGGGGTTATATCCGCAGGCCCTTCCTGATAAACAGTTTCTGGATAGGACTGATTTCTGCTATCTTGGCTGACGGCACACTGCTGGGCCTGATCCTGTGGGCTGCAAAATACGACGAAGCCATCATGCAATACGTAACCCAGCAGAACATGCTTATAGTGGGCGGAAGCGTATTGGCCGTTGGTCTGTTGATTACCGTTGTATGTACCTATGTGTCCGTAACACAACAATTGTACACCAAGAGCAAGAAGCTGTATTAAAAAGCCCCCCAAAAAGGGTCGCGAGCAGATTATGGATTATGAATTAAAATTATGAATTGAAATCAATATGAGTAATTTTGCATTTACAAAGATTAACTACATCTTACTGGCCATCGGCATGGCCATTGTGATTGTAGGACTGATACTGATGGCTGGCGAAGGAAGTCACGAAGGAGTCTTCAATGCCGACATCTTTAGTGCCCGTCGTATCAAAGTGGCTCCATTGGTCAGCCTGGCCGGATTTGTATTCATCATGATAGCCATCATGTACAAGCCAAAGGCTAAGAACAACGGACAGGAGTAAGTAAGATTAAGGAGATACAATCATGACAGTTTTTGAAACTATTATCATTGCTATAGTGGAGGGACTAACAGAGTTCCTGCCCGTATCCTCAACAGGACACATGATTATCACGCAGAATCTGCTGGGTGTTGAAAGCACGCCCTTTGTAAAGGCGTTTACGATTATCATCCAGTTTGGTGCCATTCTGTCTGTTGTATGTCTCTACTGGAACCATTTCTTCCGTCTGAACCGCACACCGGCTCCCGCTGGCAGCACTCCGATGCAGACCTTCCTTCACAAGTGGGACTTCTACTGGAAACTGTTGGTGGCCTTCATTCCCGCCATTGTTATCGGTTTCGCAGGCAAGATGTCCGGCCTGATCGACCGCTTCCTTGAAAATGTTGAGGTAGTGGCAGTGATGTTGGTTGTTGGCGGCATCTTTATGCTTTTCTGCGACCGCCTTTTCAATAAAGGGAGCGAGGAGACAAAACTGACGGAAGGACGCGCCTTTCGCATTGGCCTGTTCCAGTGCATTGCAATGATTCCCGGTGTATCGCGCTCTATGGCAACTATTGTCGGTGGTATGGCTCAGAAGCTTACACGCCGTGCTGCTGCGGAATTCTCTTTCTTCCTGGCCGTACCCACAATGGCAGCAGCTACAGCCCTGGATGTGCTGCAGTTGTTCTTCGGTGATGAAGCCGATGCCAGTTGGGCCACACGCGACAATCTGATGATGCTGGCCTTGGGCTGCGTAGTAGCTTTTGTAGTGGCACTGCTAGCCATGAAATGGTTTGTGAACTTCCTAACCAAATATGGTTTCAAAGCTTTTGGAGTCTACCGCATCATTGTAGGTGCCATTATTCTTGCCCTCTTATGGACAGGTCACTCATTAGCAATGGTTGATTAATGAATTTCAAAGAAGGAGAAATATTATACTTCGACAAGCCGCTCCATTGGACCAGCTTCAATCTTGTAGCCAAGGTACGCAGTGCATTGTGCCACAAGATAGGAGTGCGGAAACTGAAAGTGGGGCATGCCGGAACATTAGACCCCCTGGCAACAGGAGTCGTCACCATCTGCACAGGCAAGGCTACCAAGCGGATAGATGAGTTGCAAGCTCACACCAAAGAGTATATAGCCACGTTGCAGCTGGGTTCCACAACACCGTCATTCGATCTGGAGACCGCCATCGATGCCACCTTCCCCACGGCGCATATAACAGAGGAGAAAGTTAAAGAGGCGCTGACACATTTTCAGGGAAGAATAGAGCAGGTGCCGCCTGCCTTCTCGGCCTGCAAGGTTGATGGCCATCGTGCCTATGACCTGGCACGGAAAGGGAAAGATGTGCAGCTGAAGGCTAAAGTTCTCGTCATCGACGAAATAGAGTTGCAAGACTTCAACATAGAGACCATGCAGATGACCATCAGGGTAGTCTGCAGCAAGGGAACATACATCAGAGCCCTGGCCAGGGATATAGGAGAAGCCTTGCAAAGCGGCGCCCACCTTATCGCCCTGCGCAGAACACGAGTGGGAGATGTCAGGGCAGAGGACTGCATGAAGATGGAGGACTTCGACCAGTGGTTGGACAAACAGGAAATAGAGAAAGAAACAGAGTCAGATAACTAATAAAGAAACACAAACGGAATAATCTCATGAAGCTATCACAATTCAAGTACAAACTAACCGACGAAAGAATTGCTCAAGAACCAACTCCATTCCGCGATGACTGCCGACTGATGGTAGTGCACGCCAAGAGCAAATACATTGAACATCGCAAGTCTTTCCGCGATGTGCTGGATTTCTTCGACGAGAAGGATGTCTTTGTCTTTAACGACACAAAGGTGTTCCCAGCCCGTCTGTATGGTAACAAAGAGAAGACAGGTGCCAGGATTGAAGTTTTCCTTCTTCGCGAACTGAACAAAGAAATGCGCCTGTGGGACGTCCTTGTTGACCCCGCCCGCAAAATCCGTATCGGTAACAAGCTATACTTTGGACAGGACGAGTCTATGGTAGCCGAGGTGATAGACAATACCACCAGTCGCGGACGTACACTCCGATTCCTGTACGACGGACCTCACGAGGAATTCAAGAATGCCCTTTATGCACTGGGCGAGGCTCCCATTCCCAAACATATCATCAAGCGTCCCACAACACCCGAGGACCTGGAGAACTTCCAGTGTATCTTTGCCAAGAAGGAAGGTGCCGTTACGGCTCCTACGGCAGGACTTCACTTCTCTCCCCAACTGATGAAGATGATGGAGATCAAAGGCGTAGAATTTGCCTATGTAACCCTGCACTGCGGATTGGGCAACTTCCGCGAGATAGACGTTGAGGACCTGACCAAGCACAAGATGGATAGCGAGGAGATGCACGTAGATGCTCAGGCCTGTGACATCATCAACACAGCCAAGGCTGAAGGCCGTAAGATTGTGGCCGTGGGAACCACCGTGCAGCGCGTACTGGAGTCTGCTGTCAGCGCCGACGGCAAACTGAAGGAATATGACGGATGGACCAACAAGTTCATCTTCCCTCCCTACGACTTCACACTGGCAGATGCCATGATTGCCAACTTCTATCCCCCCTACAGCACACTGCTGATGCTGACCTGTGCCTATGGCGGATACGATCTGGTTATGATGGCTTATAAGGAGGCACTGAAGTTCAACGAGAACGACCCCGAAAACCGTTATCGCTTCGGTACCTACGGAGATGCCATGCTAATTCTGCAGGATTAATGCACAAACTGTATATATCCCTGGGTGCTAACCTGGGCAACAAAGAAGAGACGATGCACCGAGCCATTGCACTCATCAACGAGCGCGTTGGCTCGGTGTTGCGTACCTCTTCGTTCATAGAGACAGAGCCTTGGGGATTCCAGAGCGAGAACACTTTCCTCAATGCAGCCTGCCTGGTGGAGACTACTCTCACTCCCATGCAATGTCTTAAAGAGACCCAGAAGATAGAACGTCTTTTGGGCAGGACAACGAAAAGCATAAACGGGGAATACCACGACAGGCCCATCGACCTGGATCTGCTCCTTTACGACGAACTGGAGATGAACACCCCCGAGCTGACACTCCCCCACCCCCACATGCAGGAGCGCGACTTTGTCATGATTCCCCTGAGGGAAATCATGGAGGATTCTGAGTGCTCTGAATAATCAGAGTTTTCAGAATAATCTGATTTTCAGAAAAATTCTCAATTCTCAATTCTCAATTCTCAATTAATTGTCGTACCTTTGCACCCGAAAACTAAATGTGGATAGATTTGGGCTGCTTGCAACCACAGTAAAAAATGCTAAAAAGAGAAACCTGAACATGTTTCTCACGCATTTCTGCCCGATTTCTCTCCCCATACATTATTAATAATATATATAAATGTATTATGGGATACTTATTTACATCCGAATCAGTTTCTGAAGGCCATCCTGATAAAGTGGCCGACCAAATCAGTGATGCCGTACTGGACAAACTGCTGGCTTTCGACCCACAGTCGAAGGTAGCCTGCGAGACCCTTGTCACTACAGGACAGGTGGTTATGGCAGGAGAAATAAAGACCGAGGCATACGTTGACCTTCAGCGTATTGCCCGCGAAGTGATCAACCGCATTGGCTATACCAAGAGCGAATACATGTTCGAAGGCAACAGCTGCGGTGTCCTGAGCGCCATCCACGAGCAGAGTGCCGACATCAACAGAGGCGTTGAGCGTACAAATCCTGAGAATCAGGGCGCCGGCGACCAGGGTATGATGTTTGGCTATGCTACCAACGAGACAGACAACTACATGCCTCTCAGCCTCGACCTGGCTCACCGCCTGCTGATGGAGCTGGCCGTTATCCGCCGTGAAGGGAAGGTGATGACCTACCTTCGCCCTGATGCCAAGAGCCAGGTAACCATAGAGTATAGCGACGAGGGTATTCCCCAGCGCATAGACACTATCGTCATCAGTACTCAGCACGACGAATTCGATACCGACGAGGCCATGCAGCAGCGCATTGCCAAGGACGTGAAGGAGATCCTTATCCCACGCGTGTTGGCAGGAATCAGGAACGAGAACATCCGCAACCTCTTCAACAGTCAGATTACCTATCACGTTAACCCTACGGGCAAGTTCGTTATTGGCGGTCCCCACGGAGATACCGGCCTGACAGGTAGAAAGATTATTGTTGATACCTATGGTGGCAAAGGTGCTCACGGAGGTGGAGCATTCAGCGGAAAGGACCCCTCTAAGGTAGACCGTTCTGCCGCTTACGCAGCCCGTCATATCGCCAAGAACATGGTAGCAGCAGGAGTAGCCGACGAGATGCTGGTACAGATAAGCTATGCCATCGGTGTGGCCGAGCCCGTAAGCATCTACGTAGACACCTATGGACGCAGCAAGGTTCCTTTCACCGACGGAGAGATAGCCCTGAAGATTAAGGAACTCTTCGACCTGAGACCATACGCCATAGAGCAGCGGCTGAAACTCCGCAACCCCATCTACGAAGAGACGGCAGCCTACGGACACATGGGCCGCGAGCCACGCATTGTCACCAAGCGCTACGAATCCCTGTACCGCGAGACCAAGGAGGTGACAGTAGAGCTCTTCACCTGGGAGAAACTGGATTACGTAGAAAAGATTCAGCAAGCATTTGGAATATGCCGGAAAT
>Ga0310786_10008920_pt1 | contig 12803 bp, 9 predicted proteins | sample AusTroGonzalo_MG_FD_203881 | JGI IMG/M metagenome (GOLD analysis project Ga0310786, IMG submission 203881) | Bovine rumen microbial communities from tropical cattle in Woodstock, Queensland, Australia - Gonzalo_03 (v2) (version 2) | ecosystem: Host-associated > Mammals > Digestive system >...
ACCACGCGCATGGTTCCGAAACGCCACAGGTCGTGGATGAATCGGCGGTAGATGCGCTCGGCATAGGCCACATCGGCAAACTTCAGTTCCTCGGGGAACGTGTAGTTCTGCAGCCAAGGCAGCAGCTCCTCGTCCATGGCCAGTCCCTGGTTGCGATACTGTGGGGCATGCACGTGCATATCGCACATGGCGGGTATGAGCAGACGGTCGCCCAGATCGGTTACTGGGCAGCTGGCCAGATGCTGCGGCAACTGGGTGTAAACGCCCTCAACCTTGCCATCGCAAACGGCTACATAGCCGCGGGGAACCACCTCGAAACGCTTGCTCTCTGGGGTGTAGATGATATTGGCGCGATAAATCTGCACCTTATTATATATAGTGTTCATTTTTCCTGGATGTTTTAGTTGTTAGAGTGCGGCAGCCACCATATTGGTGAGTTCGATGAACTGAGGGATGGATAGCTGCTCGGGGCGGCGGGTCATGATGTCGGCCTCGAAGAACCCTGCAGGAGCGGGGTGGTTGGCATCGAATATCTGGCGGAGCGACACACGGAGCATCTTGCGACGCTGATTGAACGTAGCCTTGACCACGCGGCGGAACAGTTGCTCGTCGCATCCTAGATCGGTGACCTCATTGCGCGTCATGCGGATAACGGCGCTTTGCACCTTTGGGGGCGGATTGAACACGCCGGGCTCTACGGTAAACAGGTACTCAACATTGTACCAAGCCTGTATTAGTACCGACAGTATGCCGTACTGCTTGTTGCCGGGCTGCGATGCCATGCGGACGGCCACCTCGTGCTGAATCATACCGGTGCAGCAGGGGATGAGGTCCTTGTTGTCGAGCATCTTAAAGAATATCTGCGATGATATGTCGTATGGATAGTTTCCTGTAAGCACAAACTGCTGCCCATCAAACACTTCGCGAAGGTCCATGCGTAGGAAGTCGCCCGAGATGATGTTGTCTGATAGGCGTGGGAAGTTCTCCTGCAGATACGCTACACTCTCACGGTCAATCTCTACAACCTTGAAAGGGCGAGGCTTTTCTACCAGATACTGCGTCATCACGCCCATACCAGGGCCCACCTCGAGCACGGGGATGTCAGCACATGCATCCACCGTGTCGGCGATGCGCTTGGCTATGTTCAGATCAGTCAGGAAGTGCTGACCGAGATTTTTCTTAGGTCGAACTTGTTTCATGGGGGCAAAGTTACGAATAAACGAGTGAAATTCCAAATTTGGCGCAAAAAAAATCGCAGATTGTAAAACCTGCGACTCATTTTTTTTCGGTTACCTATTGAATTACTTATTGTTGTCTACATTAACAGCAACGGTTACAACCAGTGAAACGGCCAGTGCAAAAGCGGCCAAAGTCATCAACAAAAAACTTGTTTCTAATGTTACCATAATAAAATACCTTTCTCTAAAAATTTAAATTGTTATCCTAAAACCGCTGCAAAGGTACTTCTGTTTGCGCACACAGCCAAACAAATTGCATAAAAACAGTAAAAAAATGGGGAATCGTTGACACGTATCAATAAAAATAAACTCAAATAATATTTGGTTATCTGCTCCTATTGTATTACCTTTGCACCCATGGAATTAAAAAACATCATCAGCAGTGTGGCTAAGGTGGTGCTGCCCTTTGTGTTGGGTGGCGCTATTTTGTGGTGGATGTACCGAGGCGAGGATTTCTCGGTGATTAGTCATGTGCTGACCGAAGAAATGGACTGGACGTGGATGCTGCTGAGCTTCCCATTCGGCATATTGGCGCAGATGTTTCGTGCCTGGCGCTGGAAGCAAACGCTGGAGCCGATGGGTGAGAAGCCAAGAAACAGTATTTGTACTTACGCCATATTCATCAGCTATGCAGCAAGTTTGATAATACCCAGGATAGGCGAGTTCTCAAGGTGCGCTATATTGAAGCGTTACGACGGCATATCGTTCTCGAAGGCACTGGGAACGGTGGTTACCGAGCGCGCTGTGGATACGCTGATAGTGATGATATACTCGGGCATCATACTGTTGGTAGAGATGAGCGTATTTGGCACCTTCTTCCGCAAGACGGGTACATCGATGGACCGCATATTGAGTAGCTTCTCGCTTACAGGTTGGATTGTTACAGTCATCTGCGGCGTGGCTGTGGCTATATTGCTGCACCTGTTGCTGAAGAACTTCTCTATATATAATAAGGTGAAAATGACGCTTAGTGGCATCTGGGAGGGTGTGCTCTCGCTGAAGGGTGTGCGCAATCTGCCACTGTATCTGTTCTTCTCAGTAGGCATCTGGGTGATGTATTTCCTGCATTACTACTTGACATTCTTCTGCTTCGACTTCACCGCTAATCTGGGCATTGGTTGCGCGTTGGTATCGTTTGTGGTGGCCAACTTTGCCGTTATCGTGCCAACTCCCAACGGAGCTGGTCCGTGGCACTTTGCTATTAAGACCATGCTGATACTATATGGCGTGGCTGATGAACAGGCTCTGTGGTTTGTGCTCATTGTTCATACAGTACAGACGATGTTGGTTATCTTCCTGGGTATCTACGCCTGGGCAGCATTGATGTTTAAGAAAAGATTAAACCCCAAAATAGAATAACTATGAGTGAAATTAAAAACTTGAACCCAACGTGCATTTGGAAGAACTTCTATGCACTGACACAGGTTCCACGTCCATCAGGACATCTGGAGAAAGTACAACAGTTCCTGCTCGACTTTGCTAAGCAGGTAGGTGTGGAGGCCTTTAAGGATCCCGCTGATAACATCGTGATGCGTAAGCCCGCTTCGGCCGGTATGGAGAAGAAGAAGGGTGTGATACTGCAGGCACACATGGACATGGTGCCACAGAAGACTCCCGAGAGTACCCATAACTTTGAGACCGACCCCATACAGCCATGGATTGACGGCGAGTGGGTGAAGGCCAAGGGCACTACACTGGGTGCCGACAACGGTCTGGGCGTAGCTGCCATCATGGCCATTATGGAGGACAAGACCCTGAAGCACGGCCCTGTAGAGGCGCTGATTACTGCCGACGAAGAGACTGGTATGTTTGGTGCTAACGGACTGCCCGAGGGTGAACTGAACGGCGACATACTGATGAACCTCGATTCAGAGCACTGGGGTAAGTTCGTAATCGGTAGTGCCGGTGGTATCAACATCACCGCTACTCTTGATTATAAAGAGGTGGAGACCGATGTCGACGATGCTGCAGTAAAGGTAACAGTGAAAGGTCTGCGTGGTGGACACTCTGGACTGGAGATTCACGAGGGCCGCGGTAATGCCAACAAACTGCTGGTTCGACTGGTTCGTGAGGCCATCGAGGAGTGCGATGCCCGTCTGGCTTGCTGGCAGGGCGGCAACATGCGCAACGCCATCCCATTCAAGGCTGAGGCTGTGCTGACATTGCCTAAGGAGAACGTAGCCGCACTGAAGGAGTTGGCTGCCGACTGGCTGGAGGACTTCGTTGATGAGTTTAAGGGCATTGAGAACGGTATCGAGGTAATCTGCGAGGACGTAGAGACACCTAAGATGGAGATTCCTGTTGAGATTCAGGACAACCTGATTAACGTGATCTACGGTTGCCACGACGGTGTGGTACGTATGATTCCATCGTACCCAAGCGTGGTTGAGACATCGAGCAACCTGGCCATCATCGAGATAGGCGAGGGGCACGCTATGATCAAGATTCTGGCTCGCTCAAGTCGTGAGGACATGAAGGACTACATTGTGAAGACTCTGGAGAGCTGCTTCAATATGGCCGGCATGAAGGTAGAGACCGCTGGTAGCTACGGCGGATGGGATCCAAATCCCGACTCGGAGATTCTGCACCTGTTGCTGAAGGAGTATAAGGACCTGTTTGGCAAGGAGGGTATCATCCAGGTAGACCACGCTGGACTGGAGTGCTCGATTATTCTGGGCAAGTATCCACATCTGGACGTAGTGAGCATGGGCCCAACCATGAAGTCGCCCCACACCACAACCGAGCGTGCGCTCATTGAGACCGTGGCTCCGTTCTGGGAACTGCTCAAGAAGACTCTCGAGGATATTCCTGAGAAATAAAAAATATTTAAAAAAAATCCGCAGATTGTTTGAATCTGCAGATTTTTTTTCTTATCTTTGCACCCGATAAATCAAATTAATAACAAAATTATGGACGATTACCCGGCGGACAATTACAATTCGTAATGGCGGGGGATGGCGAGCAAGGCTGCTAATCCCTTTGCCGCTAAATCAATTATCAATTGTCAATTATCAATTGTCAATTAACTAAGAGGATTAGCAAAATGAAGACATTCTGGAATACCCAAGGCGGACTGACCCAAATAGACGAGTGGCAGCCCAATTGCTGGATACAGGTGACATGCCCCACCGAAGAAGACCAGCGCGAACTCGAGGAGAAATTCAACATCCCCGACTATTTTATGTCGGACATCAGCGATACTGATGAGCGTGCCCGTTATGAATACGATGACGGATGGATGCTCATCATTCTGCGTATACCTTATGTCAAGGAGATACGCTCGCGCACGCCATACACCACCGTGCCTCTTGGTATCATACACAAGCGCGACGTGACCATCACCGTGTGTTTCTACGAGACCAACGTGATGATCGATTTTGTGAGCTTTCAACAGAAGCGCGGCGAGGGATTTACCGACCATGTGGACATGATTTTCCGCTTGTTCCTATCGAGTGCTGTGTGGTATCTGAAGCGACTGAAGCAGATATCGATGCTGGTAGACAAGGCCAAGCGCAACCTGGATAAGGAGGTGAACAACGAGAGTCTGATTGGCTTGAGCCGACTGCAGGACTCGCTGACTTACTTCCAGACATCTATTCGTGGCAACGAGACGCTGCTATCGAAACTGAAGTTCAAACTGCAAATTGACGAACTTGATGCCGACCTGATTGAGGACGTAAACATCGAGATGACCCAGGCCCGAGAGACGACCAGTATCTACTCGAACATTCTGGAGTCGACGATGGACACCTATCAGAGTATTATCAACAACAACATGAATACCGTGATGCGTACGCTGACATCGGTTACCATCATCATGATGATACCTACGCTCATTACATCGATGTTTGGTATGAACCTGGTGAACGGCATGGAATCGAAACCATGGGGATTTGTCATCGCAATCATCTTTTCGGTAGCAATTTCGGCCATTGCATGGGGTATTTTCCGCAGGAAACGACTGGTTTAGGCCCTAAAACATCAAAAAAACTAAAAAAAATTAGGTAGTTTCAATAATATTGCTTAATTTTGAGCCCAAATGTGATGATGCTAAGCATCATTTAGTAGTAATTTAAAAGTTAAATGATGGACTCTCAAGAGAATACCCTCGAGTTGGGTACAAACGAAGTAGTAGTTAATGAGGAAGTTACATCTCAGGCAGTTGAGACAGAACCTCAAGTAGAAACAGAAGCCGAAGAGCCACGTGTGGTATACCACACCAAGGCCGAGGTGCTGCATAGATTGCAGGACATTGCCCACGGCGAAGAGACACCGCAGAAAGAAGAGGTGGAATACCTGAAGTCTTCTTTCTACAAACTCCATGTGGCCGAGCGTGAGGCAAAGCTCAAGGCCTATCTGGATGCAGGTGGCGATCCTGACCAGTATCAGTACACACCCGATCCTGAAGAGGAATCTTTCAAGGCCGAGATGGGAATCATCAAGGAGAAGCGTGCCAAGATCTTCAAGGAGATAGAGGCTGAGAAGCAGGAGAATCTGGCTAAGAAGCTGGCTATCATCGACCGCATCAAGGCCATGGTTACCACTCCTGATGAGGCTAACAAGAACTACAAGGAGTTCAAAGCCCTGCAGGAGCAGTGGCGCGAGATAAAGAATGTGCCAGCTGATAAGGCCAACGAGTTGTGGCGTAACTACCAGCTGTACGTAGAGCAGTTCTACGATATGCTTCGCCTGAACAGCGAGGCCCGCGAGTACGATTTCAAGAAGAACTTTGAGCTGAAGACCGCCCTCTGCGAGGCTGCCGAGAAGTTGGCCGACGAGGAGGATGTGATCAGTGCCTTCCACCAGTTGCAGAAGCTGCATCAGGAGTATCGCGAGATAGGTCCTGTGGCCAAGGAGCAGCGTGAGGATATCTGGAATCGTTTCAAGGCTGCATCGAGCGTTATCAACAAGCGCCATCAGGCTCACTTCGAGGGCGTTCGCGCCAAGGAGGAAGACAATCTGGCTCGCAAGACCGTGCTCTGCGAGAAGGTGGAGGCCATTGCTGCCGAGGAGAACAAGGGTAGCGGCGACTGGGAAAAGCATACCAAGCAGATTATCGATATCCAGACTGAGTGGAAGACCATCGGTTTTGCGCCACAGAAGATGAACGTGAAGATATTTGAGCGCTTCCGTGCTGCATGCGACGACTTCTTCGGTCGTAAGGCTGCTTACTTCAAGGGACTGAAGGAGACCTTCAAGGAGAATGCTGACAAGAAGCGCGCCCTGATTGAGAAGGCCAAGGCTCTGCAGGATTCTACCGACTGGAAGTCGACCGGTGATAAGTTCATTGCCCTGCAGAAGGAGTGGAAGACCATCGGTATGGTGCCCAAGAAGCTTGGCGACCAGCTGTGGGCTGAGTTCCTGGCTGCATGTAACACCTTCTTTGAGGCTCGTAATGCCGCCGGAGCAGGTCAGCGTGGCGAGGAGCGCGAAAACATGGATAAGAAGCTCGAGATTATCGAGAAACTGAAGGCTATTGCCGAGGAGACCGGCGACGATCTGGCCGACAAGGTTCAGAAGCTGGTTGAGGAGTACAACGCCGTGGGTCACGTACCTTATAAAGAGAAGGACAAGCTCTACAAGGAGTATCACGCCGTACTCGACAAGCTGTATAAGGATCTGAACATCAGCACCGCCAAGCGCAAGCTGAGCAACTTTAAGCAGAACCTGAAGCAGGTGGCTGAGCGCGGCGAGAATGCACTCGACAACGAGCGCGCACGCCTGTTCCGCCAGTACGAGGCACTGAAGCAGGAGATTCAGACCTACGAGAACAACTTGGGATTCCTGAATGCCAGCTCGAAGAAGGGTAACAGCCTGATTGACGAGATGAACCGCAAGGTGCAGAAGCTGAAGGATGATATGAGCCTGGTTCGCGAGAAGATCAAGGCCATAGATGCCGAGAACAAAGCATAAATGAGGAATCCCAGCCGAGCGGCTGGGATTCTTAGTTTTCCTTTAAGTCCGACAATAGTCCGATAAATAGAAAAAAGAAAGACGCTAAACTCAATGTTCAGCGTCTTTTCTTTGTTGGGGTACCCGGACTCGAACCAGGAAAGGCAGGACCAGAATCTGCAGTGTTACCATTACACCATACCCCAAAATGTCTTGCTCAAGAACTCATTGTTTCTGTTTTGCGGGTGCAAAGGTACTACTTTTTCTTGAACTACCAAAATTTTTCGAGGAAAATTTATAAAAAACCGCAAATTTTTCGCTTTTTCTTTGTTTTTTGGCCAATTTACAGTACCTTTGCAACAAATAACATATAATTTATTAATGAAAGAACTAGTAGAAACAATTAAGGAAGCAATTCAGGAGAAAAAAGGCAGCAATATCGTTGTGGCCGACCTGACAAAAATAGAGGGAACAATCTGTCAGTACTTTATGATATGTACTGGTAATTCGCCAACACAGGTAGAAGCTATCACCGAGTCGGTAGGCGACGTGGTGCGTGAAAAGCTGGGTGAGAAACCTGCACATGTGGTAGGACTGGAGAATGCACAATGGGTAGCCATGGACTATACCGACGTGCTGGTACATATATTCCTGCCCGATGTGCGCGACTATTATGATCTGGAACATCTGTGGGAAGATGCGCCTCTGACAAGAATCCCTGACTTGGATTAATTCAAAATTCACAATTATGGAGAATAATCAGAAACCAAACAAAAATAATCCCGGAAACGGTCCGAAGATGAATATGCCCAAGTTCAATATGAACTGGATATACTTCATCGCGATACTCGCATTAGGACTGTTGTACTTTACAAGTGGCGGTACGGCTAACAGCAGTGTTGCCAAGACTGCATCGTATAGTGAGTTTAAGGTGATGGTGGAGCGTGGCTATGCCAAGAAGATTGTGGTAAACAAGCCGCAGAGCACACTCCGCATGTATGTTAAGCCCGAACACATTCGCGACGTGTTCCATCAAGGAACCAACCAGACGGGGGCTGAGCCATATTTGGAAGTAGAGTTCGGAAGTGTGGATCAGGTAGAGCAGTTTGTGGCCAAGGCTAAGGAAGATAAGGTGTTTACCGGCGATCTGTCATTCGATAATCGCAGAGAGAACGAGTTCTTCTCTATTATAATAACGAATCTTATACCTATCTTATTTATAGTAGGATTGTGGGTTTTCTTCATGCGTCGCATGGGCGGCGGTGGAGGCGGCGTAGGAGGCGGCGTCTTCAACGTTGGTAAGAGTAAGGCCAAGATGTATGAAAAGGGCGGCGAGCTGGGCATCACGTTTAAGGACGTGGCCGGACAGGCTGGCGCCAAGCAGGAGATACAGGAGATTGTGGACTTCCTGAAGAATCCACAGAAGTACACCGACCTGGGAGGTAAGATACCCAAGGGAGCCCTGTTGGTTGGTCCTCCGGGAACAGGTAAAACCCTGCTTGCCAAGGCTGTGGCCGGTGAGGCTGGTGTGCCATTCTTCTCGATGAGTGGATCAGACTTCGTAGAGATGTTTGTGGGCGTAGGTGCATCACGCGTTCGCGACCTGTTCCAGCAGGCTAAGCAGAAGAGTCCTTGTATTATATTCATCGACGAGATTGATGCTGTGGGTCGTGCCCGTTCGAAGAACCCTGCTATGGGTGGAAACGATGAGCGCGAGAACACGCTGAACGCATTGCTCACCGAGATGGACGGATTTGGTACCAACAGCGGTGTGATTATTCTGGCTGCTACCAACCGTGCCGATATGCTTGATTCGGCCCTGCTGCGTGCCGGACGTTTTGACCGACAAATACATGTAGACCTGCCCGACCTGAACGAGCGTAAGGAGGTATTCAAGGTACACCTGAAGCCCGTGAAAATTGACGATAGCGTGGATATCGATTTCCTGGCACGTCAGACTCCAGGATTCTCGGGTGCCGACATCGCCAACGTATGTAACGAGGCAGCTCTGATAGCTGCCCGCCACAATAGTCAGACGGTAACCAAGCAGGACTTCCTGGATGCCGTTGACCGTATCATCGGCGGACTGGAGAAGAAGACCAAGGTGATGACTCAGGCCGAGAAGCGCTCGATAGCTATCCACGAGGCCGGACACGCCACCATCTCGTGGTTCACCGAGTTTGCCAACCCATTGGTTAAGGTGTCAATCGTGCCACGCGGACAAGCACTTGGTGCCGCATGGTATCTACCCGAGGAGCGCGTACTGCAGACCAAGGAGGCTATGCTCGACGAGATGTGCTCGCTGCTGGGAGGCCGTGCTGCCGAGGAACTGTTTGTGGGTCATATCTCTACAGGTGCCATGAACGACCTGGAGCGTACCACCAAGCAGGCTTACGGTATGATTGCCTTTGCCGGTATGAGCGACAAGTTGCCTAACATCTGTTACTATAACAATGCCGAATATCAGTTCCAGAAGCCATACTCGGAGACAACTGCTAAGATTATGGACGACGAGGTGCTGCGTATGATTAACGAGCAGTACGAGCGCGCCAAGCAGATACTGACCGAGCACAAGGAGGGGCACGCCCAGCTGGCCCAGTTGCTGATAGACCGCGAGGTGATTTTTGCCGAGGATGTTGAGAAGATATTCGGTAAGCGTCCTTGGACCAGCAGAGCCGAGGAACTGCTTGAGGCACAGATGAAGGCCGATGCTGAGCGTATGGCCGAGGAGCGTGCCAAGGAGCTGGAGGCCGAGGCAGCAGCCCAGAAGGCACTTGATGCACCCGCAAATTCAGCAACCGATGAGGTAAAACCAGAAGAAAAGGAGGATAAGGATGAATAATTTTATCGTTAGAACCATTACAGGCGTACTGTTTGTGGCCGTTCTGGTATGCAGTTTTCTGCGTCCGCAGGCCATGGTACTGCTGTTTTCACTCATCACGGGTTTGACCATCTGGGAGTTTACCGGATTGGTGAACGATCGCGAGAAGGTGACGGTGAACCGACTGATTTCTACCGTTGCAGGTGTGTATTTCTTCTTTGCAGTGGCTGGTTTCAGCAGCGATCTCACACCATCGGCCGTGTTTATTCCTTACCTGGTGTCGATCATCTATCTGATGGTGGCCGAGCTGTATCTGAAGAACGAAGACCCCATACACGACTGGGCATACACGATGATGGCGCAGCTTTATATCGCTTTGCCATTCTCGCTGCTCAACACGTTGGCATTCCATTCTACGCCTCAGGGATTTGTGACTTATGATGCCGTGTTGCCCCTTTCGGTGTTTGTGTTCCTCTGGATGAACGATACCGGCGCCTATCTGTGCGGTTCACTGCTTGGCAAACATAAACTCTTCCCCAGAATCTCGCCGGGAAAGAGTTGGGAAGGCAGCATCGGCGGCGGCATCCTTGTGATGGCGGTTGCCGTGCTGGTATGGTATCTTACCGACCAGTACCAGTTGAATCAGCTTGGGCTTACAGCCATAGAGTGGGCCGGACTGGGACTGACGGTAGTGATATTCGGTACTTGGGGCGACTTGGTAGAGAGTCTGTTCAAGCGTACCCTTGGCATCAAGGATAGTGGTAACATACTGCCCGGACACGGTGGCATGTTGGATCGTTTCGATTCATCGCTGCTTGCCATTCCTGCAGCAGTAGTCTACCTCTATACTATCATGTTACTTTGATTGATACAGCACCGAGAGTGTTGGTTTATAAGTATTCTCGAGGGTGATGGTGATGAAACCGCCGTCATCCTCGAATTTTGCGATGCGGTGATCATTGCCATCCTTCAGCATGTTAGGCCAGGCGCCAATCTGCTTCTCAAACTGGTCGTGCAACTGCTGCCACATCTTGCGGGTGCTGTCGTTGGTCGAGATGATGTAGTTCTCTTGAAGCGCCTGTAGCGTGCCGTTGTTCTGAGCCAGCATCAGGCGATAGTTAAGGGTGGGGTTGAACATAGAAACCTTGGTGAAATCAGAATCACTCTTGGCTGAGTCGACTGCAAAGCCGCGAGCTGCGAGCGAATCACAGAAAGTCTGGAATGGCATTCCCATCGACAATCCGCGATAGTCGAGATACTTCTTTTCACTGTTTCCACAAGCACAGAGTGCTGCAATTGCCACTACGGCAACAATTAATTTCTTCATAATCTTAGTTTTTTATCGTTATCGGGGGCAAAGATAGATATTTTTTTTGGAGTTTCCAAAAAAAACTATTAACTTTGCATTATGTTTGTATCAACATTACTACTATCAGCCCTATTATCGCTGCCAACTGCCCCTGCGGATACATTGCGCCAGGAACAGTTGGAAGAGGTGGTGGTAAAGTCGAATTCGGCCCGCCAGCGATTGCGCCAGATACAAACAGGCGCCGAACAAGTGCAGATAAAAGACCTTACCGCATCGCCACAATTGTTTGGCGAACAAGACATCATGCGATCGATGCAGCTGTTGACGGGTGTGAAGTCTGAGAGCGATGCATCGAGCAGTTTCATGGTGCGCGGCGGTACTTCGGCACAGAATCAGATACTGGTTGATATCGCCCCTGTATATAATGTGGGCCATCTGGCCGGATTGTTCTCTGCTTTTAACAGCGACGCGCTAGTGTCGGCCACGCTCTACAAGGGATTGCTTCCGGCACAATATGGTGGCGCTTCGTCGGCCGTGCTCGACATAATTGGTAAAACAGGTAACAAGAGCGAACTGCATGGTGGTGCCAGCATAGGATTGCTGGCCGCCAAGGGCACACTCGAGGGTCCTATCGTCAAGGATAAGGCTTCGTTCCTAGTTACGGCCCGCCGCTCGTATATGGATCTGTTCTTGAAGTTCTCGCCCGATTTTAAGCGCAACACGCTTTATTTCTACGATATCAATGCCAAGGCCGACTGGACCATCAATCAGAATAACCAGCTCTTCCTGAGTTTCTTTACGGGTAAGGACCGTACAGCTATCGACGAGATGGTTGACATCCGATGGAATAACCTGTCGGCCAGCCTGAAGTGGCTGCACCATTTCGGTGGTGACTCTTACGCTCAGTCAACGGCCTACTATAGTGGCTATCAGACGGATAACGGCATCGATTTTATGGGCATGAACATCTGGTTCTCGGGGCATATCCACCAGACGGGATTCCGTCAGGACTTTCATATCGGTTTGGGTAAGTATGCGATGGAAACGGGATTCCAAACGGCCTTGCTGAACGTAAAATCGGCCGAGTGGAAGCGGGTAGAACTACACGAAAAAGAGCAACGTCGCGCTTGGGATAATGCTGCCTGGGTGAACGTTTCGGCACCGCTGACCGAGAAACTCGATGTGTCGGCAGGCTTGCGACTCAGCATGTTCTCGCCACTTGGCGGCTCGCTGTATTACGACATCGACCCCGATGGCACCATCGGTTGGTATTATAACTATGGTAAGAATCAGATAGTAAAGACGCACATCACGCTCGAGCCCCGCCTCTCCATCAACTATCACCTGTCACCCACCACCTCAATAAAGCTTGGTTACACGCGTACATCACAGAATATCCACGCCCTGCGCAATCAGAGCACATCAACTCCGTTCGACCGCTACACCATGAGCAGTAACATCGTGAAGCCCGAGGTGGCCGACCAGATAAGCGGCGGCGTGTTCTGGATGACGCCCAATCAGGACTACGATTTCTCGGTTGAAG
>Ga0310786_10008921_pt1 | contig 12803 bp, 7 predicted proteins | sample AusTroGonzalo_MG_FD_203881 | JGI IMG/M metagenome (GOLD analysis project Ga0310786, IMG submission 203881) | Bovine rumen microbial communities from tropical cattle in Woodstock, Queensland, Australia - Gonzalo_03 (v2) (version 2) | ecosystem: Host-associated > Mammals > Digestive system >...
AAAGTTGTCCTTCAACAAACCGGAATGGAGCGTATAGATATTGCCGTCGAAATGAGGGAAGTCGATACTACCCCACTTCTGCATGACAAAGTCGGCTCCCGCACGGAACGATTTGGCATGGCTATAACCGATACCGATGCCATAGGTGTCGGGCAACTTCAGGCCGTCGGAGATCGTAAAGATAGTCGTATCCGCCTTGCTGATAGAAGCGTTGTTGCTGACAAGCAGACATTGGGGATCGGACTTCAGGCTGTGACCGGGCGACCACGTGGCACCAATGGTCAGGTAATCTTCTTTGCCGATCTTCTGGTTATATTGCACACCCACGTCAATCTTATAACTGCTGATGTCGGCCGTATACTGCTTGGACAGCGTGTTGATGACCGACTTGCTGCTGGTGGAGATACCACGGTTGTACTCGCCCCAGAGATAGGCCACGTTGACACCGATAGACAAAGGCTTTATAATGTTCCAACCGGCACCGATATACAACTGGTGCAGACCGCCTGATCCGGAATAGGTGCTGTTAACAGTAGTCTGCAACTCTGTCAGCGGCGTAGATGAGGAGTACTTATAGCCAATGTTGGAATAAGGCAGCACACCGAAAGAGACACCCACGTGCTTAACGACTCTGAACAGGGCGGACACATAGTCGAAACCGCCACTCTTATCGTTCAGGCTCTTCCCGTTCTCTTTATAATTGGTAATCTGTCCGGAAAGTCCGGCATCGAAGATCATCGACAAAGAATCGACAGAACTGTAGGAAGCAGGGTTCATGGGATTAACCTCATTACCCTTGCGCATGGCAAGTCCTACGCCGTTCATGCCTTTATTGAAACCGACACTCTGATCGGTGAGGTCGCCCAAGCCATACTGGCTATAAGGCGAATTGGTGTTACTCTGAGCAAAAGCCGTCGTCGTCATGGCAGCCATCACGAAGCCGGCAAGAATTTTATTCATATTTTGACGTTTATTTCTATAGAAATTCATTTCAGCGTGCAAAATTATCGAAAAAAATCGAGAAAATCGCTTTTTAGTGAAAAATATAAAGTAATTTTGCATCGTGAAACAAAAAAATAGCTTTTTTAGGAGATTCTTCCTCCTTATATTGGGATTTATGGCCGTCAATCAGGTGATGGCCGAAGAAAACGGAAAAAATCATCTCGAGCAGTTTGACTCCATTGAAGTCAGCCTGCTAACCTGTTCGCCGCATGAAGAGATCTACAGCCTCTATGGCCATTCGGCCCTGCGCTGGCACGATATGAACCAGAGCGGTCCTAATGCCGGCAATGATATTGTATTCAATTGGGGCATCTTTAATTTCAACAAGCCTTATTTCGTGCTGAGATTTGTCTTCGGACTGACGGATTATGAGCTAGGCCCGATACCCTTCCAGCCTTTTTGCGACTACTACCAGAAATGGGGCAGCAGCGTAACGGAACAAGTATTGAATCTGACGAATGAGGAGAAGATGCGCCTGCAGGCTGCCTTAGCAGAAAATTTGAAACCAGAGAACCGTATCTACCGTTATAACTACTTCTACGACAACTGTTCTACACGTCCAAGAGATATCGTCGAGAAATGTTTGAACGGGAAAGTGGAATATGCTCAGCGTGAGGACTATACGCCATCGTATCGAGAGATGGTATCTTTTTGCACAAGGAATCATCGTTGGGCCACTTTTGGCAACGATATGTTGCTTGGCGTTAAGTCAGATTTTAAGACAAACATGAGAGAGCAGGAGTTCCTTCCCGATAATCTGATGTATGACTTCGACCATGCTCAGATTTATACGGCAGGAACCTATCGGCCTTTGGTCAAAGAGCGTCGGATGCCAGTGATGCCTGGCGTCCAGGTGATTGAGCAGGACTTCCCGCTGACGCCTATGGAGTGCGCTTTGATACTGTTGGCCCTCACCCTCGTCATCATGTTCATTGAATGGAAGTCCGGGAAGCGCCAGATTTGGTACGATGTGCTGTTGATGACCATCCAGGGTCTGGCAGGTTGCGTCTTGTTTGTCATGCTGTTCTCACAGCACCCCACCACCAGCACCAATCTGCAGATCCTGTTGCTGAATCCGCTTCCTTTGTTCTTCATCCCGTCGGTTATCCGCCAAAATGTCACGCGTTGGCAGAAAATACTGTTGATAATGGTAATTCTTTACCTGATTGGCGGTATTTTCCAGCATTATGCCGAGGGAATGATGATTGTGGCACTATCTTTGCTCCTAAGAATTTGGCCGTTACAGAATTTATTTGTAACTTTGCAGCCGTTTTCTAAAAGTAAAAAGGTAAATAAGTAAAAAAGTAAAAAACAGATATGAATTTCAACAAGATTCTGAAGTCGCTTTTTGGTGATAAGTCATCACGCGACATGAAACTCATCCAGCCCTTAGTGGAGAAGGTAAAGGCCGTCTCTCCCCAAATAGAGCAGCTGGATAACGATGCATTGCGTCAGCGCACGAAAGAGCTCCAGCAACAGGTACAGAACTCTGCCAAGGAGCAGAAAGCCCGTATCGAAGAGCTGAAGGCCAAGATCGAGGATACGCCTATTGACGAGCGTGCTGATATCTTTGCACAGATCGACAAGATCGAGAAGGAAGTACTGGATATTTATGAGGAGGCCCTGAACGAGGTGATGCCTGAGGTGTTCGCCATCGTCAAGGAGACGGCCCGCCGATTTGCTGAGAACGAGGAGACTGTCGTTACGGCGACCGACTTCGACCGTGAGCTGGCTGGTGATCCTAAGAAGGACTTCATTACCATCGACGGTGACAAGGCTATCTATCACAACCATTGGACGGCCGGAGGCAACGACCTGAAGTGGGAAATGATCCACTACGACGTGCAGTTGTTTGGTGGTGTCGTACTGCATCAGGGAAAGATTGCCGAGATGGCAACTGGTGAAGGTAAGACCCTTGTGGCTACCCTCCCCGTCTTCCTGAACGCCCTGACCGGTAACGGTGTGCATGTAGTCACCGTGAACGACTATCTGGCCAAGCGTGACTCGGAGTGGATGGGTCCGCTCTATATGTTCCATGGTCTGAGTGTGGACTGTATCGACAAGCATCAGCCCAACTCTGAAGCCCGTAGAAAGGCTTATCAGGCCGACATCACCTTCGGTACAAACAACGAGTTCGGTTTCGACTATCTGCGTGATAATATGGCCATCTCGCCACAGGACCTCGTGCAGAGAGCCCATAACTACGCCATCGTCGACGAGGTTGACTCCGTGTTGATCGACGATGCCCGTACACCGCTGATTATCTCTGGTCCGGTGCCCAAGGGCGACGATCAGATGTTCGAGGAATATCAGCCACTGGTTGAGAAGCTTGTCGGTGTACAACGCCAGCTCGCCACCCAGTATCTGGCCGATGCCAAGACGCTGATCAGCGAAGGTAACAAACTGGTAGAGGCAGGCAACAAGAAAGAGGGTCAGGAAAAGCTCGACGCCGGATTCCTCTCGCTATACCGTTCGCACAAGGCCATGCCGAAGAACAAGCCGCTCATCAAGTTCCTTTCAGAAGAAGGTATCAAGAGTGGAATGCAGAACACGGAAAACATCTATATGGAGAATAACAACCGCAGAATGCCGGAGTGCGTAGAGCCTCTCTATTTCGTGGTTGACGAGAAACTGAACTCCTGCGATCTGACGGATAAGGGTACAGCATGGCTGGCCAAGCAGGTGAACGACTCTGAACTGTTCGTATTGCCCGATATCACCTCCGAGCTCTCTGCACTTGAGGCACAGACAGACCTCTCCGATCAGGAGCGTCTTGACAAGAAGGATGAGATGCTGAGCCACTATGCCGTACAGAGTGAGCGCGTGCACACCCTCCAGCAGTTGCTGAAAGCTTACTGCATGTTCAACCGCGACGATGAATATGTGGTGATTGACGGTGAGGTGAAGATTGTGGATGAGCAGACTGGCCGTATCATGGAAGGCCGTCGTTGGAGTGACGGACTGCACCAGGCGGTGGAGGCCAAGGAGCACGTGAAGGTGGAAGCTGCCACTCAGACATTCGCCACCATCACCCTGCAGAATTACTTCCGTATGTATCATAAGCTGGCAGGTATGACCGGTACGGCATCTACCGAGGCCGGTGAGTTCTGGGATATCTACAAGCTCGACGTCGTGGAGATTCCCACGAACCGTCCTGTTATCCGTAACGACCAGGATGACCGTGTCTACAAAACCGCTCGTGAGAAATACCGTGCTGTGATTGAGGAAATCGTGAAGATGCGCAATGCTGGCCGTCCGACGCTGATTGGTACCACCTCGGTGGAGATTTCAGAGTTGCTTAGCCGCATGCTCGATATGTATGTGAATCCTGAGACCGGTAAGCGCGAGGGTATTCCCCATCAGGTGTTGAACGCCAAGTTGCACCAGAAGGAAGCCGATATCGTGGCACTCGCAGGTCAGAGCACCAATGGTAAGGGTGCCGTTACGATTGCTACCAACATGGCCGGTCGTGGTACCGATATCAAGTTGTCGCCTGAGGTAAAGGCTGCCGGAGGTCTGGCCATCATCGGTACAGAGCGTCACGAGAGCCGTCGTGTAGACCGTCAGTTGCGTGGTCGTGCAGGTCGTCAGGGAGACCCGGGTTCATCCGTCTTCTATGTATCGCTTGAAGACAAGCTGATGCGACTCTTCGCTTCCGAGCGTATTGCCTCTGTGATGGATAAGCTTGGCTTTAAGGACGGTGAGATGATTGAGAGTCCGATGATCTCGAAGAGTATCGAGCGTGCCCAGAAGAAGGTAGAGGAAAACAACTTCGGTATCCGTAAGCGCCTGATCGAGTACGACGATGTGATGAATAAGCAGCGTACCGTGATCTACGAGAAGCGCCGTCACGCCCTCATGGGTGAGCGTATCGGTATGGATATCGCCAACATCATCTGGGACCGCGTAGTAAACATCATCGAGAACAACGACTATGAGGGCTGTAAGGAAGAATTCCTGCATGTACTCTCCATGGAGGTGCCCTTCACGAACGATGAGTTTATCAACCAGCCTCGAGAGACACTCACAGAGAATGCTTTCCAGGCTGCTATCGGTAACTTCAACCGTAAGACGGAGCGCATTCAGGTGGTGGCACAGCCCGTTATTAAGAATGTCTTTGAGAATCAGGGCCAGTTGTATGAGCGCATCATGGTGCCCATTACCGACGGACGCAAAATGTATAACATTCCCTGTAATCTCAAGGAGGCTTACGAGAGTGACTGTAAGACGGTGGTGAAAGAGTTTGAGAAGGCTATCCTGCTGCATATCATCGACGACTCGTGGAAGGAGAACCTGCGTCAGCTCGACGAACTGAAGCACTCTGTACAGAACGCTTCTTATGAGCAGAAAGACCCCTTGCTCATCTTCAAACTCGAAAGTGCGAAGGTGTGGGACGACATGATCAACGAGATGTACAACCGTATCTGTTCTATCCTCACACGTGGACAGATTCCTGAGATTCAGCAGCAGGTACAGGAAGCCGCTCCTGAGCAGCGAACCCAGCGTCAGCAGTATACCGAGAGCAAACAGCAGATCGGTGAGGAGCAGCTGACAGATCCTAATCAGGCTGCCGCAGCCCAGAGTGATACCCGTGCCCAACAGCCGCGTACACCTATTATAAAAGATAAGCTGCCTGGACGTAATGACCCATGTCCCTGCGGATCGGGCAAGAAGTTCAAGAACTGTCACGGAAAGGGAATTGTTTAAAATAGACTACCGAAATGATGATTACTGTCAACAATCTGATTAAGAAGTTTGGTGAAACGGTGGCCAGCGACATCCCCTCATTGACCATCAACGACGGGGATATCCTGGGACTCGTAGGCAACAACGGCGCAGGCAAGACAACGTTCTTCCGTATGCTGCTCGACCTGTTGAAACCTGATGCAGGCGAGGTGGCACTCGGAGGTATCAACCCTGCACAGTCGGAGGAATGGAAAGCCTTCACTGGTGCCTACATCGACGAAGGGTTCTTGATTGACTTCCTGACTCCTGAAGAGTATTTTGCCTTTATCGGCAAGATTACGAACATGACTCAGGATCAGGTAGACGAACGCCTGAAGGATTTCGACCGTCTGGCCGGTGGTGAGATCTTTGGACAGAAGAAGCTTATCCGTAACCTCTCGGCAGGTAACAAGCAGAAAGTGGGTATCATCTCAGCCCTCTTCAACCGTCCGAAACTGGTGATTCTCGATGAGCCCTTTAACTTCTTGGATCCCTCAAGTCAGAATGTACTGAAGCATGTACTGACGGATTATAACCACCAGACTGGTGCCACGATTCTTATCTCCAGTCACAACCTGCAGCACACAGTAGACATCTCCACTCGCATCACGTTACTTGAGAAAGGTCAGATTATCAAGGACATGCCTAACGAGGGTGGTGCTGCCCGTACCGAACTGGAGAACTACTTCGAGACAGAAGCATAATATATCATCATAATTAGGTATTTAATAAAACTTGTGACTCATTGCAAACGAGTTGCAAGTTTTTTTATGTATCTTTGCACCCAAATACAGAAAGAAATGAAACTGTCGGAATTAAAAACAGGCGAAAAAGGTATAATCGTAAAGGTGCAGGGTCATGGTGGATTCCGTAAGCGTATCATCGAAATGGGATTCATCAAAGGTAAGGAAGTGGAGGTTCTACTGAATGCGCCCCTGCAGGATCCTGTGAAATATAAGCTGATGGGCTATGAGGTGTCGCTTCGGCATCAGGAAGCAGACAATATCGAAGTAGTATCGGCAGACACTCCCTTGGAGGCTACAACCTTCAGACTCTCCCCCGACGACAATCGTCACGAAGACGACTATATCCGTCATGAGGCCATGAAGGAGCGTCGTACCATTAATGTGGCATTGGTGGGTAATCCCAACTGTGGAAAGACTTCACTCTTCAACTATGCCTCCGGCGCTCATGGACATGTAGGTAATTACTCTGGTGTGACGGTTGATGCCACAGAGGCCCATACCTCGATGTTCGGTTATGAATTTAACCTTACCGACCTTCCCGGCACCTATTCCCTCAGTTGTTATTCCCCAGAGGAACTCTATGTCCGTGAACACCTGACGGAGAAGATGCCCGACGTGGTCATCAATGTAATCGACTCCTCCAATCTCGAACGCAATCTCTATCTCACCACGCAGCTTGTCGACATGAATATCCGCATGGTGTGCGCGTTGAATATGCATGATGAATTTGAGCGTCGCGGCGATAGTGTTGATATCGAGACATTGAGTCATCTCTTCGGAATCCCGATGATTCCCACATCATTTAAGAATGGCATGGGTGTGAAAGAACTCTTCCGCGCCGTCATCCAAGTGTATGAGGGCGCCAGTAAGTTCTCACGTCACCTGCATATCAACTATGGTCACGAGATCGAGAGTGGTATTGCCGGCATCCAGAAATATCTGAAAGCCGATGAGCATATCACCCAGCACTACTCTACCCGATACCTTTCCTTGAAACTCCTGGAGCACGACAGTCAAGTGCTCGATTATCTGGGTAAGCACATGGCGAGTGAAAACCGCATGAAAGATTTCCATAATCTGACGAATGCCCGTGACAAGGCATCAGCCCGAGTAAAGGAAGAAACGGGTGATGATTCCGAGACAGCCATCATGGATGCCAAATACGGATTCATCAATGGAGCCTTAAAAGAGGCGAAGTTCAAGACTGGCACAAAAAAAGATACCTATAAGGTGACCCATCGCATTGACAGACTACTCTCGCATAAGTATCTGGGATTCCCCATCTTCTTCCTGTTGCTCTATGTCATGTTCGAGACCACTTTCTCCCTCGGTCAATATCCTATGGACTGGATTGAGGATGCCGTGGTCTGGTTAGGTGACAAGATCAGTGAGAATATGGCCGATGGACCGTTAAAGGCGATGCTTGTAGATGGTGTCGTTGGCGGTGTGGGCTCCGTGATTGTCTTTTTGCCACAAATCTTGATTCTTTACTTCTTCATCTCTCTGATGGAGGACTCTGGCTACATGGCCCGTGCTGCCTTTATCATGGATAAGCTGATGCACAAGATGGGACTTCACGGCAAGTCGTTCATCCCTCTGATTATGGGCTTTGGCTGTAATGTGCCTGCAGTGATGGCAACCCGCACCATCGAGAGTCGCCGCTCGCGAATCATCACGATGATGATCCTGCCGTTTATGAGCTGTTCGGCCCGTCTGCCTATCTATATCATGATTGCCGGAACTTTCTTCTCCTTGCAATATCGGTCGTGGGTTCTGTTGTCGCTCTATGCGATAGGCATTGGAGTGTCCATCTTGATCAGTAAATTGTTCTCATCCTTGATCATCAAGGGCGAAGATACGCCCTTCGTCATGGAACTGCCACCCTATCGCTGGCCTACGCCAAAGGCCATCTGGCGCCATACCTGGGAGAAAGGCAAGGAATACCTGAAGAAGATGGGTGGTATCATCCTCGTTGCCTCGATTATTGTCTGGGCACTCGGTTATTTCCCGCACAATGAAGAGTTGACTCGTGAACAACAGCAGGAACAGAGCTATATCGGACGCATGGGCAAGACCATTGAACCCATCTTCATGCCTCAGGGATTCAATTGGAAACTCGATGTCAGTCTTTTGGCCGGTGTGGGTGCCAAGGAGATTGTGGCCTCTACCATCGGCGTGCTCTATTCGGGCGATGACTCTTTCGGTGACGATGAGGAGTTCAGCGATGATCATGAGAAATATACACATTTGCGACAGTTGATGATTCAGGAAGGTATCACGCCGTTGACCGCTTATGCGTACCTTATATTTATATTACTCTATTTCCCCTGTATCGCTACCATTGCAGCCATCAAGAATGAAACGGGTTCCTGGCGCTGGGCATCGTTTGCGGCAGTATATACAACCTTCATCGCTTGGCTGGCCAGTATGGCTGTTTTCCAAATAGGAAGTCTGTTCGTATAAAAAACTGAGGCTATCTTCGGATAGTCTCAATTTTTTTTTGTAAATTTGCACCCGATATGGAAAAAATCATATTGGGCATCGATCCAGGCACGAACATTATGGGTTATGGCTTACTGAAGATTGTCGACGGTAAGGCCCAGATGATCACCATGGGCGTTATCGACTTGCGTAAGTTTCCTGATGCCTATATGAAGCTCGGCCACATCTTCGAACGCGTGACGGGAATCATCGATGGTTACCTGCCTGACGAGATGGCCATTGAAGCCCCATTCTTCGGCAAGAACGTACAGTCGATGCTGAAACTCGGCAGAGCCCAGGGAACGGCTATCGCTGCAGCCATCCATCACGGTGTACCCATTCACGAATATGCGCCGATGAAAATCAAGATGGCACTCACGGGTAATGGCAATGCCTCTAAGGAGCAGGTGGCTGGCATGCTGCAGCGCCTGCTGAAGATTCCCAATGAAGAGATGGGTAAGTTTATGGATGCCACTGATGCCCTCGCTGCAGCCTATTGCCACTATCTGCAGATGGGACGGCCCGTAAGCGATGTCAAGTATCGTGGTTGGAAAGACTTTATTAATAAAAACCAAGACAAAGTATCAAAAAGAAAGAATAAGGAAGATGAAGACAATAGAGATGATTAATGGCGTTACCAAAAAGCCGGAATGGGCTTTGGCCGAACCTGTGAACTTCTCACTCGACGAAGGAGAGCATATTGCCATCATCGGCCGTAACGGAGCAGGAAAGTCGATGTTTGTCGATATGATAACAGGTCGTCATCCCGTTTTCCCGGGAATGATCAAGTATGCCTTTTCTGAACCCTACAATAATATTAAGCATATCTCCTTCCGCGATACCTATGGCGGTGACAATGACCGAACCTACTTCCTTCAGCAGCGTTGGAATCAGATGGAGATTGACGAAGAAACGCCTACCGTGGGAAGCAAACTCGAAGAGGCTTTTCAGATGGCAGGTGAAGACACGCCCGAACGCAGGGCCTTTCAACAGCATATCTATCAGTTGTTCCATCTCGAAGATCTGCTGGATAAATATATCATTCTATTGTCGAGTGGTGAATTGCGTAAATACAAGTTGGCTGCAAATCTTTTTACCAAGCCTAAAGTGCTGATTATAGAGAATCCCTTCATTGGCCTTGATGCAGAAACCAGAGATCAGGTGAAAGAGCTTCTTAAGATGCTGGCCGAAGAGCAAGGCATGCAGATCATACTGGTTCTTTCAAAGATGGACGAAGTACCGGAGTTCATCACGCGCGTCATCAGATTAGACCGTCTTCGCTTTGTTTCAGATATTAAAGTCAAGACCGACTATCAAATCGAACATTGCCCGCATGCTATTCAGGTGCAGCACGAATCACCTATTCCCCCGATACCGCAGCCCGTGATTAAGTTCAGTCACGTCACTATCCGCTACGGTGAGCGAACCATCCTGAAGGATTTAAACTGGGTGGTGCTTAGGGGCGAGCATTGGGCGCTGTCTGGTCAAAACGGTTCAGGCAAGTCCACCCTACTCTCTTTGGTTTGTGCTGATAATCCTCAGAGTTATGCCTGTGATATCTCTCTCTTTGGCCATAAACGTGGCTCAGGAGAGAGTATCTGGGACATCAAAAAACATATTGGCTACGTATCGCCCGAGATGCATCGAAGCTACAAGCAGAACATCCCGGCAATTCAGATTGTGGCCAGCGGACTAAAAGATACCATCGGCCTGTACTTCCGTCCTACCCAGCAGGAGAAAGACCTTTGTATTGAATGGATGAATGTCTTTGGCATCAAGCATCTGGCAGATCGCAAGTTCCTTGAGATGTCGAGTGGTGAACAGCGATTAGTATTGCTGGCGCGCGCTTTCGTCAAGTCGCCTGATTTGCTTATCCTTGATGAACCACTTCACGGTTTGGACCTTTGCAATCGCAATCTTGTGAAAGCCATTGTCGATCGTTATATGTTTGAAGATCCCGACCGCACACTCATCTATGTGACCCATTACGAAAATGAGTTACCGAATTGTATCGATAACTCACTCTTCCTTCAAAGAAACAATTAATCCCGCCCTTTCTCAGGCGAGATTAATTGTGCTTCTTATTTCCCTTCCATCAATGCCGCCGTGCGAACACGCGACAACGTTTCTGGTGTCATCTGCAGATAGCTGGCGATATATACCAACGGCGCACGGAGTACCAGCTGAGGCTGGTTCTTTACCAACTTCTGGTAACGGTCCTGAGCACTCTCAAAGCGCAACATGTCAGCATGATGTTGACTCAGGATCAGAGATTCCTCCAAAATCTTACGATAAAGGATTTGGATGTTCACACTCTTCATAGCCACCGCTTCGAGATCGGCCTTGGGCATAGCAATCAGAATGGTCGGCTCCAGAGCCTTAATCTGCAAGTACGTGGGCTGCTCACGGAACAAACTCTCAATACACATTACAATCGAGTTCTCCGTCGCCATATATTCGGTCAACTCTTTATCATTCTTGTAGTAGAACTGGCGCACCAGTCCCTTCACCACCCAATAGATGTTGGTGCAGGTGTCTCCCTCCTTCAGGATCATCTCGTTCTTAGCGAACTTCATTGGAACAAGGATGCTCTCCAGCAAGTCCAACTCCTCATGGGTCATTGTACTGTACCTGCGGGCAAGCTCACGAGCTACGTCTCTTGTTGTAATACTAATGTTAGGCATAGGTTTTATTTCTTTATGTTATTAGTCCAATTTCAATACTGCAAGGAAGGCCTTCTGAGGCACTTCAACATTTCCAATCTGCTTCATGCGCTTCTTACCACGCTTCTGCTTCTCAAGCAACTTACGCTTACGGCTCACATCACCACCATAGCATTTAGCCGTCACGTCCTTACGTACCTGCTTCACCGTCTCTCTGGCAATGATCTTGGCACCAATAGCTGCCTGGATGGCAATGTCGAACTGCTGTCGCGGAATCAGTTCCTTCAGCTTTTCACACATCCGACGGCCGAAGGTGACAGCATTATCCTGATGCGTCAGCGTAGACAAGGCATCAACAGGTTCACCATTAAGCAGGATATCCAACTTGGCAAGTTTAGAAGGACGGAACCCGTCGACATGATAATCGAACGAGGCATAGCCCTTTGAAATGCTCTTCAGCTTATCGTAGAAGTCAATCACAATCTCTCCAAGTGGCAACATGAAGTGCAACTCGATACGGTTACCGCTTACATACTGCTGGTCTATCAGCTCACCACGCTTATCCAGACAGAGCGTCATAATCGGACCGATATAGTCGGCTGCTGTGATAATCGAAGCACGGATATAGGGTTCCTCTATATGTTCTATCATTGTGAGGTCAGGCAGACCAGAAGGGTTGTGCACCTCTTTTACCTCCCCCTGCTTTGTGTAGCACATATAGCTTACATTGGGCACGGTGGTAATCACGTCCATATCAAACTCACGATCCAAACGCTCCTGCACAATCTCCATGTGAAGTAAGCCCAGGAAACCACAACGGAAACCGAAGCCCAAAGCCACAGAACTCTCAGGTGTGAACGTTAAAGAGGCATCGTTTAGTTGCAACTTCTCCAACGACGCACGCAGGTTCTCATAGTCCGTAGGATCGATGGGATACACACCTGCAAACACCATCGGCTTCACTTCCTGGAAACCCTCGATGGCTTTGTCGCAAGGTGTCGCCACATGTGTGATGGTGTCGCCTACCTTTACCTCCTTTGAGTTTTTGATACCGCTGATGATATAACCCACGTCGCCTGTGCGCAACTCCTTACGGGGTATCATGTCCATCTTCAGCACACCAATCTCGTCAGCATCATACTCCATACCCGTATTGAAGAACTTCACGTGGTCGCCTGTCTTGATT
>Ga0310786_10008922_pt1 | contig 12803 bp, 12 predicted proteins | sample AusTroGonzalo_MG_FD_203881 | JGI IMG/M metagenome (GOLD analysis project Ga0310786, IMG submission 203881) | Bovine rumen microbial communities from tropical cattle in Woodstock, Queensland, Australia - Gonzalo_03 (v2) (version 2) | ecosystem: Host-associated > Mammals > Digestive system >...
TACTATCGATTCTTTGTATCACAAGATGCTTGGCAATTCAGAACTGGAGGCATAAATGGCTGCTGAACTTACAAGAAAGCAATTCGATATATTAGAGGCACTTGCTACTGAGGAAAAGACATTTTCCCAGAGAGATCTCGAAAAGCACACCGGCTATTCATTAGGTACGGTAAACAAGGCTATTAAGGAACTTACTGATCTCGGTTACATCGAGAAGAGCAAGATCACTAAGGCAGGCCTTGAAGCTCTTGAGCCTTACAGGGCAAAGAGGGCAGTATTCATCGCTGCAGGTTTTGGCTCGAGAATGGTACCGATTACTTTGAATACACCTAAGCCTCTTGTAAGAGTTCACGGTCAGAGGATCATCGATTCACTTATCGATGCATGCCTCGGTGCAGGAATCGAAGAGATCTACATCGTAAGAGGATATCTTTCTGAACAGTTTGATCAGCTCCTTTATAAGTATCCGATGATCAAGTTCTTAGAGAACCCTGCTTATAACGATGCGAATAACATTTCGAGCGCTTTGGTTGCAAGATATCTGCTCTCAAACGCTTATGTTTTGGAAGCTGACCTCGTTTGCAGCAATCCTGCTATCATCAAGAAGTATCACTATTCTTCTGACTTCCTCGCTATCAAGAAGGACCGTACAGATGACTGGTGCTTCACGGTCAAGGACGGCATCATCGTTGAAGAGAAGGTGGGAGGCCTCGACTGCTGGCAGATGGTAGGCATTTCCTACTGGAATGAAGCAGACGGTCACAAGCTTTCCACGGATATCGAAGAAGTATTCCAGACACCCGGCGGACGCGAGAGATATTGGGAGCAGGTACCCCTCGTATACCGTAAGGAAAACTACAAAGTATCTGTCAAAGAGTGCTTTGATGAGGACATCGTTGAGATTGATTCTTTTAATGAACTTAAGGCTCTCGATAAGAGTTACGACGTCTGATCAGGCCAATTAGTTCATTTTTCTGGGCAATATTGGTGAAAAATGAACGCTTCTTTATAAAATAATATTGTTTTTGCCTCCTGTTGTGCTAATATTGAGTTCGATTTACTCATAAAATGAACATGAGGAGGCATTTTAAATGGATCCGATCGTTAAAAGGAACGTTCTCTTGAATCCCGGTCCGTCCACAACGACTGACACGGTTAAGATGGCACAGGTCGTACCTGATATCTGTCCCAGAGAAAAGGAATTCGCTTCATTGATGAAGGGACTTCGCGAAGATCTCGTAAAGATCGTTCACGGTGATCTCGAGAAATATACATCAGTTCTTTTCTGCGGTTCAGGCACTATTAATATTGATGTCTGCATCAATTCACTGCTTCCCGAAGGCGGCAAAGTCCTTGTTGTTAATAACGGCGCATACAGTACGAGAGCTGTTGAGATCTGCCAGTTTTACGGACTTCCTCATATCGATCTGAAGTTCCCTGTAGATCAGAGACCTGATCTCGCTGTTGTAGAAGAGACTTTGAAGAATAACCCTGATATCAAGCTCGTTCATACAACTCATAATGAGACCGGTACAGGTATCCTTAATCCCATTAGGGAGATCGGTGCGCTCGCTCATAAATACGGTGCGATCTTTACTGTTGATACCACAAGCACATACGCTATGCGCCCCATCAACATTGAAGAAGACAATATCGATTTCTGTATGGCATCTGCCCAGAAGGGTCTTATGGCCATGACTGGTCTCTCATTTGTCGTAGGCAACAGAGCCATCATCGAGAAGTCCAAAGATTATCCCAAGAGAAGCTATTACTGCAATCTCTTCCTCCAGTATGACTGTTTCGAGAAGACAGGTGAGATGCATTTCACACCTCCTGTTCAGACGATCTATGCTGCACTCCAGGGCATCAAGGAATACTGGGCTGAAGGCGAAGAAGGCAAGTGGGCTCGTCATACCAGAGTATTTAATGCTATCAACGCAGGACTTGATAAGCTTGGCTTCAAGCAGGTCGTCAAGCCTGAAGACCGCACGGGCCTTGTAAGCACAGCAATCTATCCTGATGATCCCAACTGGAGCTTTGAGAAGGTCCACGATTACTGCTACGAGAGAGGTTTTACGATCTATCCCGGCAAGATCAGCTCCACAAACACATTCAGACTCTGCGCTTTGGGCGCGATCGACGTAAAAGATATTGATGACTTTTTCGTTGTTTTCGAAGAAGCATTGAAGACAAATAACATTCAGATACCCGTTATCTATAAGGAGAATTGAACTATGAAGACTGTTTATACCTGTTTCTGCACTGATGTTATCCATGACGGACATCTGAACATCATCGAGAAGGCAAAAGAGTACGGCAGAGTTGTCGTAGGCGCTCTTACTGACGAAGCTCTCATCAAGTACAACAGATTCCCGACGATCTCTCTCGAGGAGAGGATCAAGCTCTACCAGGAGCTTGAAGGCGTTGACGAAGTCGTTGTACAGAAGGATTTCATGTATAACGACGTTATCGCCCAGATCAAGCCTGACTACATCATCCACGGTGATAACTGGAAGACAGGTCCTGAGAGCGCTATCCGCGAAAATGTTGACTCACTTCTTAAGGAATACGGCGGCCAGCTGATCGACGTTCCTTACACATATAACGAGAAGGTAAAGAAGATCGACATGCAGCTCAGAGAAAAGCTCGCTATGCCTGAATACAGAAGAAAGCGTTTAAGACAGCTCATCAAGATGACTCCTATCGTTAAGACGATGGAAGCTCACAGTGGTCTTACAGGTCTTATCGTTGAGAAGACCGTAGTAGAGCACGAGGGCAAGCTCGAGCAGTTCGATGCTATGTGGATCTCATCTCTTTGCGATTCCACAGCTAAGGGTAAGCCTGATATCGAGCTCGTTGACATGACATCAAGATTCAGAACGATCGACGACATCATGGAAGTTACTACAAAGCCGATCATTTTCGACGGTGATACAGGCGGACTTACAGAGCACTTCGTTTATACAGTGCGTTCACTTGAGAGAATGGGCGTTTCTGCTGTAATCATTGAGGATAAGAAGGGCTTAAAGAAGAACTCTTTATTTGGTACTGAGGTTAAGCAGACACAGGCTACCATCGAAGAGATGAGCGCAAAGATCGCAGCAGGTAAGAGAGCTCAGCTCACAGATGATTTCATGATCATCGCTCGTATCGAGAGCCTTATCCTTGAGCAGGGTATGGAAGATGCTCTCGCGAGAGCGAAGGCCTTTGTCGCTGCAGGCGCTGACGGTATCATGATCCACAGCCGTAAGAAGGATCCTGCAGAGATCTTGGAGTTCTGCGACAAGTTCAGAGAGTTTGATAAGGAGACACCTATCGTTGTCGTTCCTTCTTCATTCAATACAATTACTGAGGAAGAGCTCGCTGCTCACGGCGTAAATATCGTTATCTATGCTAACCAGCTCACGAGATCAGCTTTCCCTGCAATGCAGAAGACTGCTGAGGATATCCTTAAGTATCACAGGGCAAAGGAAGTCGATGACAGACTCATGTCCATTAAGGAGATCATTACTCTGATTGACGAGATTTAATACGCTTTTGCCTCTATATTTGGGCATCGCGCGTGCTTGAGTTAATGATGTTTAGTGTATAATAGCGTTGTTATTTGTGTTTATTGTTTTATGGAGAACTGATGAGTAAGGATAATAACAACGTTACTATTAACAGGGCAAAGACTAACAGTCAGGGCTCTAGATATATATTCCGCGGCTTCTGTTCGCTCATTATTACAGCGTTTGCTGCAGGAAGTTTTCTCTGGGTTTGGATCGATTATATTTATAATGTCGAGAACCGTACCCGTTACCTGAAAGGTATTGGTAACATCGGGATGTCAGCTATCATCTACATCATGATGTTTATCATCTTCGGCAGATTCTTCCACGCGTTCAGCATCGGTGTCGAGAGAATTGCTAAGCAGGTCGTCAGTGCTGCTATGGCTTTCTTTGTAACGGATCTTGCAGAAGTACTGGTATCTGCAACGATCCAGAACAACTTCAGATATATGCTGGATTTTGCATGGCGTTATATGCTTCTGGCTCTTGCCCAGTCAGTTGTCTTAGGTGTTTTCGTGATTATCATGAACTTCCTTTACAGGAAGATCATCCCGCCTTTGCAGATTACACTTATCTATGGATATCACCCCAATAATATCGAGGACAAGCTCGCATGCCTTCCTCATAAGTATCAGGTTGTAAAGAAAGTTAAGTTCGATGATCCGGAAGTCGATCTTGAATCGGTAATCAATGAGAGCTCCAGCGTTCTTATCAACGATGTTCCTTCACAGGTCGAGAATAAGATCATCAAGATGTGCTTTGATAAAGATGTCAGAACTTATGTAGTTCCTAAGATCGCTGACATTATCCTTAAGTGCTCTGACAGTATCAACGTAATCGATACACCTCTGTATTTAAGCCGTAACTTCGGCATGAGCTTCGGACAGAGATTTGCCAAAAGAGCAATGGATATTATCCTTTCGGGCCTTGCGCTTATTGTCTTCAGCCCGGTTTTCATTATCACGGCTCTTGCAATCAAGATCGAAGACCACGGTCCCGTTTTCTTTAAGCAGGAGCGTGTAACCAAAGACGGCAAGCACTTCATGATCTTGAAGTTCCGTTCCATGATCGTTGACGCTGAGAAGGACGGCCGTCCGCATCCGGCAGGTGAGAAGGACGACAGAATTACCAAGGTAGGCAACATCATCCGTGCATGCAGAGTTGACGAGCTTCCGCAGCTTTTCAATATTTTCGCAGGCGACATGAGCATCGTTGGCCCCAGACCTGAGAGATACGAGCACGTTATCAAGTACACAAACGATATCCCTGAATTTAAGTTCAGAGAGAAGGTTAAGGGCGGCCTCACAGGTTATGCCCAGGTATACGGCAAGTACAACACTTCAGCTCTTGATAAACTGAAGCTCGACCTCACATATATCGCTAACTACAGCGTATTGTTGGATTTCCAGATTATTTTCGAGACAATAAAGATCTTGTTCCAGAAAGAAAGCACAGAGGGTTTTGACAGCGAGCGTGCAAAAGAAATGCATGACGCTGATTGTAAGTAAAATCGCTTTACAAGGTTTATACTTGTATTGAGGTGACTTGCTGTGAAAAGTTCATTCGACATCATCATCATAGGCGCAGGCGTAACGGGAAGTGCTATCGCAAGAGAGCTTTCCAGGTTCGATTGTTCTGTCCTGGTGCTCGAAAAAGATGAGGATCTCTGCACAGGTACATCCAAAGCCAACAGCGGAATCGTTCATGCAGGTTACGATGCAAAGCCCGGCACTCTCAAAGCTAAGATGAATATCCGCGGCAATGAACTAATGCCAACTCTTTGCCAGGAACTAGATATCCCGTTTAAGCAGATCGGTTCTCTTGTCGTATGCACAGATGAAGCAAACCGTGATGGTATAGACGATCTCTACGCAAGGGGTATCACCAACGAAGTCCCAGGCATGAAGATACTGTCAGCTGAAGAAGTAAAGGCAATTGAACCCAACATCTCTGATGATATAGTCTGTGCTCTTTATGCTCCAACTGCAGGAGTTATCTGTCCTTTCAGACTTAATATAGCGATGGCTGAATGTGCAGCCCAAAACGGCGTAGATTTTAAGTTCGACAGTCCCGTAACCGGTATCAGCAAAGCCGGTGCGAAGTGGATAATTGAGACTTCTTCAGATTCATATGAGTGTTCTGTTGTAGTTAATGCAGCAGGGTGCCACTCGGATGAACTCCATAATCTCGTATCAGATAAGAAATACCATATAACGCCCAGAAGAGGCGATTACATGCTCCTCGACAGATCAGTCGAAGGATACGTTAAACATATAATCTTCCCTCAGCCGACTGCAATGGGTAAGGGAATACTCGTAACTCCAACTGTTCACGGTAATACTATTGTAGGACCAACAGCAGTTGATATCGAGAACAAGGATGAGGCTCCGGTTACTGCAGACGGACTTGTAAAGGTTCAGGAAGGCTCAGCCAAGAATATTAAGGGACTGCCTCTAAAGCAGGTAATTACGGGCTTTTCAGGTCTCCGCGCTCATGAAGACGGCGGTGAATTTATCCTTAAGGAAGCAGAAGATTGTCCCGGTTTCTTTGACTGCGTAGGCATTGAATCTCCGGGTCTTACGGCTTGTCCTGCGATCGGTGAATATATGGCTGCTATGATTGCTGAAATGCTCTCTTTGAAGCAGAAAGAAACCTGGAACGGCATCTGCAAAGACGTTATTAAACCGTTTGAATTATCATCTGAAGACCGCGAAAAACTTATAAAGGATCAGCCTGAATACGGCCGAATTATCTGCCGTTGTGAGACCATCACCGAGGGCGAGATCATTGATGCAATAAGACGTCCGCTCGGTGCAAAATCCCTTGATGGCGTTAAGAGAAGAACAAGAGCCGGAATGGGCAGGTGCCAGGGCGGTTTCTGTTCACCTCGTGTTATGGATATTTTAAGCAGGGAATTAGGAGTTCCGCTCGATTCCATTACCAAGAGTGGCGGAAAGTCCAAGATACTTACCGGGAGGACCAAAGATGAAAGCTGAAATCGTAATCGTCGGCGGCGGTCCTGCCGGTCTCGCAGCTGCAATCTCTGCAGCTAAGGAAGACAATAACCTCAACATCCTGATCCTCGAGCGCGACAGCGAACTCGGCGGTATCTTAAATCAGTGCATTCACAATGGTTTTGGTCTTCATACATTTAATGAAGAACTCACGGGACCTGAATACGCAGCGAGGTTTGAAGCGCAGTTGGATGACCTTGGAATCCACTACATGTTGGATACCATGGTCCTTGATGTTGCATCTTCAGTTGTTACTGCTGTTAACAGCAAAGAAGGTGTATTTACTGTAGAGTGCGGAGCGATCGTTCTCTGCATGGGCTGCCGCGAGCGTCCCCGTGGAGCACTTAACATTCCGGGTCTAAGACCTGCAGGCGTTTTCACGGCAGGTACTGCACAGCGCCTCGTAAATATCGAAGGCTATATGCCAGGTAAGGAAGTAGTAATCCTGGGTTCCGGTGATATTGGTCTCATCATGGCACGACGCATGACTTTGGAAGGAGCCAAGGTTAAGGCTGTCTGCGAATTGATGACTTATTCCGGAGGTCTTAAGCGTAATATCGTACAGTGTCTGGACGACTTCGATATTCCGCTCCTGTTGTCCCATACGGTAGTTGATATCAAGGGCAAGGAGAGAGTTACTTCAGTTGTAATTGCTGAAGTTGATGAGCGTTCCAAGCCCATTCCGGGTACTGAACAGGAAATCACATGCGATACGCTGCTCCTTTCGTGCGGACTTATTCCTGAGAATGAGCTCTCGAGATCAGCAGGCGTTAAGATCAATCCTGCGACTAACGGACCTGTAGTTAATGAGTCTTTCGAAACTTCAATTCCGGGCGTCTTTGCCTGCGGAAATGTTCTCCATGTTCACGACCTTGTAGATTATGTATCTGAAGAATCGGGCAGGGCAGGCAGAAGTGCCGCGAGATTCGTTAAGGCAAGTAAGGCTGAAGAAAGTCCTGTTATCAACATAAAGAACGGAAACGGCGTCAGATATACTGTTCCGAGCTTTGTCCGCGTCAATGAATTAGAGGACGATCTGGTCATAAGATTCAGGTCAGGTAACGTCTATAAGGACAATTACATAAGCGTTCTTTTCGACGGTGAGACCAAGCTTCACAGGAGAAAGCCGATAATTACGCCGGGTGAGATGGAGCAGGTTATCTTAAAGAAGGCTGACCTCGCAAATGCTCCCTCTGAGATACTGATCGAGATTACGGAGATCTGATATGGAAAAGCGTGAACTTACATGTATCAATTGTCCGATGGGCTGCCGTATAACCGTCACGATGGAAGGCCCTGACATTATTGCCGTCGAAGGCAATACCTGTAAGCGCGGCTTTGTTTACGCCTGCAATGAAGTCAAATCGCCCGTAAGGACTGTAACTACTACCATTAAGGTCACAGGAGGCGCTTCTGACCGCGTGTCATGCAAGACCAAGGATCCTGTTCCGAAGGATAAGATTTTCGAGGTCATGGAAGCTATTAATAAGGCTTCATGCAAGGCTCCTGTAGCGATCGGCGACGTCCTTATCGAGGACTGTGCGGGCACGGGAATCCCTGTTGTTGCGACAAAGGCGGTCGGGACTGCCTAATTTGCCCCTTTTATTATTTTGTCTTTATTAGAATATTTGATATTATCTAGTGAGTATTAGTAAAAGAGGAAGTCGTTAAATGGATAACTATTCTGTTCTCATGAGTGTTTATCACAAAGAAAAAGCAGAATTCTTACGTGAAGCCATGGACAGTATCTGGAACCAGACGGTTCCTACTGACGACTTTATCCTCGTTTGCGACGGACCCCTTAACGAAGAGTTGGACAGCGTAATTGCCGAGCATGAGGCAGCTCATCCCGGTGTTCTTCATGTCGTAAGGCTCGAAAAGAATGCGGGATTGGGAAACGCCCTTAACATAGGCATCAAGAAGTGTAAGAACGAACTTGTTGCCCGCATGGATTCAGACGATATCTCATATCCTGACAGATGCGAGAGACAGCTTAAGATATTTGAGAGCAGGGACGACGTTGATCTCGTTTCGGGCACGATCGAGGAGTTTATTGAGACAAAGGATGTTATTGAGTCCAGGAGAGAACTCCCCGTAGAGCCTGATGAGGTCTATGAATACTGCAAGACCAGATGTCCTTTTAACCATCCCTGCATAATGTATAAGAAGACCGCGATAGAAGAATCCGGCGGTTATATTCCGTTTAAGCTTGAAGATTATTATCTCTGGGTACGCGTTCTGCAGCATGGTTTCAGGGGTTATAACATCAAGGAATCGCTTCTCTGGATGCGCGCGGGCGCAAACATGTATAAGAGAAGAGGCGGAAAGCAGTATGCTGCGGCAGTGAAAGAACTCTTCAAGTACATGAGAGATTCCGGTTTTATCACCAAGGGTCAGTATTTCAAGTGCACGACAGTAAGATGCGCAGGCGCACTTGCACCCAACTGGCTCCGTAAGTTTTTATATAAGACGCTTTTGCGTAAGACATAAGGGATAGGAAGATGAAGAAGCAGAAGGATATTTATTCAAAAGTCTTTAGCGAATTCGTATTCTCGGATGAGCAGATCGAGCTCCTCCACAATACGCTTTTCGACATGCTGATGGACATCAAGAGAGTATGCGATAAGCATGACATTACGTTTCTCTTGTCCGGCGGTTCAATGCTCGGTGCAGTCCGTCACAAGGGCTTTATTCCGTGGGATGACGATCTCGATATCATGATGCTCCGTTCAGAATACGTTAAGTTCAGAGAGGCAGTGCTTTCCGAGATGACGGACAAGTACGATCTCGTTGAACCCATGGACGGTAAATATACGAACAAGAAACCGAAGCTCTTTTTGAAGAATTCAGTATTCACAGAAGTTATCTATGCAGGACTTCCCGCTGAATACAGGCGTGTATTTATTGATGTTTTCATTATCGAGGACATTCCCGCATCTGCGTCAAAGAGAAAGTTTATCGGCAAGATCTACGATTTTGCTTTCCATGCATCGAGCTTTATCGGTGACTACAAGTATCCTTCGCCGATCATCATAGAGAAGGGCAAGACTGACGAGGAAGTAAGGAAATACTATGCTTCCAGACGCAGGATGGGCGGCCTTTTGAATGTGTTTTTCGGTATGAGATTCTATCTTAAGATCTGCTCAAAGTTAGATCATGCGAAGAAGGAGACAGGCATTGTAGGTGTTCCTTCTGCGATCAGTTATAACCGTGAGGTTTTCGAGAAAAAGCTCTTTACGGACTTAATTGAGGTAGAATTTAACGGTGAAATGTTTAAAATACCTTCAGATTACGATGCGTACCTGAAGAATCTTTACAAAGATTATATGAAGCTTCCGCCTGAAAAGGACAGGGTAATTCACAGTTGTGCGGAATTTAAGGTCAATACGGAGGTCTGACATGAGTAACGTAGCTTTATTGATCGCTGGCGGTTCCGGAAACCGTATGAATCAGGATATCCCGAAGCAGTTCATAACTGTTAACGAGAGACCTGTTATCGTTTATACACTTGAAGCATTTGAGAATCATCCGGAGATTGACTGCATCGCAGTTGTGTGCATCGAAGGCTGGGATCAGGTGCTCTGGGCTTACGCTAAGCAGTTCAATATCAGCAAGTTAAAGTATGTTGTTCCGGGCGGCAAGAACGGCCAGGATTCAATCAGGAACGGCGTTATGGAGCTCGAAAAGCATTTCGAACCGACAGATCTCGTTCTTATTCATGATGCCATCCGTCCGATGGTCAGCGCTGAGATCATTTCAGATAACATCAGAGTTGCAAAGCAGTACGGTAATGCTATTACCGTTATTCCTTGCGCTGAGGCAATGATGCAGACAGAAGACGGTCTTGTTTCAGTAGGCAGCTATCCGAGAGACAGACTTAAGAGAACTCAGACTCCCCAGGCATTCAGGATCGGCGATATCTGTGATCTTCACAGAAGAGCTCTTGAGGCAGGAATCACCAATTCCGTTGCATCCTGCACATTGATGATCGAGATGGGCGAGCAGGTTTATTTTTCGAGCGGGTCAGAGAAGAACATCAAGCTTACAACAGTTGAAGATATCGATATTTTCAAGGCATTGCTCGCTGCAAAGCGCTCTGACTGGCTTAAGTGAGGCAGACTATGTTATACGGTAATTCAACCTGGATTTCAGATATCGACAAGGTCATCGAAGTAGTTCCGGAATTAGACGAACTTGCCGGAAAATCGCTTATGATCACAGGCGCCGCAGGCCTCGTTTGTTCTGCGATCGTAGACATCATTTTCCGTTACAACGATACGCACGATATGAAGATCCAGGTTCTTGCCGCCGGCAGATGGCCTGAGGAAATGTCAGGCAGATTCGGCGACCTCGTAAACAGGGATGATTTCACTTTCGTTGTATACGACGCTTCGAAAACAGACAACGTGATCAACGTTCATTCCGACTATATCATTCACGGCGCGAGCAACGCTTCGCCCAACATGATCGTCAAAGAACCTGTTGAGACCATGATGAGCAACTTCCTCGGAATGAAGTATTTGCTTGATTATGCGAAAGAGCAGGGAACCAAGAGAATCCTCTATATCAGCTCCAGCGAAGTTTACGGTGAGAAGGAAGGCTCTGAGCCTTATAAGGAAGGCCAGTACGGATATATCGATCTTCTGAAATCCAGAAATTCATACTCAGTAGGTAAGAGGGCAGCAGAAACCCTCTGCGCTTCTTATGCTGACGAATACGGAATTGAATCAGTTATCGTTCGCCCGGGCCACATTTACGGACCTACGGCTTCACCTTACGACAACAGAGTCGCATCCGCTTGGTCTTATGCAGTTGCTAAGGGCGAAGACATTGTAATGAAGAGCGACGGATCGCAGATCAGAAGTTATTGCTACTGTTTGGATTGTGCATCTGCAATGCTTAAGGTGCTTCTCTGTGGAGAAAACTGCCACGCATATAACATTTCGAATCCTGATTCGATCATCAGCATCAAGCAGATGGCTGAGATCCTGGCTAAGAGCGCAGGCGTTGAGCTCAGAATGGAGCTTCCGACCGAAGAAGAACGCAAGGGCTTTAACCCGATGAGCAATTCCTCACTGGAATCTACTAGCCTCACGGGCCTTGGCTGGCGCGGATGCTTTAATGCCGAAGAAGGCTTCGGCCACACGGTTAAGATTTTGAAGGAAACATATAATTTATGAACCTTGAAGAAGAGATAAGAGACGGCTATACAGTATCGGCTGACATGAAGAAACTCTGGTCAGTCCAGATGGAGATCCTTGACCAGATCGATCAGATCTGCAAAAAGCACAACATCACATACTACGCTGACGGCGGCACGCTTCTTGGTGCCGTAAGACATAAGGGCTTTATTCCGTGGGATGACGACCTCGATGTCCAGATGTACAGAGACGATCTCGAGAAGTTCTGCAAGGTCGCGAAAGAAGAACTCAAATATCCGTATTTTCTCCAGACATGGGAAACGGAAGAAGGCTTCTATCCCTGGCTTTTTAAGGTAAGAAAGAGCGACACGGCTTGCTTTACCGAGTGGGAGATCGAGAACAATCCCGGTGGTAACCGTGGTATTTTCGTTGACATTTTTCCGGCTTATAACGTACCGGACAGCAAGCTCGCATTTGCCATGCAGTCCAATAAACTTAAGCGCTTGAAGTTCCTTTTCGAGTGCTATCAGACGGACAGAGCGCTCTCATTATATGGTGCACGTAAGACCTCAAAGCGAAAGCTCGCGCAGGCTATCTGGAAGGTCTGCAAGATCTTCACATCATCAGATAAGATCTGCAAAAAGTTCATTAACACAGCCACTAAGGTAGGACCGGAAACCAAGAAAGTTGGCTATATCACTGTTTTCCCGGGCAACAAGAGATATATCTGGGACAGGGAATGGTTCAACGGAACTATTGATCTTCCTTTCGAAGACCGCACAGTCCCTGCGCAGACAGGATACGAGAAGAGACTTGAGCAGGATTTCGGCGACTGGCGCACTCCGATGCAGGTCAAATCAATGCACTCCACGCTTCATTATTCCTGCGATGTGCCGTATAAAGAATTCCTGAAAACATTGAAAAAATAAGCATAAAAAAGGGGTTGTCGATCGACAACCCCTAATAATTTAAATTTGGACTCAATTACATTTTGTCAGCTACAACAGCGAGTACAGTCATGAGAATGTAGAAGATCGTAATACCTGTAAGTACGCAGCCGCCGATAAGTCCGCCCAATGAGAGGTACTTACCAACCT
>Ga0310786_10008923_pt1 | contig 12802 bp, 11 predicted proteins | sample AusTroGonzalo_MG_FD_203881 | JGI IMG/M metagenome (GOLD analysis project Ga0310786, IMG submission 203881) | Bovine rumen microbial communities from tropical cattle in Woodstock, Queensland, Australia - Gonzalo_03 (v2) (version 2) | ecosystem: Host-associated > Mammals > Digestive system >...
GTCAACCATATCTCGGTATCGGGCATTGCTCAGATTCGTGTGCCGGCCAATCATGAGAAGAAGCTGAAGGAGATGCGTGGATTCATCTATTTGACTGACGGTGGTGACGAGAGTGATTCACGCAGGCTGATGTTCATCAGTGAGTTGCAGCTTATCAGGTTCCACAATAAAGAGAATAACAATGAACAAACAAACAACGATACGGCCAAGACGGATAGCATCCAACGAGTTGATAACGCCCGAGGGGAAACACCTGACACAGCAGGTCGTGGAACTGTTGCAGGGCAGGGTAGTGAAGCAGTACCCGCTACTTCAGGAACTCCCCAGAACCGAATGGTTCCAAGGAAGCATACAATTAAAGATGTGCAGTGATGGCAGTATTTGTGCTTATTATCAGGACAGACTAATAACTTAATTATAACGACTATGAATATGAAAGTACGTTTAGCGGTGATGAACTTCTTAGAGTTCGCCGTGTGGGGAGCTTACCTCACGTGTATGGGAAACTATCTGGGAATAGCCGGACTTGGTGATAAAATCAGCTGGTTCTATGCTATTCAGGGTATTGTAAGTATCTTCATGCCTACACTAATGGGTATTGTGGCTGACAAGTATATTCAGCCGCAGCGCTTGCTGGGACTCTGCCATCTGCTGGCAGGAGGCTTCATGATGAGTTGTTGGTGGATGGGCGAACAGGCTGGATTTGGTAATGAACTGGCAGACAAGTCGTTGTTCATAGCACTTTATACGCTGAGTGTGGCATTCTATATGCCTACCATTGCGCTGACTAATACAGCTGCATTTACCATTCTCAAGAACAACGGTATGGATACCGTCAAGGACTTCCCACCTATCCGTGTGCTGGGAACCGTCGGTTTCATCGCTACCATGTGGTTTGTCAACTGTGCCTATATTGACGATAGCGGCTTTGGGCTCACATTAGGTGACAATCCCCATAAGTTCCAGTACACCTACTTGCAGTTCCTGGTGTCTGGTATCTTGAGTGTGGTGCTCTTCCTTTATTGCTTCACTTTGCCCGAGTGCAAGCTGGAGAAGAAGGAAGGCAAGGTGTCGCTGGTCGAGACCCTCGGACTCAATGCCTTCAAGCTCTTCAAACGCCGTCAGATGGCCTTGTTCTTCATCTTCTCGGCATTGTTGGGAATGTGTCTGCAGGTTACCAACGGCTTTGCAGGTCCGTTCCTCACCAGTTTTAACGCAAGTCCTGATCCCGCCATCGCTGATTCCTTTGCTGCCGACAATGCCACGTTGCTTACCAGCATCTCGCAAATCAGTGAGGCTATGTGCATTCTGATGATTCCGTTCTTCCTAAAACGCTTTGGCATTAAGGTTGTCATGCTCATGTCTATGTTTGCTTGGGTGTTCCGTTTCGGATTCTTCGGTATCGGCCATCCCACCATGCCAGGTGTTATCTTCTTCATCCTCTCCTGCATTGTCTATGGTGTGGCCTTCGACTTCTTCAACGTGTCGGGTGGCATCTTCGTCGATCAGGAATGTGAGCCGCGTATCAAGGCATCCGCCCAGGGGCTGTTCATGATGATGACCAATGGTATCGGTGCAACAGTAGGAACGCTGGCAGCTGGTGAGATAGTGAATGCCTATTGTAACTGGGAAGGTGCATACCTCGTGGGTGAGTGGCAGACCTGTTGGTTTATCTTTGCGGCCTTTGCCCTCATCGTCGGAGTATCGTTTGCGCTGGTGTTCAAACCAGAAAAGAAACCCATTGGAGAGATTAAACATTAAGTTGAATAGTATATATTAGTTGATGAAAGAGGTAAGATTCTTTTATGCTCCAGAAGCAACGGCAACCAATGAACTGCCTAACGACGAAGCCATGCATGCCCTGCGTGTGCTTCGTCTGAAGGCAGGCGATGAAATGATGCTTATGGATGGTCTGGGTAACTATTATCGTGCAGAGGTTACGCTGGCTCATACCAAACGCTGTGAATACGAGGTGAAGGAAATCATTCCACAGCAGCGTCAGTGGAAGGGTCATCTGCATCTGGCTGTCGCTCCAACGAAGATGATGGAAAGGACAGAATGGCTCGTTGAAAAAGCCACAGAGGTGGGAATAGACGAAATCTCCTTCATTAACTGTCAGTATTCAGAACGTCGGTTGGTCAAGGTTTCAAGAGTAGACAAGATTGTTATTGCTGCCTCCAAACAGAGCCATAAAGCATGGAAGGCACAACTGAATGATGTTGTTACTTTCAAGGAGTTTATGGAGCAGCCGCGCAATGGTCGTAAGTATATTGCACACTGCTATGAAGAGATTCCGCGAACCTTTCTCTTTGACGAGCTATGCAAGCAGGCATCCTCAGATGATGAAGATGATGTAACGATACTAATAGGACCAGAGGGCGACTTTTCGATAGACGAAGTACAAGAGGCCATTGCCAATGGCTATAAGTCAGTACACCTTGGAAAGAGTCGTCTGCGCACAGAGACAGCAGGATTGGCAGCCGTGATGATGATGCAGTTGGCAGAACGTTAACAGTAATGGGGTCTAAAACAATTTAAGCAAGAAAACTTATTGAGCTGAAAGAAAGATAGTTATGCGTAAAACAATCGTTATTCTCCTATGGCTGGTGAGCTCTCTCAGTATGCATGCCCAGATGAAGATGCAGGATGTTGTCAAGCTGATGCCTGATTCTATCGTGCCGTATCTGACGGAGAACAATGTGCTCGATTTCATTGATTTCATGGACTCCAACCTTCCTGCTGAGATAACCAACAGGTTCGGATGCAAGAGCAAAATGATTAAGCTGACAGACCGTTACACGCTGCTACAGTTGAATGAAGCATCAAAACTGGAGATGTGTTTGCTTGACGTAAATACTGCTGTTGACAGTCTCAGTCAAATCATTTGCCTCGTTAGAACTTACGGCACAGATTTCCGCATCAGTACCATTGACTTCTATTCGCTGAAGTGGCGTAAATTAGATGCTGACAGCTATATTGAACTGCCTGAGTATATTTGTATTGCTACTCTTGATGAACAAGAGCCAATACTGACACTCACTCCAAATCTTAAACTGGAAGCACCTGCTAACGAAGAACAGAAAGAAGTAGAAGAATCGTCAATAATCCTTAATTGGAAAGGGAAATTCGTTAAGCAGAGTTAAATTATTAATAACCGTGAATATAAAACCTTGTAAGTTAGCAAAAAGATAACTATCTTTGCAGGTGTGTTTTTCATGGTATTAGATTATTAAGGTTAATTAAAAGATTGGTTGTCGTGAGACAATCAATTTTTTTACCTTCAAGCTCCCCTCTCATTTTAAGTTATCCTGAATTTGGGGGAATCAAGCAAGAAGACTAAAAAAGGGAGCCTGAGAAGGTTCCCTTTTATTGTTTGTTTGGAATAAATTATTGTTTACTTAACGGCCTTATGCTTCAGGAATGACTGATACAACACTCTTGTCGCGCTTGCCCTTGTGGAACTGAACAGTACCATCGCAGAGAGCATAGAGCGTATCATCCTTACCCATCGCTACGTTGTTGCCTGCGTTGTGCTTGGAACCACGCTGGCGAACGATGATGTTACCTGCAACAACCTTTTGACCGCCGAAAATCTTCACACCGAGTCGCTGAGCTGCTGACTCGCGTCCGTTCTTAGAACTACCTACACCTTTTTTATGTGCCATAATGTGTTCCTCCTGAATTTTAAGCGATTACTGATTTAACTTCTACCTGGGTGTACTGCTGACGGTGACCGTTCTTCTTGCGTGAGTCCTTACGACGCTTCATCTTGAACACGATGACCTTCTCACCCTTTACAAGTGGATTAACCACCTCGCATACTACCTTCGCACCGCTTATGGTGGGTGCACCTACCTGTACTGAACCTTCATTGTCGACAAGCAGTACCTTGTCGAATTCAACAGTTTTACCGGCTTCCACATCCTTCATGTGGTTTACGAAGAGCTTCTTGCCTTCCTCAACCTTGAACTGCTGACCGTTGATTTCTACAATTGCGTACATTGTTAATTATTAATTGTTTAACGGGTTTTTCTGCGTGGCGTGCTGCTTCGTGCAACCACTTCTTTGAGCCACTACAGACCAAATCGGCCGCAAAGGTACAAAATATTTATGAATTATGAATCATCATTCAGGAATTACAAGTGCCAATTAGTATTATTTAACGTTTTAGGTGTAGATAAAAAATAAAGCGATGACCCTCACAGGCAATCGCTCTATATCTTCAATAGGTATTAGTCCTTTTAAGGTAAAAAGATTGTTTTCAGGATAACGATGCAAATTTACGACTTTTTTTGTAAACATGCAAACTTTTTACCAATAATTTTTAAAATATTTTCCCGTGTGCCCACACAATCAAAATATATTTGAAGTTTTGTTGCAAAAAGAGTGTGCAAACGATTGAAATGGAAACAATTGCAATTCTTGATGAGATAAAAAAAGAGACCCTTGTGAGGTCTCTTTAGTAGTCGATAGGGGAATCGAACCCCTATGCCAAGATTGAGAATCTTGTATCCTAACCATTAGATGAATCGACCATTATTTTTCTTTTCGGTTTCGAACCCTGAGCGGAAGCTGGGGGATTCGAACCCCCGGTACAGTCACCCGTACGGCAGTTTAGCAAACTACTGGTTTCAGCCACTCACCCAAACTTCCTTACCCGGTTGTTCTGCTTACCGAAGCGTTTTCTCTCAAACGCGGTGCAAAGGTAATGTTTTTATTTGAACCCTGCAAATTTTTCAGCAACTTTTTTCACTTTTCCGTTGTTTTTTCTTTTCTTTCTTTTCTGAGCAATTACCTGGGAATGCTTGTCTTTCCTGAAAGAGCGGAATACGGGACTCGAACCCGCGACCCTCGGCTTGGGAAGCCAATGCTCTACCAACTGAGCTAATTCCGCTAAAAAAGAAGAGTCAGGTGTTTGACGTCTGACTCTCTCTGGAAAAGTGAGCCGATAGCCGGACTCGAACCGGCGACCCACGCATTACGAATGCGTTGCTCTACCAACTGAGCCATATCGGCAGCCTTTCAAAGATCTCTTTTTGCTATCGTTGTAAACCTTTTGCGAGGTCATTTTACCGAAAGCGAGTGCAAAGGTAATACTTTTTTTCGTAACTGCAAAATATTTTTGCATGAAAGTTTCTCTTTTCAGTATTTATAACCGTGATTGGTTCTCTTTTCATCTGTTGAGTTTGTCTTTTAGGTATGTTCCAGTGATACTTTGCTTGCAGTCAGCTATTTCCTCTGGTGTTCCACATGCTACAACCTGGCCTCCTTTGTCACCTCCGTCAGGTCCCATGTCGATGACATAGTCGGCACACTTGATGATTTCCATATTGTGTTCGATAATCAGAATGCTGTGTCCCCGTTCGATTAGTGCGTTAAACGAACTGAGGAGTCGTTCGATGTCATGGAAATGCAAACCGGTGGTCGGTTCGTCGAAAATGAAAAGAGTAGGGTCTTGCTTCTCCTGTCCGATGAAGTAAGCCAGTTTTACGCGTTGGTTCTCGCCACCTGACAGGGTACTTGAGTTCTGTCCGAGTTTGATGTAACCTAATCCTACATCTTCCAACGGCTTCAGTCGGCTGACGATTGTCTTGCAGAGTGATAACGGCTTATGTGGGGAAGCCGAATTACTTACGGAAAAGAATTGAATAGCCTCTGAAATGGTCATATTCAGCACATCGTCAATGTTCTTGCCTTCAAAGCGGACGTCCAGAATGTCATGCTTGAACCGATGACCGTGGCAGGCTTCACACTCCAGTACCAAATCGGCCATGAATTGCATCTCAACGGTGATGATACCAGCTCCCTTGCATTCTTCGCAACGACCACCGTCAGCATTGAACGAGAAGTATTGTGCCGAGAACCCCAGTTGCTTAGATAGTGGTTGCTCAGCAAACAGTTCACGGATAGCATCGTAGGCCTTGACGTAAGTGGCAGGATTAGAACGGCTTGACTTGCCTATCGGGTTTTGGTCGACGAACTCCACATGACTGATGGCATCGTAGTCGCCGCTAAGTCCCATGTATTCTCCCGGGGCATCAAACACCTCGCCTATATGACGTTTCAGGGCAGGGTATAGGATACCCCTGATGAGTGATGACTTGCCACTGCCGCTGACACCCGTGACGACTGTCATGATGTTGAGGGGTATGTCAACGTCAATATTCTGCAAGTTGTTCATGTGAGCGCCCTTGACGGTTATCTTCCGATTCCATGGTCTCCGACTTTTAGGGACATCAATCTTGTCCGTATGCGTCAGATAGCGCACGGTGTAACTCTGCGGGTGTTTTTTCAGCGAAGCTTTGTTGATATCCGCCGCATTTCCTTCAAACACGATCTCTCCACCTAAACGCCCTGCGTCAGGTCCCACGTCAATCATGTAGTCAGCGGCTCGCATGATGTCCTCATCGTGTTCTACAACTACCACCGTATTGCCAAGTGCCTGTAGTTCTTTCAACACCTTTATCAGACGGTCAGTATCACGAGCATGTAGCCCTATGCTTGGTTCGTCCAAGATATAAAGGGAACCTACCAGTGACGAACCTAACGAGGTTGTCAGATTGATACGCTGGCTTTCGCCGCCACTTAAAGAGTTAGACGTTCGGTTGAGCGTGAGATATCCAAGTCCCACATCTAAAAGGAATTGCAATCGCGAGAGGATCTCAGTAAGCAGTCGCTTGCCTATCCGTTGCTCTTGTTCAGTTAATTCCAAAGTGTCAAACCATTGCTTCAGGCGGATGACAGGCATCTGTACCAAGTCAGAGATACTCCGGCCGCAGATCTTCACGTAATCTGCTTCTGGCTTCAGTCGTGTTCCGTGACATGTTGGACATGTTGTCTTGCCACGATACCGGCTCAACATGACACGGTATTGTATCTTATACTGGTTTTCCTTCACCATCTGGAAGAAGGCGTCTATTGAGACTTGGTCATGTACGTCCTTACCACGTTCAGAGGGCAGACCATGCCATAACTGGTCCTTTTGTTTCTGAGTCAGTCGGCAGTATGGCTCGAATATCGGGAAGTCGTCTTTTGCAGCACGTCGACAGAACTCGTCTTTCCACATCTTCATCTTCTCTCCATGCCAGCACACCACGCAGCCGTCATAGACAGACAGCATCGTATTGGGGATAACCAGATGTTCATCAATACCAATCACCTTGCCAAAGCCTTGGCATTCCGGGCATGCTCCTACGGGGGAGTTGAACGAGAACAGGTTGTCTGATGGTTCCTCAAATGTCATGCCGTCAGCTTCAAAACGCATGGAGAAGTCGTAAGTGATTCCTGATGGGTATATCATCAGGCGCAGTTCGCCATGACCTTCATAGAATGCAGTCTCGGCAGAGTCTACCAGTCGTGATATGGCATCTTTGGCATCGTCCACGGAAAGACGGTCGATGACAAGGAAGAGGTCTTGAGCTTCTTGGGCATTATGTTCACTTTCCAGCCAGTCGTCTATTCGTGTAATATTACCGTTGACAGCCATGCGTACATAACCGTTCTGGAGATACATCTGTAGCTGACGCTCCATGGTACGGTTGTTCATGGGCTTGATGGGAGACATGACAACAAATCTCGTCCCCTTGGCATACTGCTGCAGACACTGAATGATGTCTTCCGTTGAGTGTTTCTTGACCTCTTGTCCGCTGATGGGTGAGAAGGTACGTCCAATGCGGGCAAAAAGGAGTCGCAGGTATTCATAGATCTCCGTCGTCGTTCCTACCGTGCTTCGCGGGTTTCGCGAAATGACTTTTTGCTCAATGGCAATGGCAGGAGGAATGCCACGGATATAGTCGCATTCTGGTTTGTTCATGCGCCCCAGAAACTGACGGGCGTAACTCGACAAGCTTTCCACATAGCGACGTTGTCCCTCTGCATAAAGCGTATCGAAGGCCAGTGATGACTTGCCGCTGCCAGATACTCCTGCTATGACCACCAGCTTGTTACGGGGGATATTGACGCTGATGTTCTTCAGGTTGTTGACCCTGGCTCCTTTTATCTCGATGTAGTCACTCATATTCGCGCGCGAACATTATTATTTATTTATAGAGGGTTCTTTCAGCAAGTCGGGGCGTAATTGACGGGTACGTTCAAGTGCTTGCTCCAGTTCCCATTCACGTATCTTTGCCTCATGACCACTCAGCAATATCTCAGGAACTTTCCATCCCTTATAGTCTGCTGGTCGGGTATAGATGGGTGCTGCCAGCAAATCGTCCTGAAAGCAATCAGAGAGTGCGCTCTGCTCATCACCAATAACACCTGGAACGACACGCACAACGGCATCGGCTATCATGGCGGCAACCAACTCACCTCCTGTCAACACAAAATCGCCTATACTGATTTCACGAGTGATGATGTGGTCGCGCACCCGCTGGTCAATACCCTTATAGTGACCTGCCAGAATGATGAGGTTTCCCTTCAGCGACAACTCATTGGCAATATGTTGGTCAAAGCGTTCACCGTCAGGTGACGTGAAGATCACTTCATCGTAGTCACGTTCAGCCTTCAGAGCTGTAATGCAGCGGTCAATGGGTTCGCACTGCATGACCATTCCTGCGCTCCCGCCATAAGGATAGTCGTCCACACGGCGCCACTTGTCCAGTGTGTAGTCGCGTAAGTTGTGCAACCTGATTTGTGCCAGTCCTTTTTTTTCTGCTCGTGCTAATATGCTTTCATGTACAAAACCTTCCAGCATTTCTGGCAATACGGTGATAATATCAATTCTCATAATACTCTTTTATTTGCTCAATGTAACGTTTGCCGACACTACGCCCCATTTCGTAGACGTAGTGCATCCTTTCCGGATCATGGCTGATGTGACCTATGGGTATCTTCTCGTCAGGACGAATCACCAGGCAATGCCCTAATCGTTCTGCCTCTGCCACGTAGGCAAGTTCGCGGTTATACATCAGATGGCGTACGTCCATGGCTTTCACCATGTTTGGATATTTTCGTAACATCAGCCGTATCAGCGGCATCAGCCGGTTATGTTCCTTCTGGTAGCCCTGTGGCTGGGTGAGAATAACAATGTTGCGGTCGTAACCCAACGACTCGAAATAAGCCAGGGGAATGGAGTCGCTCACCCCGCCGTCCAGCAGTTTACGTCCCTGCAGTTCGATAACTTTCGATGCTACAGGCATGGAGGCCGATGCACGTATCCACTCGTAAGTGTCATAGTTTGCCTCCGTCAGGGGCTGGTAGACGGCCTTACCCGTTTCAACGTCGGTACACACGACGATGAATTCCATCGGGTTCTGTGTGAAGGCCTCGTCGTCAAACACGTCATATTGCTTGGGAACCACATGGTAGCTGAACTCTGCATTGAAGTAGTCACCGCTTGTCAGCAGTGAACGCACGCCACTATACCGAGGATCATGGGCAAAACGCATGTTGTAGCGAATGGCGCGGCCTGCCTGACGTGACTTGTAGTTACAGCCAAAGGCAGCACCGGCTGATACGCCGATGATTCCGTCAGGCCACACGTCGTGCTCCATCATGACGTCTGTCACACCCGCTGTCCAAAGTCCGCGCATGGCTCCGCCCTCCAATACCAGTCCTGTTTTCATAATCGCATGCAAAATTACGAAATAATTATCAAATACACAAGACATAGCTCAACTTACGGTCGACAAATAAAAGAAAAAGCGCTTTTTCTTTTGTTTTGTGCTCGCTAATTCGTACCTTTGCAGACGTAATATATTACAATATGGGTATTTTTGGTTTTTTTAATAGGGAAAAGAAAGAAACGCTGGACAAAGGTCTGGAGAAGACCAAGACCAGTGTATTCGATAAGCTGGCACGTGCTGTGGCTGGCAAATCGAAGGTGGATGACGACGTTCTTGACAATTTGGAAGAGGTGCTGATTACTTCTGATGTGGGTGTCGAGACAACGCTGAAGATTATTGAGCGTATAGAAGCTCGTGTTGCCCGTGACAAGTATGTCTCAACCTCGGAGCTCAATGCTATTCTGCGTGACGAGATAGCCTCGTTACTGGCAGAGAACAACAGCGAGGACAATGACAATTGGGACCTGCCCAGTGACCATACGCCTTACGTGATTCTTGTTGTTGGTGTCAACGGGGTGGGCAAGACTACAACCATCGGTAAGTTGGCCTGGCAGTTCAAGCAAGCTGGCAAGAAAGTCTATTTGGGTGCTGCTGACACGTTTCGTGCTGCCGCTGTCGAGCAATTATGCATCTGGGGTGAGCGCGTGGGTGTTCCCGTTGTTAAGCAGCAGATGGGTTCTGATCCTGCTTCGGTGGCTTTTGACACCTTGCAGAGTGCTAAGGCCAATGGTGCCGACGTGGTGCTGATTGATACTGCTGGACGTCTGCACAATAAGGTGGGCTTGATGAACGAGCTGAAGAAGATCAAGGATGTGATGAAGAAGGTGCTGCCAGAGGCTCCAGATGAGGTGCTACTTGTGCTGGACGGGTCTACGGGACAGAATGCCTTTGAACAGGCCAAACAGTTCTCGGCTGTGACGCAGATAACATCGTTAGCCATCACAAAGCTCGATGGAACAGCCAAAGGCGGTGTCGTCATCGGTATCTCCGATCAGTTGAAAGTGCCCGTGAAGTATATAGGATTGGGCGAGAGGATGCAGGATCTGCAACTATTTAACAAGAAACAATTCGTAGATTCATTGTTTAATATAGTGAAATGAAGAAAAAGACCTTTATTGAAGGACTAATTATAGGAATGGCGTGTGGTGCTTTTGCTGCATGTTTATTCTTTTTGATGTAAAGATTCAGCGCGTAGGACTTTGAAAACGATAGATTTCATATCACTCGGATGCTCCAAGAATCTTGTTGACAGCGAGATGCTGATGGGGTTGATGGAAGCTCATGGCTATCATGTGACGCACGATGCTGAAAATCCACAGGGCGAGATAGCTGTGGTAAACACGTGCGGATTTATTGAAGATGCCAAGCAGGAGAGCATTGACACCATCCTGGAGTTGGCGCAGGCGAAGGCTGAAGGCCGTATTGAACGACTTTATGTGATGGGTTGTCTTTCAGAGCGTTACCTTGCTGATCTTGAAGCAGAGATACCAGAGGTCGATGGCTGGTTTGGAAAGTTCAACTACAAGCAGCTGGTGGAAGATTTGGAAGCCCACCCCCTTGCCCCTCCCTCTATGGAAGGGAGTGATTACTCTGATGAACCTGAAGTAATTACTCCTCGCCCTATAGGGAAAGGATGGGAGAGGGTTTTGACTACTCCTCGTCACTATGCCTATCTAAAAATCTCTGAAGGCTGTGACCGCCACTGTGCCTACTGTGCCATTCCGTTGATAACAGGCCATCATCAGAGTCGTCCAATGCTGGAGATTCTCGACGAGGTACGCTGGCTGGTGAGTCAGGGAGTGAAAGAACTGCAGGTCATCGCCCAGGAACTGACCTACTATGGTGTAGATATCGATGGAAAGCAACATATCGCTGAACTGGTGGAGCAGATGGCAGATATTCCAGGTGTAGAGTGGATACGCCTGCACTATGCCTATCCTGCTCATTTTCCATGGGATTTGTTGCGGGTGATACGCGAGAAGCGGAACGTCTGCAAGTATCTTGATATTGCTTTGCAGCATATCTCTGACCACATGCTGAGCAGGATGCAGCGCCATGTGACAAAGGAAGAGACCATGGAACTTATCTGTCGGATGCGCCGTGAAGTGCCAGGCATCCACCTTCGTACGACACTGATGGTGGGCTTCCCTGGAGAGACGGACGACGATTTCCGCGAACTTATCGAGTTTACCAAGTGGGCACGATTTGAACGTATGGGGGCTTTTGCCTATTCAGAGGAAGATGGAACTTACTCGGCTCTACACTACGAGGACGATGTGCCTGCGGAGGTTAAGCAGGCACGACTGGATAAGCTGATGCGTGTTCAGCAGCAAATCAGTGCTGAGATAGAAGGTGCAAAGGTCGGACTGATGATACGTGTCATCATCGACCGTGAGGAAGGCGATTGGTATGTAGGCCGCACGGAGTTCTGTTCGCCTGAAGTGGACCCGGAAGTGTTGATACCGCTTGACGAGGGGCTTGTCATTGGTCAGTTCTACGACGTCCGTATCACTGATGCTGAAGAGTTTGACTTATATGCTACTACACAATATGAATAACAAAGAGTTTATTACCGAGTTGGCCGCAAGGACTGGCTATAGTCTGAAAGATACGCAGACGTTAGTCAATAACATCATCTATGCCATGGGTGATGCCATTCAGGAAGAACAGACCGTCACCATTCCCAACTTTGGGGTCTTTGAGACCAAGAAGAAGATGGAGCGCATCATCGTGAATCCCTCCACGGGACAGCGTATGCTGGTGCCACCCAAACTGGTGCTGAACTTCAAGCCAAACCAGACGTGGAAAGATAAACTGAAAGGAGGGCAATAGCTATGGGCAAGATGATGATACAGGACGTGGTCGCTATTCTTACAGAGAGGAATGGCATGGACAGAGAGTCTGCCGTCAATTTTGCCACAGCGATGTTCTCGCTGATACAGGAATGGTTAGAGAAAGAGCATATTGTAAAGGTAAAAGGACTCGGTACGTTTAAGATTATTAATGTAGAGGCTCGTGAAAGTGTCAGCGTCAATACAGGTGAGCGCATGGTGATCCGGGGACACTCAAAGGTGACTTTTACACCAGATCCGACGATGAGGGAATTGGTCAATAAACCCTTCTCGCAGTTCGAAACCGTGGTGTTGAACGACGGTGTGGAGTTTGAAGACATGGATGAAGAGGAACCGGAAGAACGGGAAGAAGTTCAAAGCTCGGAACCTGAGCTTCAGAATTTT
>Ga0310786_10008924_pt1 | contig 12801 bp, 9 predicted proteins | sample AusTroGonzalo_MG_FD_203881 | JGI IMG/M metagenome (GOLD analysis project Ga0310786, IMG submission 203881) | Bovine rumen microbial communities from tropical cattle in Woodstock, Queensland, Australia - Gonzalo_03 (v2) (version 2) | ecosystem: Host-associated > Mammals > Digestive system >...
GGGCATCTATCTCAAACTCCTCTTCTTCCCGCACCCGCTCACCCACGACTACTACCCGCACCAAATCGCCATCACCGACTTCAGTAACCCATTGGTTTGGTTGCTGTTAGTAGGATGTATCGCCTTAGTAGGCTATGCTATCTGGAAACTGAGAAAGAAGACCGTACCCGCTTTCGCCATCCTCTATTTCATCATCACTTTCTCCATTACTTCCAACCTGCTTTTCAACGTGGGCACTTTCATGAACGAGCGATTCGTCTTCATGGCATCCGCCGGATTCACATTGCTTGTTGGCTGGTGGCTCTACTTGTTAGCTACCTCACCCGCGCCCGCGCTGCAAAAAACGGCAGTAGGCATCGGAGCCGTGGTGTGCCTGCTCTTTGGCATCAAGACTTTCACACGTAACTTCACCTGGATGGACGATTTCACCCTTTTCCTAACGGACGTGAAGACCTCCGACAACAGCATCAAATGCAACATTTCGGCGGGCGGCAGCTGTCTGCAAATCTGGAAAAAGAGCCACAAAGAGCGAGACAAACGTGACGCATACAACTATCTGGACAAAGCTTTGAAACTGGACAATCATGCGCTGAATGCATACCTCTTGCTCAGCGAGTTAGCTCTTTTGGACGAACGGACCGATCTGGCACTACAGGCGGCGCAAAACGCAGTGCTCATCGATCCCGAGAACCCGCAAGCAAAGAACTTACTAACCTCAGCATCGCAATCGCAAAAAGCACACGAACTGGATCCCGTCAATGAGCTTCTCAACCAAGGAAAAGTGGATGAAGCATGGCGCGAAGTTAACAAAATTCTGGAAAAGGATCCCGACAACGTTGTAGCTAAGAACGTGAAAGGCAACGTTTTGGGTCGCGGATATGGACAGCTGGACGATGCTATCAAGATTTTCAAGGAGATTGTGGAGGAGCACCCCGATTTCTCCAGTGCTTGGGAGAACATGGGCATCGCATACGCCATCAAAAAAGACTTCACCAACGCCGAACGCTGCCTCCTGAAAGCCCTCGAGCTCAGTCCCGACAACGACAACATCAAGCTGAACCTGTACTATATGTACACGGATAAAGGAGATGAGAAGGAAGCGGCGAAATATAAAAAGGAATAGCAGTGTTGCTGTTAGCTGTTGGCTGTTTGGTCGTGCACTAGCGAGGTACGAATGCCTTGTAACAATAACTTTGACTTTGACATAAAACTTAGACATGACTAACCTATTAACCTATTAAACGCTAAACTCTAAACCTTAAACCCTAAACTCTAAACCACCAAAAATACTATTTTTGCATTTTAAAAACCAAAACCACCTATGGCCTTAGAACAACTTCTGGAAAGAATTAAGAATCAGAAAGTTATCATATTAGGATTCGGTAAGGAGGGAATTTCAACTTACCGTTTCATCAGGAGACATTTCCCGAAAATGAACCTCGTGATTGCGGATGGCAATGAAAATCTTAAGACGGATGAGTTTGCCGAGGACAAACATGTGAAGTTCATCAAGGGGAAAGAGTATGATCGCAACCTCAACAATTACGATCTTATATTCAAGAGTCCCGGTATCAGTTTCAATAGACTTGACTATTACATTGAAAACGAGAAGATTACCTCTCAGACGAATCTCTTTTTGGAATACTTTCACGAGCATGTGGTAGGCGTGACTGGGACGAAGGGTAAGAGTACAACCTCATCCTTGATTTTCCATATTTTGCAGCATTCACGTGGCAATGTCTTTTTGGCGGGCAACATCGGCACGCCCTTCTTTGACATTGTGGAACAGCTTGATTCTGAATCCATTGTGGTGGCGGAACTGTCAGCACACCAATTAGAGTTCGTGCATCATTCACCCGACAACGCCGTGCTGCTGAACATCTACCAAGAGCACCTCGACCACTTCAACTCCTTCAACACGTACCAAATCGCCAAGATGAACATCTTCAAATTCCAACAGAAAGGTAACTTTCTGGTTTACAATGGGGATGACGAGCACATACCTGGCTGGGTAAAGGGTTACAAACCTGAAAGCGACACCTGCCTTTTCGGCACGCAAATACACCCGGGCATGCACGTGCGTTGCAAAAATCACCTCATCCGCTTCATGAATGACGGCGAAATCGTTGATGAATACGACCTGATTGACTACAAAAACCTCCCCGGCACCCACAACTACTTCAACATTATGGCAGCCATCTCCATTTGTCGCCGTTTGGGTGTGAAACACAGCGACATCCTGGATGCATTACTGACTTTCAAAGGATTACCACACCGAATTGAGTATGTGGGCGAGTTCAAAGGTATCGAATTCTACAACGACAGCATCTCCACGATTCCTGAATCGGCCATCGCCGCCGTGAAAGCGTTGCGCGGCGTAGATACGCTCATCCTCGGCGGCTACGACAGAGGCATTGAATACCAAGTGCTTATCGACTTTCTCAAGGAAAATCCGATACAGAACATTGCCTTCACGGGTCCCGCAGGACATCGAATGTTGGAAATGTGTCGCGAACAGAACGCCATGCCTGAAAGCTACATAGAAACAGATGATTATCAAGAAATTGTACGTTTCGCCTACAATAAAACCCCGCAAAACGGCGTTGTACTGCTTTCGCCAGCTGCCGCCAGCTACAACCAATTCAAAAACTTCGAAGAGCGCGGAAGTTATTTCAAACAATTAGTGGCTGGTAGTTAGCTATTGGCCTTTGGCTTTTGGCTATTAGCTGTTGGTCGTTCTCTTGCGAGAAACTAATGCCTTGTAACATTGATTATTGATTATTGATTATTGATTATTGACTATTGACTTAGACTTAGAACTTAGACATAGACTTTTGACTACTCCCTTGAACCTTGAACTTTGAACTTTGAACCTCGACCCTTTAACCTTCTACCTTTTAACCTCTTAAACCTTAAACCCTAAACCCTAAACCTTAAACCTAAAAAAAACAAACCATTCAGATAATGAAAAAAAACTTATTATTCATCATCAGCCTAGCGTTATTTTTCACCGCCTGCGGGCAGAAAAACACGCAAACAACTGAACAAAACGGAAATTCGAAAGAAGATACCACAGAGGCTTACAGCCACCTGAATCCCGGTCAGGATGATGGCAGCCTCATGAACGAAGAAAATCTTTCTGGCAAAGTCATCTCCCTTTCATCCGATGAATTTTTGAAAATCATCAAAATCGACCAAGGAAAAGGATTGCTATACAAAGGTAAAACTCCTTGTATAATAGATTTTTACGCAGAGTGGTGTCGTCCTTGTATGCAACTGAAGCCCATCACCGAAAAGTTCGCTGAAAAGTACAAAGGCAAACTGATTATCTACAAAGTCAACGTGGACAAGGCGCAGGACATCTGTCAGACTTTAGGTATCCAAAGCATCCCCACCCTTTTCTTCTTCAAGCCTAACGCCCAACCTGGTAAAATGGTCGGCGCACCCTCGGAAGATGAACTAGAGAAGGTGATTGAGGAGTTTTTGAATTAGCTGTTAGCTGTTGGTCGTTCTCTTGCGAGAGACTAATGCTTTGTAACAAAGACTATTGACTTAGACTTAGAACATAGACTATTAATACTTTAACCCGAGACGCCATAATATGACGTCTCTACACCAGCGACCCTAAACCCTAAACCTTAAACCCTAAACCATCCCTCAAACATTGCAAAAACTCGGACTCCTTTTAATCATAGTTTTGGCACTGGCGACGGCAAGCGCGCAAGTGCCGGCTGATTCGCTGTCGGGATTATTCCAGCGGTGGGAGAACCGTTTGGGCGAACTCGACTACGAGGATCCGGAGATTGTGTCTCTGCACTACCTTTTTTTGCAAGACATCCTCAAGGCGATGGACAAGGTGGATGCACAACTGAACACCACGTTGGCGCGGAGCCCCAAGACGGATTTCTACGCCACGAAACAAGCTTTCCGACATATTCACAGCAAAGCCTTGCAGATGAACGATGTTTTTGCCGAACATAAGGCCGTGGTGGATCAAGTCTTCTACCAACGTGCGGTAGAGGAGCTGGCTTACCGCGACACCAACCGCGCGATGTATAACCTTGAGCGCGCCCTGCAATATAACCCGCTCAACCCCGATGCCATGCTGCAAAAATGCAAGATACTGCTCGCGCAAAGACAATTCCAGCCCTGCGTGGACCTTATCCACAAAGTCTATACTCAAGCAACCCTTACCGACGAACAAGAAATGGCAGTTTCTGATTTCACGCTGGAACTTTACGACCGTCTTTACACACACGGCAGCGACTTAGTGAAAATCGGCCGATCGGCGGAGGCTTTGGAGGTTTTCCTCGCCCTCGAGCACTTCTGCAACAACATGCCCAGCGGCTACTGCAACGACGATTACTACAAAGGCATATTGCTCTCGCGCGAAGGCGTTTATGAATCCTACCTCAGCATCGCCCGCGAAGCCGAGAAGCGCGGCAACCGCGAGATGGCCAAAAAGTTTTACCAATACGCAGAGGAATATTTGAGAAAGAACGAGAAAGCTGTTGGCTATTAGCTGTTGGCTGTTAGCGATTTGCTATTGGCCGTTCCCTTGCGAGAGACTAATGCTTTGTAACAATGGATATTGACTTAGAACTTAGACATAGACTATTAATACTTTAACCCGAGACGCCATAATATGACGTCTCTACCCTCGACCCTTAAACCTTTAACCTTAAACCTTAAACCTCCTAAACCCTCAACCTTAAACCCTCAACCCTCCAAATCAATAAACATGCAAAAAAACATCATCTTCAGCATTATCGCCCTGCTGTTCGCAGGAGCTGTATTTGCGCAAACGCCAGCGAAGTACTGGGTGGCGTTCACCGACAAGAAGGGTACGCCCTACTCCATTGACAAGCCTGAGGCGTTCTTGTCGCCGAGAGCCCTTGAATTGCGCAAGGCGCACGGCATCGCCATTGACGAGCGCGACCTGCCCGTGAATCCCGAATATGTGAAGCAAGTGCTGGCCCTCGACACGGCCGCCCGCTGCTTTACCACTTCCAAATGGCTAAACGGCATGACCGTCTATGCTACGCGCGAAGACATGAAGGAGGCCATCGAGCAGTTGCCTTTCGTGGATTCCGTGGAGCGCACCGATGCTCCAAAGGAGCCTCTGCCGCCTGCAGAACCCGCCTATGTTTTCCCTGGCAGCGGCGGTTCCCCTGCATTTTCATATCAACCTGATATACAAAAGAATAACGATTTCGACTATGGCAAAGCAAAACTTCAGGTGCGAGTAAACAACGTGCATTGGTTGCACCGCATGGGATTCCGTGGTGAAAACATGCAGATGATGGTCCTCGACGGCGGTTTCCAGAACATCGACTCCATCCCCTGCTTCGAAATCATGCGCAACGACCACCGTCTGCTCGGGGCCCGCAACTTCGTGCAACCCGAAAAGGACCCGATGCGCAGGCACACGCATGGCACAATGGTACTCTCCTGCATCGCCTCCTACATTCCCGGCAAGCTCATCGGCACTGCTCCGATGGTGCAAGTCTATGTAGCCCAGACCGAAGAGTCTGGCAGCGAGGACCGTGTGGAGGAGGACAACTGGGTGGCAGGTGTGGAGTATGCCGATAGTCTGGGTTGTCAGGTGCTAAACTCCTCGTTGGGATACACCGTTTTCGACGACACGATAAACCAACGCACCTACGCCGATATGACGGGCGAGGTGAGCCGTGCTTCTAGAGCCGCCACCATCGCTGCTTCTAAAGGTCTGCTGATCTGCAACAGTGCGGGCAATGAAGGCGGCAAAAAGTGGAAATACATCGGTGCACCCGCTGACGCAAAGGATATCCTCAGTGTGGGTGCCGTCAACATCAAGGGCAATCGCGCATACTTCAGTTCGTTCGGTCCCACTGCCGACGGCCGCATTAAACCCGACGCATGCGCTGTAGGCCGCAACACCTACCTCAGCACGCCTACGGGTGCCATCACCATGGCCGACGGCACTTCCTTCTCTTCGCCAATGCTCTCAGGCATGGTCACCTGTCTGTGGCAGGCCTTCCCCGAAAAGAGCAACTACGAAATCATGGAGGCAATACGCCAAGCCGGCGACTACAATCTCAAACTGAACGGTCAAGCCATCACTAAACCCGACGTGGAAAACGGCTACGGTTACGGCATCACCGATTTCCTAAGAGCTTACAATATACTAATGTATGGCGAAAACGACGTAATCATGCTTAGCCCCACTGGCTACGGTACGCAGGAGCCCACCATCCGCGCCATCACTGAGAATGGGGTTTTCCCCTCCTCCGTCACGCTCACACCTATTACTCTTGTAAATGGAAAGATGGTGGAAAGCGGTAAAGCTAAAAAGATGAAATTTAAATCCTACGAAATGAAGAACGGATTATACGCACATGAACTCAACCTCCCGAAACTCTCAAAAAAACAGCCCTACCAGCTCTATCGTATAGATTTTGTCATCCATGGTAAGACTGAGAGCCGTATCATTGGTCAAGAGTGGCCTTTAGAAAAGATGTAGGTAATCGACGGATCAATAACAAACAAAAAGGCACCCCTTACGGGATGCCTTTTTTATTATCATCAACCTGTGATACAGGAAATTATCCTCTGAACGGGAAGTTTTTGCCAGGATAGATGGCTTGGCTGCCCAGCATTTCCTCGATACGCATCAGCTGGTTGTATTTGCAGATACGGTCGGTGCGACTGGCTGAACCCGTCTTAATTTGGCCCGTACCCAAAGCGACAGCGAGGTCGGCGATGGTGGTGTCCTCGGTTTCACCAGAACGGTGTGACATCACAGCCGTGTAGAGGTTGCGTTGTGCAAGGCTCACGGCGTTGATGGTTTCGGTGAGCGTACCGATTTGGTTGACCTTAATGAGGATGGAGTTGGCCACCTTTTTGTCAAGACCCATTTGCAGACGTTTGACGTTGGTCACGAAGAGGTCGTCACCTACAAGCTGGCAGCGGTTGCCGATGGTGTCGGTGAGAAGTTTCCAACCGTCCCAGTCGTCCTCAGCCATACCATCTTCGATGGAGATGATCGGGTACTTGTCGCACCAAGTCTTCCAGTAATCCACCATTTGTGCGGGAGTCAACTCTTCACCAGTGGACCATTTCAGTTTGTAGATATTCTTCTCGGTATCGAAAAATTCGGAAGAAGCAGGGTCAAGTGCAATGCAGATGTCCTCTTTCGGTTTGTAACCAGCATTTTCGATAGCTTGGAGAATCACTTCGAGAGCTTCCTCGTTAGATTTGAGGTCGGGAGCGAAACCGCCCTCATCACCCACGTTGGTGGAGTAACCACGATCTTTGAGTACTTTCTTGAGGTTATGGAACACTTCGGAACCCATACGCACAGCCTCACGGAAGGTAGGAGCGCCCACAGGCATAATCATAAACTCTTGGAAGTCAACGCGGTTGTCAGCGTGAGAACCGCCGTTGAGAATATTCATCATCGGAACGGGAAGCACCGTAGCGTTGCAACCACCCACATAACGATACAGGTCTTGACCCGTCTCTTGAGCGGCAGCCTTGGCAGCAGCCAACGATACGCCTAACAACGCGTTAGCACCCATAGCACCCTTATTTTCAGTGCCATCCACTTCAATCATGCGAGCATCGAGTTCAGCTTGGTCGCTCACTTCCATGCCTTCCACAGCCTCAGCAAGAGTGCTGTTCACATTCTGAACGGCTTTCAGCACGCCCTTGCCCATAAATCTATCCTTCTGGCCATCTCTCAATTCCACAGCCTCGTGCACACCCGTGGAGGCGCCGGAGGGAACCGCAGCACGACCCACTGCACCAGCAGCGGTGTAAACATCAACTTCAACAGTAGGATTTCCGCGAGAGTCCAAAATCTCTCTACCATAAACTTTAACGATTTGACTCATAGTATTTTTCTTTTTATTTAGTACTTTTTGAATACGGCGCGAAGATACAATTTTTTTTGTATAAAAAATGTATCTTTGCCACTTCTAAACGAAAAGGAAATGTTAGACAAGAAAGGACTGTATATTCCTGTGGTTGAGGAGTTTTATTCGCTGCAGGGCGAGGGGTATCATACGGGGAAGGCGGCCTATTTCGTGCGCGTAGGCGGTTGCGAGGTGGGTTGCTCTTTCTGCGATGAGATGCGGGCTTGGAATGCGGACAAGTATCCCAAATTAGACGTGGACGAGATCGTGGCAAGGGCGGCCAAAACACCCTCTCGGGCGGTGGTTGTCACCGGCGGCGAACCGATGCTCTACAACATGGACTACCTTTGTGCGAAGATGCACGAACACGGAATCAGCTGCTTCTTAGAAACTTCCGGTTCCGAACCGCTGTCTGGCGACTGGGATTGGATTTGCCTTTCTCCGAAATACGGTGCTGCTCCAAAACCAGAAATGCTAGCTCATGCCAACGAACTCAAAGTGGTTATCGGTTGCGAAGAGGACTTTGCCTGGGCTGAGGAAAACGCTCAAAAAGTCTCCAAGAACTGCCTGCTCTTCCTCCAGCCTGACTGGAACCGTTGCAATGCCATCATCGGCCACCTCGTGCAATACATCCTGAACCACCCGAAATGGCGTATGTCGCTGCAGACGCATAAATACATGCAGATACTATGACGTGTGACGTAGGACTTTGAACTTTGAAACTCCTCAATAACCAATAACCTATAACCTATAACCAATAACCTATAACCAATAAAATGAGGGACAACCACGAAATGAACCTAAAAGAGCTGATTGGGCGCTTTGTCAGCCAGTCGGGGAAGCAACATCTGATGGACAAGCAGATGCTGTTCGAGCGTTGGCCGGAATATGTCGGGACGATGTGCGCGCAGTTTTCGAAGTGCGAGGACTTGCGCAACGGCATTCTCTACGTGCGCGTGCAAAACGCCGCCCTCAAATTCGAACTTTTTGGTCACAAATCTCAAATCATCAAAAAGATACAAGCGGACTTCGGCCCCCTGGTGCAAGATATTATGTTCAAGGTGTGACGTGTGACTTATGACTTGTGATTTATGACTTGAAACCTGAAACCTGAAACTTGAAACCCCTCAATAACCTCCTAACCCCTTAACCCTCTAAACCCTAAACCTTAAACCCTAAACCTCAAACCCTAAACCCTAAACCTCAATACCCAAAGCTATGCGAATCGGAATGACCGAAATTATTATCATCGCCCTGATTGTGCTGCTGTTGTTTGGCGGCAAAAAAATTCCTGAACTGATGAGCGGTTTGGGCAAGGGCGTGCGTTCTTTCAAGGACGGCATGAATGGCAAAGAAGCCAACGACCAGAACGCCCCGTCTGAAAAAAAGGACGAGAACAAGCCCGAATAGATGTCCGAAACGACTGAAAACAAGTCTTTTTGGGAACATTTGGAGGATTTGCGCGGCAGCCTGATTAAAATTCTGGCAGCTCTATTCATTTTCTCCATTCTTGCTTTTTGTTTTAAAGACTGGCTTTTCAAGATTGTTTTGGCTCCAAAAGATTCCACATTTTTCATGTATAAGCTGTTCGGCGGCGGTGATTTCAACCTCCACCTGATGAACATCGGCCTCACCGAGCAGTTCATGATTCATCTCAAAACAGCCTTCGCTTTCGGAGTACTCATGGCCTCACCTTACATCATCAAAGTGCTATTCGATTTCGTTCGGCCCGCCCTTTACGAAAACGAACAAAAGCACTCTGTAAGTCTCGTTTTAACAGCTTATTTGATGTTTCTCGTAGGCGTTGCGGTAAATTATCTCTTCATTTTCCCGCTTACCGTACGCTTTCTTGGCACTTATCAAGTAAGCGACCAAGTAAGCAACATGCTGACCTTGCAGTCTTATATGGACACCCTACTCATGATGAGCATCGTGTTCGGCATCATCTTTGAGATACCCGTAATCAGTTGGTTGTTAGCGCGTTTTGGACTTCTGAAAGCAGAATATATGACCCGATACCGCCGTCACGCAATCGTGGCGATTCTCGTTATCGCGGCCATCATCACCCCTACCGGTGATGCCTTCACCCTTCTTATCGTCTCTTTCCCAATTTGGCTACTCTACGAAGTAAGCGTACGAATCGTGAAACGAGTCGAAGTGGTGAAATCCTAAAACGAAATCACCTTTTACATACAAAATTGATTTAGAGTTCGTTACAATACGATTAGGCTACCATTGAGCTTTCGTATCGAACCTGCTTCGTTACGGTATTCAATGACGTAATTATAGACATTGTCATGGTAAATCTGACCATTGACCTCGCCATTCCATTGGAAATACTTACTAGTGGAACTGAAGACCACCTCACCCCAGCGATTGAAAATCTGGATGCTGAATCCGAAGTCGTTAATCTGGTCATAGTAGGCCTCAGGAATGCTGAAGTATTCATTAAGTCCGTCTCCATCAGGTCTTATCGAATTGGGCAATAAGATGCTAACTTCGCATGGTGAGATCGTATAAGATGCCTCCAACGTGCATTCGCCTTGCGTAGCCGTGACAGTGTACGTGCCTGCGTCATAGACGCGAATACTGCTGGTTGTCTCGCCTGTACTCCATTCATAGTCAGAGAGTTCCGTATGGACTTCCAATAGCGCACTACCCTCCTCGCAGAAATGTCTAGTGCGAGAAACAATCTCAATTGAGGAATCCAAGAAGATGAGATGCAGCGTATCCACCTGTGTACAGCCGTTGTCATCAGGATGTTCAAAGGTGTAAGTACCCGTGTTACTGTACATTGTTCCATTCCAAATATACGGATCGCACACATAAACCGTTATAGCCGTATGTTCTGGGAAGTTAACAGTCAAATGGAGCGTATCGACCTGTGTACAACCATTGTCATCAAGGTGAATGAATGTATAAGTACCACTCTCGGTGTAAACAGAATCATTCCACTCGTAACTTTCGCAAGCAGAGATTATTTCGCTATTATGCGCCGGATGGTTGACAGTCAGGTGCAATGTATCAACTTGTTCACAGCCGTGCGCATCCGTATGAGAATAGGTATAAGTTCCTGATTGCGTGTAGGTTTGACCATTCCATTCATAGCTTTCGCAAGCCACATCTGTTTCAGAGGTATGAACAGGATTGTAGATGGTCAGATGGAGGGTATCGACTTGAGTGCACCCAAACTCATCAGGATGGGCATAGGTATAAGTTCCTGATTGAGTATAAGTTTGACCATTCCATACGTAGCTTTCGCAAGCAGATTGGGTAGTAGCAAGATGGGTTGGATGACCGATAGTCAAATGGAGCGTATCCACCTGAGTACAGCCGTTAGCATCTAAGTGAGAGTACATGTAATCACCTGATTGCGTGTAGGTTTGACCGTGCCATGTAAAGGATTCGCAAGCCACTTCCGTTTCTGCGGTATGGACAGGATTATTGATTGTGAGATGGAGCGTATCGACTTGATTACAGCCAAATTCATCCACATAAGTATAAATATAGTCACCTGAATTCGTGTACATTGTTCCATTCCAAACGTATGACTCACATGCAGATTCGGTAAAAGCGGTATGTGCAGGATGATGAACAGTAAGATGCAATGTATCAACTTGTTCACACCCGAAGGAGTTGAGATAAGAGAAAAGATAGACACCGCTCTCGGTGTAGATGCTGTCGTGCCAAACATAGCTGTCACAAGCGGTCTGCGTGGTAGAAATAGGTTCTGGATGACCGATAGTCAGATGGAGCGTAACGGTTGAATCGCACCCGTGAATCGTTTGGAATATTTGTCCGTATTCACCTGATTCAGTGTAAGTAACGTTATTCCAAGTGTAAGATTCACAAGCAGTATCCGAGAAGTCAGTAAATGCAGGATCGAAGATGGTGAGATGCAATGTGACAATGGAGTCCGCGCCATGTACATCGTGGAAATACTGGATATGGTCGCCGGAGGCGTAGTAGGTGGAGTCATTCCAAGTGTATGAAACGCAGTTAGAGTCTGCAAAGTCAGTGAATACGGCATTATATACCGTCAAATGCAACGTATCCACCTGAGTACATCCGTTGGCGTCGGGATGCGCGTATGTGTAAACGCCCGTGCTGTCGTACGTCCGGCCGTTCCACGCGAAACTGTCAATAGCGGTGACCACGGTGTCCGTATGCAACGGGAAGTTGACCGTCAGATGCAGCGTCACGGTACTATCGCAGCCGTGGACGCTGGAGAACTGCTGGGTATATTCGCCGGATACGGCATAGACACTGTCGTTCCAAGTAAAGGTCTCGCAGGCGGTGTCGCTCCAGACAACAGCCGTATCGTGCCACAAAGTCAAGTGCAGTGTCACCACACTGTCGCAGCCGAAGGAGGACGGGAATGTCTGCACATAGTCGCCCGATACAGTGTACGTCGTCTCGTTCCACGTGTAGGTATTGCAGCTTTCATCATCGAACGTATGGAAAATTGTATCGTTGATGACGAGGTGCATCGTCACGACAGAGTCGCAACTATGGATGTTGGTGAGCGTCTGCGTGTAGTCGCCCGTGGAGTCATAGACAGTGCCGTTCCAAACGTATTGGTAGCAGCTGACCATGTCGAACGATGTAGTGTCGCTGTTCCAAACAGTGAGGTTGAGCGTCACTACCGAGTCGCAACCCACAGCGTTGGTCAGGGTTACGGTCGGTTCGTTAGTGCTTTCAGTGTAGGTGATGCCGTCGATCCAAGTGAAGGTGTTGCAGGCTTCGTGCGGATCGGTAGCGGCGGTGGCGTGGTTAATGACCAGGTTCAGCGTCACGGTACTATCGCAGCCGTGGACGCTGGAGAACTGCTGGGTATATTCGCCGGATACGGCATAGACACTGTCGTTCCAAGTAAAGGTCTCGCAGGCGGTGTCGCTCCAGACAA
>Ga0310786_10008925_pt1 | contig 12801 bp, 9 predicted proteins | sample AusTroGonzalo_MG_FD_203881 | JGI IMG/M metagenome (GOLD analysis project Ga0310786, IMG submission 203881) | Bovine rumen microbial communities from tropical cattle in Woodstock, Queensland, Australia - Gonzalo_03 (v2) (version 2) | ecosystem: Host-associated > Mammals > Digestive system >...
ATCTTGTGACACCATTGTCAGAAAATACCAGAAGCTCGCCCGGCTCCAGCTCGCGAACCAGCTTTGCACCGACGGCCTCCAGTGCACACGTCTCCGACGCGATCACGTAACTGCCATCCGCCCTCTGCCCATAGCAAAGGGGCCTGTAGCCGTGGGGATCCCTCGCGGCGATCAGCTTCGTCGCCGACATGAGGACGATGGAATAAGCTCCCTCCAGATACTTCATGCTCTCCAAAGCGGCCTTCTCAATGGAGCTGGTTCTTAAGCGCTCCCTGGTCACGATGTATGCGATGATCTCCGTATCCGAGGTCGAATGGAAGATGGCGCCGGAAAGCTCCAGCTGATTTCTCAGTTCATAGGCGTTGCTCAGATTTCCGTTATGTGCCAACGCCATTTTACCCTTTTGATGGTTGACTTCGATGGGCTGACAGTTGTTTCTGTTATTTCCTCCGGTGGTACCATAGCGCACGTGGCCCACCGCCATCTTTCCCTCCGGCAGCTTAGAAAGCGTCTCCGAATCAAAGACGGTGCTCACCTGCCCCAGATCCTTATGGGAAAAGAACAGTCCGTCGTCATTGACGACAATGCCGCAGCTCTCCTGTCCGCGATGCTGCAGGGCATAGAGACCATAATAGACGTCCTGGGCGATCGCATAAGTGCCCGGCGAAAAAATGCCAAACACGCCGCACTCCTCATGGAGCTTTTCCTCCGCCAAGCTTTGCGTTTCCTGCATCATTTTGCATTCTTTCATGCCTGTTTCCCCGCTTCCAAAGATTTTTGCAGGGCTGCGCCGATGAATCCGTTGAAAAGCGGATGGGGCTTATTGGGTCTGCTCTTAAATTCCGGATGGAACTGCACGCCCACGTGGAAAGGTCTCTCGGTCAGCTCCACGGTCTCCACCAAAAGTCCGTCCGGCGACATGCCGCTGAGCGTCAGACCCTTTTCCTGCAAGATCTCACGATAATCATTGTTAAACTCATAGCGATGACGATGACGCTCGCTGATGCCATCCGTCCCGTAGCAACGCTCCATGGTCGTTCCGGACTTGATCACGCAAGGATATGCGCCAAGTCTAAGGGTTCCTCCCTTATCGATGGTATCACTCTGCCCGGGCATGTAATCGATCACCTTATGCTTACACTGTTCGTCAAATTCTCCGGAGTTTGCGTCCGCAAGTCCGGCCACGTTTCTGGCATACTCGATCACGGCGATCTGCATGCCAAGGCAAATGCCAAAGTAGGGGATCTGATGCTCCCTCGCGTACTTCGCTGCAAGGATCATGCCCTCGATGCCGCGGCTGCCGAAGCCTCCGGGGATGATGATGCCGTCGAGGCCGCCGAGCACCTTATCCAGTACGTCCTCCAAAGGACCATCCTGTACCCTTCCCTCGACGATCTTATTTTCCAGTTCTTCCGAATCGATCCAGTGAATATTCACGTGGGTACCGTGATGATAACCTGCGTGGCGAAGGGCCTCCGCAACGGAAAGATAGGCATCATGGAGACCTACGTATTTTCCAACCAGACCGATCTCCACTTCGTGATCGCGCTTTCCGATCTTTTCCACCATCTCCGCCCACTCGGTCAGATCCGGCGCGGGGGCATTGATCCCAAGCTCCCTGCAGACAACCTCTGAAAATCCTGATTTTTCAAGCATCAGCGGTGCCTCATAGAGATTCGGCAGGGTTCTGTTCTCGATCACGCAGTCCGGCTTTACGTTACAGAACATGGAAATCTTCTTAAAGATGGATTCCTCCAGGGGTTCGTCGCAGCGCAGGATAATGATGTTGGGATTGATGCCCATGCCCTGCAGCTCCTTCACGGAATGCTGGGTAGGCTTGGATTTATGCTCCTCTGAGCAATGCAGGTAGGGTACCAGACATACGTGGATGAAAAGGCTGTTCTCCCTTCCAACCTCCAAGGAAATCTGGCGCACTGCCTCTAAGAAGGGCTGGGACTCGATGTCACCGATGGTTCCGCCGATCTCCGTGATCACCACGTCAGCACCTGTCTTCTTTCCGACGCGGTACACGAACTCCTTGATCTCATTCGTCACGTGAGGAATGACCTGCACGGTGCTGCCCAGATATTCGCCCTTCCTCTCTTTGTTTAAGACGTTCCAATAGACCTTACCCGTCGTAAGGTTTGAGTACTTATTTAAGTCCTCGTCGATGAATCTCTCATAATGGCCCAGATCCAGGTCAGTCTCCGCGCCGTCCTCGGTCACGTAAACCTCGCCGTGCTGGTAAGGGCTCATGGTGCCCGGATCCACGTTGATGTACGGATCCAGCTTCTGCGCCGCCACCTTCAGGCCCCTGGCCTTTAAAAGTCTTCCCAGGGAAGCGGCCGTAATGCCCTTCCCCAGTCCTGAAACAACTCCACCTGTCACAAATACGTACTTCGTCATGTTTTTTCTCCCCTAATCAACTTTAATCCTAAAATTACTTACCACTGTCACCGTAGTTCGAAAGCACGCGGGCGGAAGGATCGTTTACGTTACATCCCTCCCAGCTCTTGTTAGGCATCCAGAAATCTACGACCATCTCAGCCTGGCCGGGATAGTACTTCTCGAATATGTCACGATACAGCAAGGACTCTTTGGTGAAGGGTCTCGCATGATCGTACTTCAGACATCCCTTCTCAAACTCTTCCTGCGTGTATTTCTTCTCTGCGTACTCCTTCAGGTAGTCCACCATGGAGTGGCCAACTGCGTCTGAGAAAGCTGCTTTCTCACGCCACAGAATGTCATAGGGCAGATAGTCGCCCTCCTCAAAGGCATGACGCAGAAGATATTTCCCCTTGCCATAGGTATTGATCTTCTTCTCGGGATCAATGCTCATGACGTACTTCACGAAATCAAGGTCTCCGAAAGGCACGCGCGCCTCCAGGGAGTTCACGGAAATGCAGCGGTCCGCCCTAAGCACGTCATACATGTGAAGCTCGCGGATCCTCTTTTGTGCCTCTTCCTGGAATGCCTCCGCGGAAGGAGCAAAGTCCGTGTATTTATATCCAAAAAGCTCATCTGAAATCTCACCGGTAAGAAGCACGCGAACGTCCGTCAGCTCATGGATAGCCTTGCAGACAAGGTACATGCCCATGCTGGCGCGGATCGTCGTGATGTCAAAAGTGCCAAGGAGCTTGATCACCTTTTCAAGACTGGAGATGACTTCATCCGGCGTCATGTAAACTTCCTTGTGATCGCTTCCAATGTAATCCGCAACCTGCTTTGCATATTTTAAGTCGATGGCGTCCTCACTCATGCCGATGGCAAAGGTGCGGATGGGTTTGTCAGACTTCTTTGCGGCGATCGCGCACACCAAAGAAGAATCCAGACCGCCGGAGAGAAGGAATCCAACCTTCGCATCCGCCACAAGTCTCTTTTCCACGCCTGCAACCAATTTATCGTGAATGTTCTTACATACCGTCTCAAGGTCGTCACGGCAAACCTGATCTACCCTGGCTATGTCATTATAGCAGTGGAACTTTTCCTTTTCCGCCTCTTCGTCAAATCCCTGTCCCAGCTCACCGCTTACGTAATAGTGACCGGGCGGGAAGGGCATCACGCGCTTTACAAGCTTCACGAGGTTCTTTGCCTCACTTGCAAATACGATGGCTCCCTTGTCATCATAACCATAATACAGGGGACGGATTCCGATGGGATCCCTTGCAGCAATAAACTGCTTCGTCTCCCCGTCATAGATCACGCATGCGAACTCCGCATCCAGCATGGCGAACATGTTGATTCCATATTCCTGATACATGGGAAGGAGAATCTCACAATCGCTGTCACTGACAAAGGAATAACCCTTTTTCCTGAGTGCCTCTCTCTCCTTTTCAAACCCATACAATTCACCGTTACAAACTACGTAATTCTTTCCAAGGGCGAAGGGCTGCATGCCTTCCGGCGTAAGTCCCATGATCGCCAATCTGTGAAATCCCAAAAGACCATTTCCCGTATCCACGATCCTGCTGTCATCCGGACCACGCGAGATCGTTTCGTCAAATCCTTCCCGAAACTTTTGAAGGCTGACGCCTTTACCACAATAACCCATAATCGAACACATATATAAAAAACCTCCACAAATTGGATTACCGGCAGCTCCGGAGCATTCTCCCGAACACTCCGTCTGCCGGTTTTATTCTTAATGCTTTTTGCTTTGAATGAATTACTCTACGTCCTGTAATGCTGCGAAGCCTTCCTCGCCGGTTCTCACCTTGATGACGTTCTCAACGCCATATACGAAGATCTTACCGTCACCGATGTGACCAGTGTACAGAGCCTTCTTAGCAGCCTCGATCACCTTATCAACGGGGATCTCGCTGACTACAACCTCTACCTTTACCTTAGGAAGTAAGGTTGCATCCATCTCGACGCCACGGTACTTCTCGCCGGCACCCTTCTGGATGCCACAACCCATAACGTTCACAACCGTCATGCCGGTTACGCCCAGGTCATTCAGAGCTTTCTTCAATACTTCATATCTCGTCATCTTAGCGATGATGACAACCTTGTGAATTCCAGTGTTCACGATCTCAGGAAGCTTGGTAACGGAAACTGCTGCCTTCTTCTTTGCCTCGCTCGCCTCTTCGTAAACGTCGCTGCCGAGGTTCGTGTTCTCGTTTACTTCCATCGTCATGGTGTTGGAAACGTCCATGATTGCAAATCCTGAATAAGCACTTGCAAGACCATGCTCGGTCGCATCCAGACCAGTGATCTCCTCTTCCTCAGTCACTCTCAGACCAAAGATGGCCTTGATGATCAGGAAGGTGATGGTGATCATGACTGCCGTCCAACCAGCCGTTGCCAAAAGACCTACGCACTGAATTCCTAACTGAGTAAAACCGCCGCCATAGAAAAGGCCGGCACCTGCGATCTGGTTTGCACCGCCTGCAACGCCTCTTGCATATGCGGGAGCGTCAGGAGTTGCGAACAGACCAACTGCGATGGTACCCCAGATACCGTTCATCATGTGAACTGCAACTGCACCAACGGGGTCATCCACGCGAAGCTTGTAATCAAGGAACCAAACGCCGAAGCATACCAGAAGTCCGGCTACGGCACCAATTACGATGGAACCAAAAGCATCACATACGTCACAGGGAGCGGTGATTGCTACCAGACCTGCAAGGGAAGCGTTCAAACACATGGACACGTCGGGCTTACCATACTTGATCCAGGTGAAGATCATGCAGACAACCGTTGCGATCGCGGGAGCGATGGTGGTCGTTACGAAGATGGAAGCAAGCTCATCTACGGTAACTGCTGCTGCTCCGTTGAATCCATACCAGCCGAGCCACAGGATGAATACGCCAAGTGCTCCGATGGGAAGGTTATGTCCGGGGAAAGCGTTTACTTTCGTGATCTTTCCGCTCTTATCCTTCACGAACTTACCAATTCTGGGGCCTACCATGATGGCACCGATCAAAGCGCAGATACCGCCAACCATGTGAATGCAGTTGGAACCAGCGAAATCATGGAAGCCCATCTGTGCAAGGAATCCGCCGCCCCAAGTCCAGTGTGCCTCGATGGGATAGATAAATGCGGAAATGATTGCGGAATATACACAGTAGCTTAAAAACTTTGTTCTTTCTGCCATGGCACCGGATACGATGGTTGCCGTGGTAGCACAGAATACTAAGTTGAAAATAAAGTTAGACCAATCAAAATGTGCGAAGTCCGTAAATACGTCAAATCCGGGCTTACCAAGAATACCTGCTACGTCCTCGCCTAACAACAAACCAAAACCGACTAGGATAAAGGTAACGGTACCAATACAGAAGTCCATCAGGTTCTTCATCAAAATGTTACCGGAGTTCTTTGCTCTTGCGAAACCTGACTCCACCATTGCAAAACCTGCCTGCATCCAAAATACCAAAGCTGCGCCGATCAAAAACCATACGCCGAACAATTCGGCCGTCATGGACTCTTGTACGCCTTCCACTAATACGCGAATGTCCTCACTCATAATCTTCTCTCCTCTTCTCATGCCCCGCTATCGCGAAGCTTATTTCTGCCCTGGCGTGAGGATCTTTGTACCAATTCAATCGTCAGATCTCACTGCCACTAGGACTTTTGTTTTCCCCAAAACGTTAATTGCTGATTCCCATTATGGCTTTCATTGTCTGAATTCATTACTTTTCTCCCTAATCACTAATAACCAACGTATTGTCCTTATTTAACCCCAAAGAGCAGATCGCCGTAAGAAGGATAAGGCCAGTAATCCTTGGCGGTGATGGTCTCTGCCTCGTCGACAGGGGTCCTCAGCTCTGCCATCTTAGGAAGTACCTTGTCGCGGATCATCTCGGACTCCTTGATGGTATCCTTTGCCTTGGAAAGTCCTGCAACTGCCTTCTCCAGCTCACCAATCTTGCCATAAATCTCATCCGTGAGATCGGACAACTTGCTAACCAGCTCGGTCTCATACTTGCAAGCAAGCTTTGCATTGATCGCCTTCTTCGTGGCCGCGCTGCCTGCAACGTCTGCGGTATAGCTCTCGATGGCAGGAACGATCTGCGTCTTTGCCATCTCGATCATGGTGTTTGCCTCGATCATTACGGTCTTGTTGTAGTTCTCCAGCATGATCTCGCATCTGGACTTCAGCTCTACCTCGGAGAATACCTTGTGTGCGGTAAGCATCTTTACGTTCTTCTCATCCAGCAGGTGAGGCATGCAATCTGCGGTGGTTCTGTAGTTCAAAAGTCCTCTCTTCTCGGTTGCTTCCTTGATCCAGCTGTCATCATAACCGTTGCCGTTGAAGATGATGTGCTTGTGATCCTTGATGGTCTTCTGGATCATCTCGTGAAGAGCCTTTTCAAAATCCTTTGCTTTCTCAAGGCGGTCTGCATAGATCTTTAAGGACTCAGCAACCGCACTGTTCAGCATGATGTTTGCACATGCGATGCTGTTGGAGGAACCAAGCATTCTGAACTCGAACTTGTTTCCGGTGAATGCAAAAGGTGAAGTTCTGTTTCTGTCCGTCGTGTCTCTATTGAATTTCGGAAGCACGTCAACGCCAAGCTTCATAACGGTCTTTTCAGTTCCCTTGTAAGGCTTTCCGCTCTCGATCGCATCCATTACCGCGCTGAGCTCATCGCCAAGGAAAATGGAGATGACTGCGGGAGGTGCCTCGTTCGCGCCAAGTCTGTGATCGTTTCCTGCGGTTGCAACGGAAAGACGAAGCAGATCTTGATAATCGTCAACTGCCTTGATGACTGCACAGCAGAACAGCAGGAACTGTGCGTTTTCGTAAGGCGTGTCTCCAGGAGAAAGAAGGTTGATGCCGGTATCGGTGGAAATGGACCAGTTGTTATGCTTACCGCTTCCGTTTACGCCTGCGAAGGGCTTCTCGTGAAGCAGGCAAACCAGGCCGTGCTTAGCAGCTACCTTCTGCATGATCTCCATGGTCAGCTGGTTGTGATCCGTTGCAATGTTCGTGGTGCTGTAGATGGGCGCCAGCTCGTGCTGTGCGGGTGCCACTTCGTTGTGCTCCGTCTTTGCAAGGATTCCAAGCTTCCAGAGTTCCTGATTCAGCTCTTCCATGTATGCCTGAACCCTGGGCTTGATCACGCCAAAGTAATGATCATCCATCTCCTGTCCCTTAGGAGGCTTTGCTCCGAAAAGGGTTCTTCCGGTGAAGCGCAGGTCAGGTCTCTGATCATACATTTCCTTGGTGATCAGGAAGTACTCCTGCTCAGGACCTACGGAAGATCTTACACACTTCGCAGTGTCATTTCCGAAGAGTCTTAAAATTCTCAGTGCCTGCTTGTTCAATGCTTCCATGGAACGAAGCAAAGGCGTCTTCTTATCAAGTGCCTCACCGCCGTAGGAGCAGAATGCGGTGGGAATGCAAAGGGTCTTGCCCTTAATGAATGCATAGGAGGTAGGATCCCATGCAGTATATCCTCTTGCCTCGAAGGTGGCGCGAAGTCCGCCGCTGGGGAAGGAAGATGCATCAGGCTCTCCTTGGATCAATTCCTTTCCGGAGAACTCCATCAGCACGCCGCCGTCCGGAGCGGGTGAAATGAAGCTGTCGTGCTTCTCTGCGGTGATGCCGGTCAGAGGCTGAAACCAATGGGTATAATGGGTGGCGCCATTTGCTACCGCCCAATCCCTCATGGCGATCGCAACTGCATTTGCTACGCTCTCATCCAGCTTTGCGCCTTCATCGATCGTCTTTCTCAGCGAATTATAAACCTTAGCGGGCAAGTTCGCTCTCATCACCCTGTCATCAAAAACCAAACTTCCAAAATAATCCAAAACTGTTCCCATGGTTGTTCCTCCCTTTCTGAAACCCTTTCAACTTATTTTTTTATTTCAAACCCTTTCGTCTTTCGGCATCAAGTAAAGGCGCCGAGGGTGATTTTACCACCTCCGGCGCCTTTGCCTTCTGCCTATGTTGATTAGGGTTTTATGATAAAGAAAAAGCGTCTGGGAACTTTCGTTCACAGACGCCTTTGTCTTTATGTAGCGAATCATACGCCACTTTTTTCCATTTGTCAATCCCTTTTTTTATATTTTTTGTCCTTTTTTCGTTTGCGTTGCTAACATGCTAAAACAAAGCAACCAGACTTCCGCCATAATTGGAGCGTCGGCCGCTTTTATGCTAATAAAAAACGATTCGAATCTCAAAATCACTGTTTTCATTGATACTTGCGCTGATTTTTCCGTTGTACTTTTCCACAATGCGTTTTACGACGTATAGCCCAAGGCCGCTTCCCGGCTGATCTCCTGAAGCACTGCGATAAAAAGGCTGAAATATAGAATTCACGTCCATCTCAGACAGCAGTTCCCCATCATTTGAAAAGACTAGCTCAATGCCATTTTCTTCCGTCTTTGCAAGTCTGATCGAAATCCGGCCACGTGCATACTTTTTCGCATTGGAATACAGATTCTCCAACAGACGCAATACGTCCACCTCAACCGCAGACAGTTCGCAGTCATCCTCTGTTATGTCCGCATGGAATTCGATCGCTGCTTCCTCGATCCATTCATACTGTGCAAGCGTTACTTCTTCAAGCATGCGCTTTAGTGAGAGTTTGGAAAGCTCCTCTGTCTTTCCTTCCACAAGTGACAGGGCAAAGAATTCATCGGAAAGCTCTTTTAAGTACGTGGTCTTCGCCATGGCCTTTTCCAGATAAGAGCGGCTGCGCTGGGACAATCCCTGATCCTGCATGGCCATCTGCACGTATCCGCTGGCTGCGGTAAGCGGCGTGCGGAAATCATGGGAGATGCCTGCGACCATGGTCTTTACGGCCTGCCTGTCTTTCTCTGCCTCCTTGATCAGCTGCTGCTCTTCCTCGACGTAGGCCTGTAGTTCCTTTGCAAGGGCGATCGTTTGACCGTCGAACTGCTCCACGCGGATCAGACGGTTTTGTTTTTCTTCCCTGATTTCCCGAAGCTGGCTCGTAAAAAGCGCAAGCTGACGCCTGCGCCGAATCAGCCGGATGACCAATGCGGCACAAACGCCAGCCAATATTACGCAAATTAAGAGCAATGGTTTCATGCGATCTTTCTCTTTCTAAATTCCAAGTAAATGATAAAATACCACAATGCAAATTCAGCGGCAAATCCAAGCAAGACGTGCCACGTGATCATGGCATGCATCGGCTCGCTGACAAGGATCATCAACTGGTTTGTCAGGCACATATAGCTGAAGTGCATTGCCAGGCTCGGCATATTCAGAACGGTTCCAAACAGCCACATAAGGAAGGGGAAAAACAGAATGTCCACGAGCCAAAATCTCATAAAGCTCATGATCATTCCAGTTTTTACCTGCTTAAAGCAAAGCGTAACAAGCACGCTGCAAAACACGACGTGCGCCAGCACAAGAATGATCAAAAGCACTCTGACCGCCATGTGATCTAAGTTTCCGACTCCCTTGCAAAAACCTACGTAAGTGTAATATCCGCAGGTCGAAACAACCGTCAGCAAAAGGAAAAATAAACCATCCGTCAGGATCTTGCTAAATATGATCGAACGTGCCTTATTTCCCGCCATGATCTCGTAAAAACCAATCTTTCCGCCGTCATAAAGCGTTCCCGTGACACTGGAAAAAACTGCAGGGAAGATCATCATAAAAAACATGATGATCATGCTACTCTGTTTGATCTGTATCTCCAGGTTGGCATTCCGAAGGTCAACGTTCAGCGCACTGACCGTGGGGATTAACCCTAACAAGATCGCGCATACAATTACAAAGAACACGTGCTTCCTAAGTCGAAAGCTTTCCGCTTTGATCAATCTGTTCATGACTTGTCACCCACCTTTCCGATATAGTACTCCTCCAAGGATTCCCCTTCCAGATTAAACCTGGTAATGATCAATCCTTGATCCGTAACGGTCTTGGAGATCCGTTTGAGGTCGTCGAGCCCCTCGTAGATCAGGAGCTCATTTTCATGGGTGATCTTGTAATCGTGAATATTCAGTTTTTCTTCCACCACGGTTGCAGTGCGCGCGACGTCATCCGTCTGAAGCGCAAGGCGCGTGTGCGTCTTCTGCAACAGTTCTTCGTGTGAAAGCTCCTCGATGAGCTTTCCCTCCCTGATGATGGCATAATCCGTGCAAAGCTCGGCCAGCTCCTTCAGGATGTGGCTGGAGATCAGGATGGACACGCCGCTGTCGTTCACAAGCTTCTTTAACATGTTGCGTACGTCAATGATGCCCTCCGGATCCAGTCCGTTGATGGGCTCGTCAAGCACCATGACCTCAGGTCCCGGCAGCATGGCCATGGCAAGACCAAGTCTCTGTCTCATGCCGAGTGAAAATTTCTTTGCCGGCTTTTTCCCAGTGTCCCCGAGTCCGACAAACGCAAGTAATTCATCGATGCGGGCTCTGTCAGGAATGCCGCGCAGACGCCGCACGTACTCCATATTCTGTCTTGCGGTCATGCTGAGATCCATGTAAGGCTCCTCGATGATGAAGCTCATGCGTTCCCTCATCTTGTCAAGATTCTCTGACCCGAAGAACTTCATGCTCCCACAGTCCGCTCCCGTGAGCCCTGCCATCATTTTCATCACCGTGGTTTTTCCGGCTCCGTTGGGTCCGATCAGGCCATAAACGTGACCCTTTTCCATTTTGAAGGAAAAACTGTCCACGACCTTTTTTTCGCCGTAGCTTTTGGACAGTCCCTCCAGTTCCATAACGTATTCCATGGTTTTTTCCTCCTTGTCTGAACCCAGTATATCCAGAAAAGGTTCAGAAAAGGTTAAGACTTCCCTTAATCTTTGTTAATTTGCAAGCCGGTAACCCATTCCCCACACGGTCTCGATATATTCCTCCGAATCCTTTGCAGCAAGCTTGCTCCGAAGGTTACTCACGTGTACCTTCACGGCATTGTCGTCATAATTTCCGCTTTCCTCATCCCAAAGGGAATCAAAAATGTTGGAACGGGAAAAGATTTTGTCCGGATGGGAAAGCAGGAGCCGCAGGATCGCATACTCCTTCACCGTAAGCGTTAACTCCTTCCCATTGAGAAAAGCCCGCCCCTCCTTTACGTGAAGGCTCAGGTTCTTATGGGTGAGAACATCCTGCTCATCGCTTCGCCTGCCGCTCCTTCGAAGCAATGCCTCGATGCGCACAAGCACCTCTCCCAGGTCAAATGGTTTTGTGACGTAATCGTCCGCGCCAATGCGGATCACGTCGATCTTTGTCTGTACCATGTCCTTTGCAGACAGAACCATCACCGGAACGTCAGAGTGCTCCCGAAGCTCCTTAAGCACCTGATCACCGCTTTTGTACGGCAGCATGATGTCAAGAAGGATCAGGTCACGTTGCATCCCCAATGCCTTCTTAAGCCCTTCCATGCCATTCGATGCCGTTTCCACCACATATCCATTGTCCGTAAGAAACGAGCTCAAAAGCTCGCGTATCTCATTGTCATCCTCTACCAGAAGAATCTTTTTTGAACCGTTTCGTTCAGCCATCAAGGTTCCCTCTCATCCTCATTTGATCAAGAAAAACATAAGCAGGTTTATGACAAGCGCGATGGCGGCATAGGCGATCGCGATCAATGTCTTCTGGTAGGGGCGCTTGGCCTCCTCCTTCACCGCCTCCATCTCATCCAGTCGTTTTCCTTCCATAAAAGCTACAATTTCCCGATACGTCTGTATGTTTAGCTCTTTTTTCTTCTTTTCCACGACCACGGCCATTGCCATGGTGATACCCGCCAGGCACAGCCAAATGCCCACGCCCCAAAAGCGCAGTAATTTGACCAAAAGAACCGGCGTGATGATCATGAGAATGGTCAGGCAGGAAAAGATACGGCCAAGGCGGTCAAATTCCTTCTGATCCTCTATTTTGATCATTTCCTTGATCTCCTCCACGTCCCCCTTTAAAAGGGCGTCGACGGAAATGCCAAAGACCTCGCTCATGCGAAGCAGACTGTTAATGTCAGGGTAGTTTTTTCCCGTCTCCCAGTTCGAGATCGTCTGCCTGGAAACAAAAATCTTCTCCGCCAGCGCATCCTGCGACAGCCCCGCTTCCGTCCTGTATTTTTTCATCTGACTACTCAGTTCCATGACGCATGCTCCCTTTGCAACGTTGCAAACTCAAAAGTCCACCGCCTTTCATTCTATCATAGGGAACATTTTTTGAAAAGATGCATTAACCTTCCAGCGCGCACATTTCCCGAATGGTCTTCGGCACCTTTGCCTCCAGGTTACGCATGTTTGCAATCCGCGCCTGCATTTCTTCCTGGCTCTGATCCATCTTGGCATTCAGATAGCCATAATAGTGACCCAGATACTGAAAAGAAGTGTCTTCTGAAGTCGTCATTGCCTCAATGCCATCCTCATCATAACGATC
>Ga0310786_10008926_pt1 | contig 12800 bp, 14 predicted proteins | sample AusTroGonzalo_MG_FD_203881 | JGI IMG/M metagenome (GOLD analysis project Ga0310786, IMG submission 203881) | Bovine rumen microbial communities from tropical cattle in Woodstock, Queensland, Australia - Gonzalo_03 (v2) (version 2) | ecosystem: Host-associated > Mammals > Digestive system >...
GGTTTAATATGATTATTCCTATTGCAATCGACATAGAAAACGAAATCAGGGAGGCTTTAACGCCTTATGTGACGGCGTACTGTCGTCCGCTCCCTGCGCAGTTTACCGTCCCCAGCATTGAGATCAGAAAGATCGGCGGATCGGAGCGAGACACAATCAATTCGTTCATGGTGACGTTATACGCGAGAGCGGAAAGCGAAGCTGCGGCGGATGAATTGCTTCGGAAGACGGTCGGACTGCTCAAGACCATCGCAAAGAAGCAGTCGTCAGCTCTTCGACATGTAACTATTAACGCAGGCGGCAGTTGGGGCAACGACCCGGCACGGCCCGACCTGGCTATGTGCAGCGCGACGCTTATCGTTGTCGCTCACGAAACGACTATGGAGGTATAAGAAATGTCTGATGTTTTACTCGGCATTGGTCTTGCTACGGGTATGTTTTATCATGCTCCGGTTGGCACGACTTTTCCTTCCTACCCTGCAGAGGCTCTTGCAGCCGGATGGAAGCACGTTGGCGATGTGACCGCTGACGGAATCACCCTCACGATGGACAAGTCCACGGAAAATCTGAAGAATTGGGCGAACCAGCTTAAGCGCGTGATCCTTTCCGATCATAGCGAGACGATCCAGGCTCCGATCATGGACACCACTGAGGAAGCTCTGAAGACTGTTCTGGGTGCGAGCAATGTGACCGTCACTCCGGCAGCAGGCGGACACGGAAAATTGGTCAAAGCGGCCGTTTCCAGCTCCGATCTTCCTGAGCCCGAGCAGTTCCTGTTCCTGATGAAGGACGGCGACAGCATGATCGCGATCATGTGCAAGGGGCAGATTCAGTCCGTTGAGGCTGTTTCCTTCGCTCCCGGCGCTAGCATCAATTGGACTCCTACTATCACGGCCCTCGATAATAGCCTTGAGATTATCGTGGACGAAGGACTTGGTTCGAGTTCATAAATGGTTGTTGAGCTTAGAGACCCGAAACAAATCGACTCCCTCGAGATCAAAATCGGGGAAGAGTCGTATATGATTCCGTTAGGTACTGCGATGACCGTGAAGCAGCTCAAGGCACTGCGCACGGATGAGGATATTTACAACTTCTTAGGCCAGCACATGCCGAAAGAAGTTCTTGATAGCCTCACTTTCGCCAACCTCGCACAGATCATGAAGGCGTGGCGTGATGAGACCGAAAGAGTAGCAGGTATCAATATGGGGGAATCTTAAGCCTCGCGGAATTTATCGACCAACACCGTGAGGCGCTTGAAGCAGACTTAATGTCTACTGTTTACACTATGGACGATATAGGGAGCGTGCTTTCATGGCGCTCCCTTAAGTCGTTCATTTTTCATCTTCCACCGGAATCAGCAATCCGGCGGGAGCTTAATCCGGAAGCATATGAGTGGAGCACTCGACAAAAGACGAATGCGATACTTGCGGATATTTATGACGTATTGGCTGTGATTAACAGCAACCTGGTAGCGATTGGATCCCATAAACGGCAGAAGAGACCGAAGCCATATCCGAGACCAGGGCAGAAGGAGCCGGAGAACATAAGGAAAATCGGAAAAGGTGCAGTCTCGCATGACGAGCTGATCGCCTTTTTTGAGAAAAAGAGGGCAGAACATGGCAGGAAATGCACCGGAAGTCGCACGGGCGACAGTGACGATCATTCCCTCGATGGAGGGAGCACAGAAAACAATATCTGACGAGCTCGGCGCGGCGGCGGACTCTGCCGGTGGTTCCGCCGGTAAGAAAGCAGGATCTTCTTTTGCTAGCGGGTTAGGAAAAGGGCTCGCGGTTGCCGGTGCAGCTACTACGGCCGTCGCTGGCGCAGCTGTGGCAGCAGGAAAGGCATTCGTGTCTTCTGCCGGTGATGTCGCAGCTTACGGCGATAACATCGACAAGATGTCCCAAAAGATGGGAATATCTGCGGAAGCATACCAGGAATGGGACGCAGTTCTGCAGCATTCCGGCACTTCCATCGAATCCCTGAAGGGTGGCATGAAGGTGCTGAACAACACCATGGCCGACGCTGGCAATGTGATTGACCAGACGCTTGCAGCAGAGGCGGCACTGGATGACCAGCTCGACAACGGAACCATCACGCTGGATGAGTACAACGAAGCTTATGATAAGCTGTACGAATCCGCTTATGACAGTTTAGGACCTCTTTCGGAATTAGGTTTTTCCATGATGGACATCCAGGAAATGTCCCAGGATTCCGACCTCGCTCTGGAGAAGGTCATCACGGCTCTGCAGGGTATGCCAGAAGGTGCAGAACGGGCGGCACTCGCTCAGGATCTGCTAGGACGGTCAGCGCAGGAAATGGGCGCACTGCTGAACACTTCCGCAGAAGAAACACAGGAAATGCGGGACCGTGTGCACGAGCTCGGCGGCGTTATGAGCAACGATGCTGTCAAGAATGCTGCAGCATTCCAGGATTCCCTCCAGGATATGCAGACATCGCTTTCCGGCTTTGGCCGTGCGGCTTTGTCCGAAGCGCTCCCTGGTTTGACGGGTGTCATGGACGGCCTGACGGCACTCTTCACGGGTGACACAGAAGAAGGTATGGCCACTATTTCCGCGAGCATCGACACGCTCGTGGCACAGCTGACGGAAAAGCTCCCGGAGCTCTTGAATGTCGGTTTGGGTATCGTCGAAGCATTGGCGCAGGCCATTATGGACAATCTTCCTGCTCTGGCTGATGCGGCTCTTCAGCTCCTCGGAACGATTGCAACATTCGTTTTGGAGAACCTTCAAACGCTCATAGATGTGGCGCTGAACATTCTTTTGACCATCGCAAACGGTTTGATTGAGAACCTTCCGACGCTGATCCCGGCGATTGTTGAGGTGGTGCTGTCCATCGTTGACAAGCTCACTCAGCCGGATATGCTTATGCAGCTTATCAACGCGGCCTTGCAGTTGATGATTGCACTTGCGCAGGGTATCGTGAACGCTTTGCCGCAGATCATAGCGAAAGGCCCCGAAATCATCATGAACCTTGTGACGGCTCTGATCCAGGCGCTCCCGGCAATCGTGGCAGCAGGCGTGCAGCTTATTGGCTCCCTTGTCAGCGGTATTGCCAGCGCATTCGGGCAGGTCATCGAGAAGGGCGCAGAAATCGTCATGAAGGTAAAGGAAGGCTTCTCGAAGAAGATTGAAGAGGCGAAGAATTGGGGCAAGGACCTGATTGACAACTTCATCGCCGGAATCAAGGCAAAATTCGACAAGGTAAAGGAAACCCTTTCGAGCCTGGGCGACCTCATCAAAGGCTTCATCGGTTTTTCGGAGCCTGACGAGGGCCCACTGTCCAACTTCCATACTTTTGCGCCTGACATGATGGATTTGTTCGCCCGGGGCATCACCGGGAACCTCGGATCGGTTCAGGAAGCGATGGGCCAGCTTGCCGGAATGATCGGGCAGGACATGACTGCAACCGTCACGGCTGTTGGAACCTCCGGAGCGGCTCTGACTTATGCAGACATGGCGGCCGCTGGCGTTGGTGCTGGTGACACGATAATCCCGGTGTATATCGGCAACGAGAAGATTGACGAAATCGTTATTTCCGCGCAACAGCGGGCAAACTATAGGAGCGGCGGCAGATGAGTTTCAAGATAACATTGGAAATTGACGGCGACGAGCTGGCGATCACAAAAGACTCATACACGGAGAAGCTGGGGTCCGAAGAACAGATCTTCAAGACGGAAGCAGGCACAAAAAACAGGCTCGTGACCCGCGCTGGCATTTACGGTTTGAGCGTGTCTTACAAGGGAACGGAAGAAGAAAAGGTCCTGCTGGATGCGGCTGTTCAGAAAAATTCCCTTTCCGTGGATGTCTGGGACGAGACGGAGGTGGATTATGTGACGCACACTATGTTCATTGATCCGGGATCCTATAGCGCGTCCCTGATCTCTGAGGACACCGATCATCGTTATTATTCCTTTAGCTTCGAGCTGGTATCGTTCTAATCTGTCTGACGGAGGATTGATATGTATTCCGTATCTGCTGACTTTTTAACCGCTATGATGGCTCCGGCACAATCTCATAAGGTGTCTGGCACCATCGACAATGTTACTTTTGGCCCCGCTAATATTTTGGCGGGGTCTTTTTCTATAAATAACAAGATTTGCGACAGCGCAGAGATTGGGATCGGGAATGTTTACATTGGTGAGCTGACCGCCACATTCCGAAATGTGGGTATTGCAGACGGAGCATGGCAGGGGAAGGTTATCACGCCAATTTTCAGCCTGCTGACGGATCCCGACACGGACACCTGGGAAGATGTTCCCCTCGGAGTGTTCACGGTGCAGGAAGCCACCATAAGCGCGTCAGGCGTGACCGTGAAAGCCTACGACAATATGACAAAGTTCGACAAATACTGCACACCGTATCACGCGGCAGGTGGTGGCGGCGGATCAGAAGCCAGCTCGATGGTGCTGGGCCGGACGGCGTTTCCTTTGCTCCGCCTGATCTGCCAGAAATGCGGTGTTGACTTTGGCATGAGCTGGGGCGATGTTGCAGCGCTTCCGAATGGCACCATGCAGCTGGAGATGTTCAGCGACAACGACATCACTACCTTTAGAGATTTGCTTTCCTGGATCGCGCAGACCTTGTGCTCTAACGCGACGATAAACCGATACGGAGAATTGATTCTTGTGCCGTTCAAGTCGGCATCGGATTTTACCTTCGACGATGAGCACCGGCATCAGGGGGCGAGTTTCAAGGACTTCACCACCAGGATCACAGAGGTGTGGCTGGATTGTCAGCCGATGGAAATATCCTTTGACTACCATGTGAACCCCAACAACGGCTTAAGCTATGAGCTCGGGAAAAATCCATTTTTGCAGATCGGGACGGACGCAGACCGCGACACGGCGATGGGGAACATCCTCACGGGCCTGCAGAATGTCAACTACACGCCCTTCGATGTGAACCTGACCGGATGTCCCATTTTCGACCTGGGCGATGTCCTGACCTTCACAGACGGCATTTTGAGCTCTTCCAAGAAGGGAGCCGTCACATCCTATACATACACTTGCAACGCGGCCTACAAGATCTCCTGCGGCGGTAAAAACCCTGCAGAAGCTACGGCGAAGAGCGCGACAGACAAGCGCATCGACGGTGTGAGCTCTTCTGTCAGTTCCGAAAAGGGAACAATGACCGTTGTACGGAATGCCGACGCGGTGAACATCAGCGACGGGAGCCTGGTCGAGGTGCTGGCTTATCCGTTCGAAGTTACAGACACCAAAAACATCACGAATGTGAGCACGGAAATTGTCATGACCGCCACGGCAACGGAAACGGAAGCGGCGGACATCTTCACGATCGGCGACATCGTGGCGCGGGTGGTGCTCTTCCTGGATGGCATCGAGATCGGCGACCTTTATCCTCAGTTCATCGTAGATGAAGGCAAGGACACCATCAATTTTGATTACGCTTTGAAAAATCTCTCCGTCGGAGCTCACACCTACACCGTGAAGCTGCAGATGGCAGGCGGAGCTTCTGCTATCGTTGCGAATGATGTTCACGAGTTCCTTTGGGGCAACGGCATCACATTCGAGGTTTATGTGAAGAGCATCCAGGTTGTGACCCCGCCAACGGTGACGGCATATTACAAAGACGACCTCTTCACCACGGACGGGATGGTTGTCCGGGCCGTAAACAACAATGGCACCACATTCACCATCACCGGCGATGTGACCACAGACCCGGCAGACGGTGACAGCTTGTCTGATTATGACGAGGGCGATTATGATGCCGAGGTCAACTATGTGACGGCCGAAGGGAAGGAGCTGGAAACAGATTTCGAGTTTTCCATCATCCCGTACAACCTGAAAAATGTGATGGCAAACAGCAACAAGGTGTCTGAAGGATATTCCGTCAACGGTGTCTATTCGGAATTGGGTCGAAGAAAAGCCAGGGGTTGCCCGCCGTATGGAGCGGAGGTCAAAACAAACGACACCGGTTTTTTGCCCAGGACGAGCAACGGGATTGCGTTCGCGCATCCTGACGGCTTTGAAGAAACATCCATCACGACATCGAAATATTGCGGCGTCACCGGGGGCTTTGCGTACCTGGAAGAAAGCGGCGGCGTTACAGATGTCCATGTATTGCTCGGCGACTATGAGGACGGCGAGACAAGCGACACGGTTGTGTATTCCTATGCTTCCGGCTCCTATGACATCGGAATTGACGCGGACAACGGCTACACCGGTGAATATATCGTTGTGCAGAAGTCCGGATCGTATGACATTGACATATTTAACCTTGACGGCTCTGTTGCGTGGAGCGGTACCGGGTCCCTTGGTGATTATCAGCTTTCCGCGTGTGTTCTTTCTGACGGCACGACATACATCCTACTTGGCTCCGGTAAGTATGGCACGACGATCACATTCACTATCGTGAAGCTCTCCGGCGGAGTGGGTACGGCTTACACCGTGACCGCTGACGGTCTCACTACCTGGAACGACTCGATAAACGCCCGCACTCGCATCAGATACGACGAAGCGCATAGCTGCATTGTCCTTGTGGTCATGAATGAAGTCTACAAATACGGCGATGATCTGATCGTCAAACTTCAGACCAAAATCTACAGCCTGGATCCATCCGATCTGCATCAGCTGGGCGTGGTTACTCCGTCAAATCTGCTCTTGCCGGTAAAGGTTAGCAACTCCATCAACGGCACGGCGCGGCTGTATATCAACTGCGAGAATGTGGACAGACAGAGCAATTATTTCGGCGCGAAGGATGGGGACGGTTATTACATTGTCACTTTCGGCCGGCTCGCATCGGCTCCGCTGGGTGTCTACTTCGACGCAAACGAAGAAGCTGCACCGGCTCAATGCTACTTTGGCTATACGAATCACATCACGCCGATGACATACAATCAGCAGCCGCTTTTTATTGATAATTTGTACTTCAATGCAGGAAGCGGGAACATCATCGGCGATCCTTTGAATTGAGGGAGTGATAAAGAATGAAACAGATGAATTATACCGGCTCTTCGAAGCTGAAAAGCAGAATAGCATATCTTCTGAACCGTAAAGCCCCGTTGCCTTTAGATGGTGACGGGGACCCCGATTGGGGGACAAACGGGCAGGTGCTTTCTACTGACGGAAGCGGAAACACGGCTTGGGTTAATGCAGGCGGTGGTGGTGATTCCGTAAGCTGGACGCAGGATGTCACGACAGGAACGAAGATCGCAGAAATTGACATCAACGGCACGACGACGGATGTGTATGCTCCCAGCGCAGGAAGTGGCGGACACACCATCGAGAACACATCGGGGACGGACTTGCCGCAGGAGGACAATCTGCAATTCGTGGGTGTATATACCCGTGACGATTCGGGCAATGACCGCACGGAAGTGAACATCGTCAGAGACATGACAGCGGCACAGATGGCGGCATTGAGTACAGCCGAAGCGGAAGGTTTCATTTGGACTAATGACGAGGACGACATCTATGCGGCGATTGACGCAGAGGATGTGAAGTATGGCGGCTCCGATGTGAAAACGGCTTTGGATTCCATCAATGCTACGATTTCGGGCGGGAGCAGGACGGTCACGACATTGGTCAATGAGACCGCAAGCATAGCGGCAGGCGGTAGCAAAACTTATGCCACGCTTACATCATCGGCTTTGTCTGCGTATGACGAGATATGGATATATGCGGAATACGGCAATGTGGCAAGCAACGGTTCTGCATCAAAAGCACAGATAGCGGCGGCGGCAAGTTATGGTGGCGGAACGGGTGCGACAATCAACTTCCTCGGCTATGTTCTAGAATCGAGCGGAACATTGGCCATCACTTACTCATTCGCAATCAAGCCACTTTCAACGGGATTGACGGTTTACAATCGGTCAGTCAGTTCGACAATCGGGAAACTGCTGATTGAAGGCATCAAATACAACTAACGGAGGAAAAGGAAATGGTATTTGCTATTATTCAGATTTCGGACGGAAACTTCTTAATCAATTCCGAGGGCTATACGGACTTAAACAAGGCTCGGATGGCTTATCACGGTTTGCTGAAAAACCTTTATAGCGATCTCCAGAACATCAAGGAAGGATTTACCGTCCTGCTGATGAACAACGGCGGCGGGATCGTGGAGCAGGAGAATTATGTTGCTCCGTATGTTCCCGAAGTGATTGAGGATATGCCCGAATCCGTGGCAGAAAGCGAGGAATAATATGTCTTGCATGATGTATGGAGACAAGCCGATTGCGGGGCTGACAGAAGGGTGGTCTGCTAAACAGACTATCACGCCATCCTCATATACCTCTTGGAGCGCATACGGTAATTGCTATTACAGAAAGCGTGGCACAACCGTAGAATTAAACATTTCGTTGAATGGCGCAACGGGAGCAAGCGGAACGCAGATTGCAACACTTCCTGCGGGGTTTAGACCACCTCATACGGTTGGTTTTGCGGCGGTATCCGTTCAAAATTCCGTGGTATCTGCGGCGGGATTATATGTTGCGTCAACTGGTGAAGTGCTTGTCACATCTCCGTCAAATTACTTCATCGGTCATGCGTATTTTGAGACGGTATAAAAAGGGGGATTAAAAATGGCACTCTACCGAAACAAAGTCCTCGTCAGCGGAATCCGAGACTATCCCGCTATGACTTGGGCGGATTATCAGGCTTTACCCGTAGCGCAAAGACCGAAAAAGTGGATTTGCACGGATAGGGATTATACCGCTATTCCAGGCGATACGCTTGCAGATTTAACAGGGTTGAATGTCGCAGATAATACTGCCTATGTGATTTCTGCATTGACCACAACTGCATTAAAAGATTATGAGTACATAGATGTGTTTGTGCTTACTTCCGACTATGGGACGCTCTACAAGAGTTTCCGTGTTCCTTTGGATAACAAAGATGTTCTTATGACACAGATTCTTTCAATGTCCTTGTCTGGCGGTGTTCTGTATGGATTGGGAATGTATATCAGAATCAACTCTGCTGGAACGGCTATCCGATACGATTTGACGAATTATTCAAACCGTCACATCAATGCGATTAAGATTATCGGGTACAAATAGGAGGGAGAAATGGAGAAAACAATCAAAGCTACCATCATTGGGGCGTTTAGCGCCCTCACCGCTTGGCTGGGGGTGCTTGCGATTCCCGTTTATCTGCTCGTGGGGTGCAACATCATCGACTACTTCACAGGAATGATGGCATCCGTCGCTCGTGGCGAAAAAATCAACTCCGATGTCGGCATCCGTGGCATCACAAAAAAGGTCGGTCAATGGCTTCTCGTGGTCATCGGCTACATCGTGGATGTGATGATCGAATACGCAGGACACGCAATCAGCCCCGATTTTACTATTCCGATTATTGTTTCTGTGTGCGTGGCATCGTGGTTAGTGTTCAATGAGGTGATTTCAATTCTGGAAAACCTTAATACAATCGGCGTACCGTTGCCGAAGTTCCTCGTAAAAATCGTTACTTTCTTCAAAAAGAAGGTTGAGGACATTGGAGAAGCTGCTGTCCCTGAGGAGGAAGAAGCTCATGAAGAAAGTCATTGATTTATCGGCTCATAATCAGGTGCCGTATGATTGGGCGGCTCTGAAGTATTCCGTTGACGGAATCATTCTCCGTTGCGGCTATCGTGGCTATTCCGCCAAAGGATCCCTTGTCATTGATAAGAAGTTCCTGCAATTTAAGACGATGTGCGAGCAATTAGGCATCCCTTACGGTGTCTATTTCTTCCCGACTTCCGTAAACAGCGCCGAAGCCATTGAGGAAGCAGATTTTGTTATCGACCTGGTGAAAGACTGCAATCTGGCATTCCCCATCTTTGCGGATTCCGAAATGGCGGCACCGCTGAAGAACGGCAGAAGCGACAAGCTCTCAAAGGATGACCGCACAAAATGTCTCGTGTCGTTCCTGGAACGGCTCCGGGCTTTCGGATATACCGCTGGCGTTTACGCTTCGACGAGCTGGTTCAAGGACAGGCTGGATGATTCCAGATTGGCAAAATATCCTCATTGGGTGGCTCAATATTCCCACGAGTGCACATATCCCGGAGCAAAATTGGCGTGGCAGTTCACCAGCAAGGAGACTGTTGCCGGAATCGGTGGACGGGTGGATTGTTCGTATTGGTACGATGAGCCGTCAATCCGTATCGCTTTCCCCGTTCTGAAGCGTGGGAGAGTGGGCGCAGAGGTCCGCTACCTGCAGGACAATCTCATCCGGTGCGGATATGAGCTGGATGTGGATGGTCATTTCGGGCCAGCTACGGAAGCGGCACTCATCAGCTGGCAGATCGCAAACGACCTGACCGGGGACGGTTCCTATGGTCCGAAGAGCTTCGCAAAGATGAAAGAGGTCTTGCACGCTGAAGGATGAAAGGGGGTCGAAACCCCTCGACAACGGGGGATGCGGAAAATGGCAAACCCCCTCTCGGAATTTTTGCCCGTTTTTAATGTTTCTCGTTAAAATCCGTGACAAATTCCGTGTCAAAGTCGTGACAAATTTTTATTTGCGCTCACCGCAAAAGGCTTGCGAATACTGCAAATTTGATTTCTCCAAAAACCCCGTATTTTATGGCAAAAGAAGACCCCGGAAGGCTTATTTTCTAGGCTTTCCGGGGTTGTTTTTCGTTGTAGCGAGAGGGGGACTTGAACCCCATAACCTATAGCTTATAAATGGCGGAATTGCGCTATTCTTAAAATTTCGTGGCAGATTTGTGACATCAAAAGCGTGACAAACCGTGACAAATGCTGGATTTTGTCACAACTCGGATAGATTGGAAGCCATTTTCCGCTTTGCTTCGTCCAGCTCCATTGCGTGAGTATATACCCGTTTCATGACCATATCGGTGGACCATCCGCCAGCGGCTTGAATTTGCTTATCGGAGAATCCCAGCTCGTGCATATACGATGCGAAGAAGTGCCGGAGCTTGTGGAGCGAGAAATGCGGAATCCCTGCTGCGTCTTCGTATGCCGTCACAGCCATCGTCAGCCTGGATGAGCTCCCGTCGTAGATGGTGCCCTGCTGCCGGATCAGATCCGCAAGCTGTGGATCCAGAACGATGGTGCGTGTGCTCTGGGTGGTTTTGGTCGATTTGAGGACAGTTCCGTTCTCACCTTCCACAAGGGCCTTGTTGATCGTGAGCACATTGTCAGCGGAGAGGTCATCCAGAGTGAGGGCCATTATTTCGGAGCGTCGGAGCCCATACATACCGAGACGCACGGGGACCTCGTATTTTGACCCGTGAACGGCTTTTAATAGTCTGCCCACATCTTCCTTGCTTGGAATATAAACAGGGGCTTGCTGGGCCTGTGGGAGCGTTACAGAGGTGTTTTCGTGTCCGTACAGGCGCAAGACAGTAGACACGAAGCAATACAGATTCTTTGTTGTCTTTGGCGAGTGATCCACGGAATGATCGTTCACCACCTTCTGAATGTGTCTCGGTTCAATGTCGACTATCTGCATCGATGTAAACCACGCTGGAAGGGCTCTAAAAGCCGTTCTGTAGCCTTTTAGCGTGCTGGGTGATAGAACGGCACCCTTTGTCTCTTTGAAGCCTTCATAAGCCTGTGAGAAGGTTATAGACCTATTAGACAACAACACGGGATTCTTTGCCTGCATTTCATCCAGCAGGGCCCGTGCTTCTGATTGCGTCGGCTTGTGGTCTACCGTGACGGAATATGTCTTTCCCTTCCTGGTCTCCCTGATCCGGTATGATCCAGATTTTAGTTTGCTAATATTCATAAAATCACCCCTTTTCCGTCAAAATATGATAGAATAGGAGACGGAACGAACCTCTGTGAAAAATTGTTCCGGAAACTCCCTGCCCTCTGCATTCCCTTCCCCGGCGTGCAGGGGGCACTCCATTTTAGATTCTGATTTGAGATTTCACTTCTTGATTTTAGATATTCGATTCTTTGTACATATCGTCAATCGTTACCCCTAAATACTTCGACAACCGAAAGAGCAGGCCAGCGTCTGGAAGTGACTTTCCGCCTTCCCAGGACGCAACCGTGGTTTTTGCTTTCCCGAAATGTTCCCCCAGCTCCGTCTGTGTGAGCCCCTTTTCTTCTCTGTATTTTCTGATGTTCATGCTTATGATGACACGCAGCTTGCTTTCTTCATCCTCATAGACAAAATCCATTTCATCCATCATTTTTAGCACCTCCTTCCGATACCATTCTACCATCTTTTTCGGTTTAAGTTCGAAAAAATTATACTTTTTCCGAAAATAATTGTTGACAGTTCGAAAATATCGTACTATCATTTGACCTAGGTTCGATAATTTCGAACCAAAAAACATCCCATCAAGTTCGAAAATTTCGTACAGAAAGGAGGAGTTCCGAATGATTGGAAAGAAGATCAAGGCGTACCTGAACGAGAAAGGCATCAAACAGACCTACCTGGCGAAGGAGACGGGGCTTTCTGATTCCGCTGTGTCTGACATCTGCAACAGCGACAGAAAGATTGACTGTGTGGAGTATTACAAGATCTGCCGGGCGCTGGATGTTCCGATGAGCTTTTTCTTTGAAGGCATCGAGGAGGAGGAGTAAATGGCACGAACCACACTAAACCCCATCGGGGAAAGGATGCGGGCTTTTAATGTGTGGGTGCTGGGGACATTAAGGTTCCAGCGGAAGACACAGAAGCAGCTCGCAGAGTACATAGGCATAGATGTGTCGAATGTATCGAGAAGGCTTCACGGGACCGCCGAATGGACGCTTAAAGAGTTCTACAAGGTGGAGGAGTTTCTAGGAGAGGAGTTCCCAAAATGAGAAAGTTCTTTTATGTCTTACAGGCTTTCGGACTGCTGACCGTTCTGTTC
>Ga0310786_10008927_pt1 | contig 12800 bp, 14 predicted proteins | sample AusTroGonzalo_MG_FD_203881 | JGI IMG/M metagenome (GOLD analysis project Ga0310786, IMG submission 203881) | Bovine rumen microbial communities from tropical cattle in Woodstock, Queensland, Australia - Gonzalo_03 (v2) (version 2) | ecosystem: Host-associated > Mammals > Digestive system >...
ATATAAGATATACTTTCGATCCTTCATATAAAGAGTTGCCCACGGATGTAAAAAAAGAATTCCATACCGACGAATGGTGGAATAAACGAGGGCTGTAATCTCGAATTTTAACTGTTGAACCCGCTTGTTCTTAACTGAATAGGCGGGGGTTTAATCCTCAGCCAAAATACGCTTACGCTGGAGCAGGTAATTCGAATTTCAAAAACTTCGCGAACTTCAGAAAGCCAGCCAACAACGCCCCGCGCAATGCAAAAGGTTCGGGAGGCAGCGGCTCCCAGGGACCAAGTGTAAAGGAAGCGGGAAAGGGTAAAGAAAGATTTTCTTGCACGCCAGATGAACAACTCAGCTTTATCAAGAAAAAGTTATCGGACGGATCTTGGATGAAGACAAAACATAAAATAGGTGGGAAACCAGCTTATTATTCTAAGGAAAAGGATTTGTGGTATACTGCGGTTAAAAGAGAAAAAAATGATATAGAAGTTTGGAAAGTATCAGGGAAAAAAGCTAAGCATCAAGGTGCGATGGAATGTAAAAAGGGAACCATGTATGAAGGACCTAGGCATAAAGATCAATTGTTTGAATGAGGGATAAAGTCATGATCGTAAGGAATGAAGTTTGTTGTGACAGGATGTGGCAAGAAATAGAGTTGTTTTTTAAGAAGGAACTCAATAGACACAATATGCTAGAATCCTCTATATGGTACGAAGAATCAACTAGAGAGTATACTTTGTTATCAGATAAATCTCCCGATGATTATATGGGAAGCCCTATTTCGTTTTGCCCATTTTGTGGTTCAAGACTGCCATCGGTTTTAAATCCAGATGATACAATCTCAAAGGAGTATGGAGATGATTATATAAGATATACTTTCGATCCTTCATATAAAGAGTTGCCCACGGATGTAAAAAAAGAATTCCATACCGACGAATGGTGGAAGAAACGAGGGCTGTAATCTCGAATTTTAACTGTTGAACCCGCTTGTTCTTAACTGAATAGGCGGGGGTTTAATCCTCAGCCAAAATACGCTTACGCTGGAGCAGGTAATTCGAATTTCAAAAACTTCGCGAACTTCAGAAAGCCAGCCAACAACGCCCCGCGCAATGCAAAAGGTTCGGGAGGAAAAGGTCCTAACGATGTCCATGAACCGAAAATGCGGGATGTGAAGGGTATTGGAAAAGATAAGGGACAAAGTGAGAAGATTCGGGCTGAACGTGAATATGGAAAGGGCAAATACTGGAATGAATTGAGTCGTAACGCTAATTTATCGAAAAAATCAAAGGGACAAACTAGAGTAGATGCGGAAGGTGACGCGTATAAATTTGATCCGAAACATAAAACAACGAAAGTTCATTTACATAGGTATAGACATAAGGGGGGTAATAAGTGGAAACTTATAGAAGAGGTGGATCCTGAAACAGGGGAAACTATTAGAAGTATTAATGGAGATGTTGAAATATGGGGATAGAGGACATTTCAGATTTAGTAGATGGTTACTACTGTATACTCGATGAAAAAACTAAGGAAGTATGGGCTGTTTTGAAATATTCTCCATTTACAGGTGAAGAGTTGCCTGGAGCATTTATGGACGAACTAAAATTCCAGGTTTCTTGGAGCTTATCTAAAAGAGAAAAAGATAAAAATTTGCTTGATGAATGGGAATCTCATCTAAGTCGCTATACTCCAGCTTTCGATTCTCAATTGATTCCAGAAAGACTTAAGTTCCTTATTAATGATCGTAATTGGTTTCACATTCGAAAATCTCGAGACAGAGCAAATCACAAAGGAAATGAATTTTGTGGAGAGTTAAATGGATGTTTTATTGAAGCTTGCTATGGATGTGAAAAGTTACCGAAGTTAGCTTGTGTTCCCATAAAGTATTGTCCTTTTTGCGGAGCAGAATTGCCTATTGAATTTCAGGATTACAATTGGTGGGAAAAATGGTTTAAGACTTTTGAATGGGAAAAGAAGCATGGATCATTTGTTCTGTAAAGGAAGCCAAGCATTTAGGCTCAATGGAGCCTGTTGAAGGAACTATGTATAAAGGACCGAAGCATCCGCAGCAAGTGTTTGAGTAGGAGGTATTATGGAAGTCAAAAATAATGAGTTTTGCTGTAAATATATGAAAATGCATGTTGATGATTTTCTATACAAAAAACTCGATGGTTATGATATAGCCAAAAGTAGAATATGGTATGATCCACAGCATAGATCTTATGGTTTGATGAATTATACTGGAGATTGGGATGATGTTCATCCATCGTGGATGGAATATTGTCCCTTCTGCGGTAAGAAATTACCGAAGGAATTAGATGATGACGACATGGATCCGTATTTGATGAAAGAATACGGCTGGACAGAAGATGATTGCTGGGGCTATCCGCGCAGAGAGCTTCCTGATGAATTTAAAACCGACGAATGGTGGAAGAAACGAGGACTGTAATCTCGAATTTTAACTGTTGACCCCGCTTGTTCTTAACTGAATAGGCGGGGGTTTAATCCTCAGCCAAAATACGCCTGCGCCGGAGGACCTAGCTCCAATTTCAAGAACTCTGCGAACTTCAGAAAAGCCAATAACGCCCCGCGCAACGCAAAAGGTTCGGGAGGCAGCGGTTCCCAGGGACCAAGTGTAAAGGAAGCGGGAAAAGCCCCAAGAAATGCGAGTACGCGCCAAGATGCGGATAATTACATCAACGGTTTAAAAGGAAAATTAAGCCAAAAAGGTGTAACAAAAGACGGATATGAGTATTATAAAGTTATGGAAAAGGTCGAGTATAAAGGTATTAAATTTAAAAAAGGCGATTATCTGAGTAGAGATGAACTACACCACGAGTGGGAATGGTTTAGAGGTAAAGATACTCATAGGGGAGCGATTGATCCGACAACAGGTAAATTTTACAAAGGTGCGGATTCAGGTAGAACTTTGAAATTGCCGTAAATTAAAAGGAGGTTGGTATGAATTATAAAGATGTAGCTTGTTGTGTTCCTATGTTACATGATTTGCAAGATGAAGATTTTGAATATGATCCTGTTTTGAAGAGAATAATAGGATTTGTGACAAGAAAAAACACAAAAGAACCTGGGAAAAGAGTGCTAAGATATTGCCCCCATTGCGGAACAAAATTAACAGACCTGAGTTGCATAGATGAGTTTGGTACGGACTTGTATACCGATGCTATCGAAGAAGCCCTTGGGAAGGATTTCTGTGACATAACGCCAGAAGAAATACCCGAGGAATTCAAAACCGACGAATGGTGGAAGAAACGAGGGTTATAATCTGAAATTTTAACTGTTGAACCTGCTTGTTCTTGGCTGAATGGACGGGGTTTTCTGAAAAGAATTGATAGGAAAGTTTTATGAACAAAATCAAAATATTAATTTTATTAGTTCTAGTCGGATGTGCTGATGGTCCGAAATTTAAAAGGGAGAAATTAACCGAAGATGACGCGGTCGTATATTTTTACAGAGAAAGTTTGCGCGGAGCTGCTCTTTCCCCGCACAAAATAATGGAAGCCGATACCAACAGGTGCGTAGCTACATTGCTGCCTGGTGGATATTATCCCTATGTTACGAAGCCAGGAGAAAAGACCTTTTTCAGAAGTTGGCGAGATGAAACGGCTAAAATCTCTTTGAAAATTGAAGCTAATCAGGAATATTTTATTATGTCAACGTATGATACGATTCCATTCCGGTTTTTTCATTCTCCAGAGTTGGTTAATGTTCCAAAAGAAGAAGCTCTGAAAGAAATAGAAGATAAGAGATTAAGTATTGTAAAGGATTAGTTGGGGTGTGATTTCATCTTTTAATCCCATCTGTTCTTAATTGAAATATATCCGACTAAAGATAAATTGAAAATCAGCAGACCTTATACTACAGTCTTTCGACTTCCTCGAGGGAAAGACCCGAATACTTCGAAACAAGTTCCACGGATAAACCATCCGAGAGCATTTTTTTCGCCGACTCAATTTTCTCAGCTTTTTTCTCTTTTTCAGCTTTTTTTCGTTCTCTTTCTGCTCCGATCTTTTCGCCTTTTTCTTGTCGACGAGCGAGAGCATCAGAGTAATCTTTTTCTGCTTTATCTCTGATTCTCAACAATTCTTGAACTTCAGGATCAGCTATTGCTCTGTGGTAAGCTACCCTTGCCTCCTGATACACGGCCTCAGTTCCATACATATGTTCAATTTTTTTCGAATCCGGATCATTTATAAATTCCAGCCAAAACATAATCGGACTTTCAGTCGGCAACTTCCTGACTTTCGGTAATTCTAAAAAGTGAAGTTCCAAAAGATCCGTCAACCTCTCATTCGTCTCTGAATCAGTCACAAAATGCTTGTGCCAAAATCGCTTATCCTTAAACAGCGAAAAATTCAAAATATTAATACAAATCGTCCGTTTTAAATCCTCGTATCTTTCGCTAACAACGGCCTGCCCAGAAAACAATTTAGACCAGTGAAACATTGATCTGTGGATCATATTGTGTTCGTCTTGTTTCTGAAGCTCTATATTTATAAGGCAACCCTCGGAAGTCTTCGCAAGAATATCAAGCCTAACACCTTTTTGACCTAAAAACTCAGGTGTTAATTCCGTCTTTCTAATGTCAATGTGTGTGATTGGGGAACTGGTTTCAACGACCGAATTCAACAGGTGAAGCAACAATCTAGGATGCTTTGGATTACCGAACAAAATTTTGAAGACGACGTCGCTTTTTGGCGTTTGATCAATGTTTTTAGACAATGACTCCACTTCAAAATTATCTTCGTTTAAGACGATATCTTTAACTTTTTTCTGACTCACTTTTTTGTTCATAGCATCACCTCGTCTAAACACACGATGATTATACCATAGTTTTGAGAAAAGAGTTAATTTTTGATGGCTTTCGTAAAGTAGAACTGGTTATGCTTTTATAGTCATTTGGTTACCAATTGATATAATTTGGCGTAACTGTTTGAATTATAAAGAGAATTCGAAAATTTAACGAAAAGTTCGTTTTTAGTGTCATTTGGTTAGTGAATGATTTTGTTTTAATTTAACCTGTTGAAAAACAAAGAAAAATCTAGATTTGCTGTCTCCAACGGTGGTTATGTTTTTATAGTCATTCGCTCCACCAGCAACGTGACGTTGCATCCGGTAATTCGGTTTTTGGAGGACATTTAGCTCAGCGGTAGAGCATCACGTTCACATCGTGGGGGTCGCAGGTTCGAACCCTGCAATGTCCACCACCAGCGTGACGCTGGACCCGATCATTTTGATTTTTAAGGAAAATTTCAAGAGTTTAATAACTGGGTTTGCCCGGTACCAGTTGATTTGGGTTTGTTTAGATAAGAATTGAGAGCGTTCCATTAATCTCCAATTTCTGTATTTTCTGAAAAATCTCTCTCCCGATGCCCAAAAATCTTCAAATGAGGGGAAATGGAGAATTTTGTTATTTCCGCTCAAATTTGAGATTTAAATCAAGTTTTAAGAAAATCGTTAACATTTTTTCCGCATAAAATCTTTGGAGTAGCGAATGATACTAAAAACGGAACTAAAAAGGTAGATATTTTGGATTTTTTGTAAATTTATATTGAAATTTATACTATTAGAGAAAAATTATTGCAAAAACATTAAGCATATGATACAAATTTGAGCGTCAAGGTAGTTTTTGTAGTTTTGGAAGAGTCGTTTGCGTACCGGGTCGCGTGGAGTGATTGGGCATGGAGGCGTATGTACTTGTGTGATGCAGATATACATTCGCAGAGATTACAATTGAGAAGATAACAAAATGAAAAAGATAATATTTCTTACAAATTTGATAGCTGTGTCAGCTGTGATGGGAATGTACGGCAATTTTACGGAAGAAAATCACAGTCAGTCTAAAAATCCCATGAGGTCTGTCAATACACACGACTCAGGGATGGTAAGTTATGAATCGTTCACAGATCGAGAGTGGATATTGAAAATACTTAAGATGAGATCAGATGAAAATTTTAACGCTCCGCAAAATTCAGATGGGCAGACGATCTTGATGTGTGCAACGAAATATGCCGATGTAAAAATCATGCAACAGGTTTTAAATGTAAGAGATGAAAAAGGAAACGTGCAAACCGATATCAACGCTCAAGATAAAAATGGAGATACTGCGTTATCAATTGCGGCTAAAGCAGGTGACAGAAAGAAAATTCTTCTGCTACTGACGAATGGTGCCGATGTGGAGTTAGCGAAGAAAAAGGTTTCAGGGAAAGTACGTGAGAAACTTGAGAAAAGCTATCAGCAAGTCCAAAAAGCTACGACAGATTTTGTTTTTGCAATAAACATGAGAAATATACCTCGGGCTAAGTCATTACTGAAAAATACTCCTGTCGACGTCAATATGAGCGTGAAGAATCCTATATTCGGGACATCCAGTACAGCCTTGATCAGTGCGGTACAACTTGGAAGTACCGAGATGCTTGAGTTATTACTGAAACAACCGAATATCGACGTCAATATGCGTGATGAACAGGGATGTACAGCATTGACTTATGCTGTGATGAGGACACAAGGATTGAAGAGAGAACTATTGCAACGACCTGATATTATGCAATTTTTTGACTTATGGCAACGACCTGTAGTTGAGATGCTACTGAAACATCCTAATATTGATGTTAATGTACAGGATAATCATAAAAGAACGGCACTGACGTACGCCGCTTCTAATGGTCGTAAAGAAACAGTCAAATTGCTGCTGAAACATCCTAATATTGACGTTAACTTACAAGATGATAACGGATGCACAATTTTAATGGGATTAGCGCAGATAGGAGAGAAAGAAATAATAGAATTATTGCTAAAATTTCCGGATATCGAGATTAACAAAAAGTGCAATATGGGTGGCACCGCATTGATCTTGGCAGCAAGTGCTGGCCAAAAAGAAATCGTTAAATTGTTAATAAATCAGCCTGGTATTGATATAAATTTAAAAGACGAAAAAGGCGGTACAGCACTTCATTATGCAGCAATGAATGGACATGAAGATGTAGTCAAATTGTTGCTAGAACATCCCAACACCGATGTTAACGCAAAATCCAATGATGGATTCACTGTATTGATAAGTGCCGCAAGAAATGGGCATAAGGAAATAGTTGGGTTATTGTTGAAGCATCCAAAAATCAACGTTAATGAACAAGAAAACACAGGATTCACTGCTTTACTGAATGCTGCAACGAGTGGTCATACAGAAGTAGTTGAAGAGTTGTTAAAGCACCCAAAGATAAACGTTAATTTGTGGGAAAAACATAGGTATACCGCGTTATCAAATGCAGAGGTCAATGGTCATACAAGAATAGTTGAACTATTGGTGAATCATCCCGATACCAACATTAATTTTCAAGATGATGAAGGATATACGACATTATCAAGCGCAGCAAGAAATGGACGTAAGGAAATTGTTCAGCTTTTACTAAGTCGATCTGATGTCGATGTTAATGTAAAGGACAATAACGGAGATACAGCACTGATACACGCCGTACGGGAAGGTCATATAGAAATAGTTGAGTTGTTGTTAAAACAGCCTAATATTGATGTTAACGTGCAAGGAAGAAACAAGCACTCAGCATTGTTATGCGCAGTAAATCGTAATAACAAGAGGATAGTTGAGTTATTGCTAAAGCATCCTAATATCGATGTCAATGTACAAGATGATAAAGAGCTTAGTGCCTTGATGTACGCGTCCAGTAATAATCGTAAAGAAATAACTAAGTTATTACTAGAGCATCCCTGCATTGATGTTAATGCGCAAGGTAACGGAGGCGTTACCGCGTTAATGCTTGCATCATTATCAGGCCAGAAAGAAATGGTTAAGCTCTTACTAAATCATCCTAATATAAACATTAACGCTCAAAATAAAAGCGGATCTACTTCGTTAATGAGTGCGGCGGTAAAGAATAATAAAGAAATAGTTGAACTGTTGTTGAATCAACCAGGTATTGACGTTAACAAGCAGGATAACCAAGGTTGTACTTTACTGATTTATGAGTCGCAAGATGGTCATAAAGATATGGTTGAGTTATTACTGAAACATCCGAATATTGACATTAATATACGAGATAAAATGGGGGCTACGGCATTGATACGTGCGACAATGGGAGGAGGTCATGAAGAAATAGTAAAACTATTACTAAGACAATCTAATATTGACGTAAATATACAGGATAATGCGAAAGCCACGGCTTTGATCTGGGCAGCAGTATTTGGTCACAAAGAAATAATTGAGCTGTTGTTGAGCCAACCTGGTATAGATGTCAACAAACAAGATAATAGCGGACTCACAGCGTTGTTGTATGCCGCCATTAATGGACATGAAGATATAATTGAACTGTTGTTAAAGCAATCTAATGTCGAGATCAATACGCTGGATGCAGCATTAACATATGCAGCAATGAATGGGCACAAGAAAGTGGTTGAATTGTTTTTAAATCAACCTAATGTTGATATTAGTGGAAACCATATGGATTCCTACGCTTTAATGTTATCCGTAGTTAGAGGACAGGAAGAAATAGTTAGGTTGCTTCTAGAAAAAGGTGCCGATATTAATAAAAAGTATTGTGCGGGAGAGTTTACTGCATTAATGTGTGTTGTCGGAGACGATAATGCAAGAATAGTCAACTTACTGCTGAATCAGCCAGGTATCGATATTGATGCTCGAAATGCTGAGGGTGAGACAGCTTTGGATATTGCAAAAAGAAAAGGCAGAAGAAGCATTATTAGGTTAATTCAGTCCAAAATGGCACCGCAGAGTCAGCAGTTTGATCCTTTCATAGAAAAGGTTAAACATCTGCCATCCGAGAAAATCTACGAGAAATTTTGGGAAGCGATATCTCGAGGGGATATCAACGAAATGGATTCGCTGTTGGAAGAAGGGGGTGCTGATATCAAAAATATCGTTAATGCAAAAAACAAAAACGGAGACTCCCCTCTGATAATCGCCTCTGACAAAGGTAATCTTGAAGCTGTAAAATTACTGCTTGAATACGGAGCAGATCTCTCTCTCAAAGATGCACATGGAAACAACGCGCTGATTAGAGCAGCTAAAAAAGGACATTTCGATGTGGTTGAAGAATTGTTGTTCCGAAAGGCGAATATTAATTCAGTTGGACAGCACGGAAGAACGGCACTGATGGAAGCGGCGGAAAACGGTCAAGTTCGTGTAGTAAAGCTGTTAATAAAGAAGGGCGCAAAGAGCTCCGTAAAAGACGATTACGGAAAAACAGCGTTGGATCTCGTAAATGAAAAGCTTAAAAAGCTTGATAAACCAGGAGATAACTATAAATCTATTAAAAACATTCTGGAAAACCAAAACAAACAGTCGAATCAATTGTTCAATAACGAAATAAAAATAGAAACTTTGTTAAATAAGTGGGAGATAGTTACTGATAGAAACTATGAAAAAGACCTGAAAGAGTGGGAGAAAAACGATCCGACTACCTATAATAAGATTCAGCAATTGGTTAAGAATGTTGAAATTGATCCGTTCAGAGGCCTGGGACAGCCAGAGCGGTTGACTGGAGATCTGGAAGGACTGTACTCGAGGAGAATAAACAAGCAGGATCGACTTGTGTATGAGATAGATGGAGAAAAAGTTATTCTCAAATCATGCAAGGGGCATTACGAAAAAGATAAAAGGAATAGAACGAGAACTAATAGTGAAATATAACGACTCGAGATGTGATATTAGTAATACCGAACACCTTTCTCGTCATCTTTCGGTTTTTTGATTGTTGGATATTTCGCAATGATTTTTTTGTAGCATTCGCAATCGTTTCCGTGGTCGTTGATTACTCCGCAGGCTTGCAAATGGGAATAAATCGTAGTTGGACCAAGAAATTTAAACCTGCATCGTTTTAGATCTGCGCTGATTCGCTCGGACAATCCGTTGCTTACGGGAATCCAACCTTTCTCGTGGTCTTCGTACAAAATCGTTTTTCCGTCGGAATATGACCACAAAAATTCGCAAAAACTGCCGAATTCTTCTCGGATTTTCTGAAAGCATTTTGCGTTGTTTATCACGGCTTTGATTTTTCCGCGAGACTTGATCATTCCGTCGGTAGCCATGACTCGTTCGACGTCAGATTCATCGTATTTCGCAACCTTTTCACAGTCGAAATTGTCGAAGCATTTTCTGAATATTTCTCTCTTTTGAAGCATCAGTTTCCAACTCAGACCGCATTGCATAGCTTCCATCATCAAAAACTCAAATTGCATCTGATCGTCATGCAAGGGAATGCCCCACTCTTCATCGTGATAGCGTTTGTAAAGTTCAGAAATTTCATCCCATTTGCAGTATGTCATCGTTCGGTCCTTTTAGTTACAACTGTAACAAACGAATTTAGTCTCTTGAATACGGGAGTCATCCTTTTTACTAAATTCAGAGCTTCATTTTCAAAGCATTAGCTGTCGCCAAGATTCCATCTAACCCGGTTTTTATTTTCGTTGTTCCCTCTACCGTACAGCCGAGTTTCTCGAAATCTGCAAGCCGATCTATCATATCGCAGAAGCGGCAGGAAATAGTGAATTCTCGGATGTTGTTTTTGCGCAGAGTCGCTACAATTGCCTCGACATCATCAGGCCAAATTATATCGTTAAAATCGATAAGGTCTTTTCCGGCTTCCTTTGTTATAGACATTGTCTTTTATATTGAAATAAAATTTAAATATTGTATAGTATATATGATACAACTTAATATGTGTGTAAATATATTTTAAGCAGGTAAGTAATGAAGACAACATCAGTTATTCCGATTTCAGTAAATAAGGCTTTGAAAAAGCTCGGAGCAGATCTGAAAGAAGCTCGCATAAAAAGGCGTTTAACGATGGCTCTGGTAGAAGAGCGTGCTGGAATTACCCATGTTACGTTAACCAAAGTAGAGAAAGGTGACGCGGGTGTTTCGATAGGTATCTATTCAAAAGTGCTTTTTGTGTTAGGGCTTATCGATAATTTGTATCAGCTTGCGGAGCCTGACAACGATATTATCGGAAAAATATATGTTCGGGAAAATCTCCCCAAGAGAGTGCGTTACAAAAAGGATAGTAGGTAATGTCTGACAAAAAGGTTTTGGTTTATATAAATTTAAAGGGAAAAGATGAGTTCGTTGGAACCTTGTGGTCTCATTTCTACAGGAGCAAGGAAACTTCAGACTTCGAGTATTCGAGAGATTGGTTAAGCAATTCGAAAGCTTTTTCTCTTGAACCTGGCTTATTTCTGGGCGCTGGAAAACAAGTTAATCCTCGCAAAACGTCTCTATTTGGCTCGTTCTCAGATTCCGCGCCAGATACATGGGGGAGAATTTTGATGAGAAAATACGAAGCGCAGCTTGCGAGAGAAAATAGTCGCAACCCAAAAACCCTGAATGAAATCGATTTTTTGTTGTACGTAAATGATTATGCGCGACAAGGAGCTTTGCGGTTCAAAACCGAGGAAGATGATCAGTTTTTATGGCCGGGAGATTTAAAATCTATTCCTCCTTTAGTTCAACTATCAAAATTACTGTATGCAACTGAAAAAATCATTGATTCGGAGGAGAAAAATACAGATTTACAATTGTTGCTTGCTCCGGGTTCTTCCTTAGGCGGTGCGCGTCCGAAGGCCAGCGTTATTGATGAATCAGGTAATTTGTGCATAGCTAAGTTTCCAAAAAAAGATGATTGCTCAAACAATGTTCTGTGGGAATCAATTGCATTGACTCTTGCGAAATCCTGCGGACTTAACACCCAAGAATGGACTTTGAAAAAAGTCGCGAATAAAGATATTATCATTTTGAAACGATTCGATCGGAAGGAACAAGAACGTATTCATTTTTTGTCAGCAATGAGTATGTTAAACGCTGTTGACAACGATGCGGAAACTCATAGTTATTTGGATATTGCTGACGTGATAAGACAATATGGGGCTTCTCCAAAAGAAGATTTGGTTGAGTTGTGGAAACGAATTGTATTTTCGATTTTGATTTCAAATACAGATGATCATTTGAGAAACCACGGCTTTTTGTACGTAAGTGAAAAAGGCTGGAAATTGTCTCCGTTGTACGACGTGAATCCGAGTATCGATAATAAAAAAGTCCTAAGTACTTATATAACCGAAAATGATAATGCTCAATCAATTGATTTAGCTTTAGAGGTTTGTGAATACTTTGGAGTTAGCTTAAAAGACGCAAACGATATAATTGCGGACATGAAAAAGAGAGTTTCTAATTGGTCATTAGTTGCAAAAAATCATGGATTAGCCAAAAAAGAAGTCGAACAGATGGCATCGGCGTTCAGACTATCTTAAAAGTGGTTTTAGAATTCGGTTTATGTCTCATATAAGCGTTTAGATAATTTGGGGGTAAAACATGCAAGTTTTGGTAGATTCGAAAAGATTTCTCATCCTACATTCAAACATGTGCGCCCCATATGTGTGAGGGGTTCAATTCTATTTTATATTCATGACCAAATGACCGATTTTATAAATTAGAGCATTTTCCGTTTTTAATATCACTTGCTTGCCAAAACAGCTATTGAGGCGTAGTCGATTGAATTACAAAAGAAATTCGGAAATTTAACGGAAAGTTCGTTTTAAGTATCACTTGGTTAGCGACTGATTTTGCTTTAATTCAACTTATTGAAAAACAAGGAAAAACTGCGATTTGGTGTCTCCAAGGGTATTCCTGTTTTAAGTATCATTCGCTCCACCATTTCAATTAGGACACTGGACATTTAGCTCAGCGGTAGAGCATCACGTTCACATCGTGGGGGTCGCAGGTTCGAACCCTGCAATGTCCACCAGCTTGTATATAACACATTGTTTTGTAA
>Ga0310786_10008928_pt1 | contig 12799 bp, 10 predicted proteins | sample AusTroGonzalo_MG_FD_203881 | JGI IMG/M metagenome (GOLD analysis project Ga0310786, IMG submission 203881) | Bovine rumen microbial communities from tropical cattle in Woodstock, Queensland, Australia - Gonzalo_03 (v2) (version 2) | ecosystem: Host-associated > Mammals > Digestive system >...
GGGCGTGTAGTACCTCCGGACGCTGGGAAGGAACAGGATCAGCAGGACCATCAGGGCGAGGAAGGGCATCCAGTATGCCGTGGAACGGAACATGTCGATCTTCAGCAGGTTGAAGAGGGTGAACGACACTATGAGCACGATGGTGGACCTGACGGCGCTGCGCCACGAGGTCTTCTTGGAGGATGGCAGCCCGATCATCGTGTTTATGGTCAGAAGGGTCATGACGGCCGTCAGGGACAGCAGGCCGACGGAAGTTGCGACACTTATGAGGTCCGATTTGATGTATACCGTCAGGGTATAGAAGTTGCTCAGGTTACGGCTGAGCATGAGCGTCAGATTAATCTCCGCTATCAGAAGGACCAGCGGCATGCCCCTGATGTACAGCAGTCTCTTCAGCCCACCCATGAGCATAACGATTTTTTAAACCCTATTTTATGTCTTTGCATGAAAGCGCCGGGTGCTGAAAGGTTCCTGAACTGTGTGATGCACCGCTCCCAGAGTGATGCGGTCGTCCTGGTGGCAGTGATACTTTTAGTGGTATTGGGCACCCCGAGTCAGCTTTTCTACACGATATACAGCTTCTACAGCTACACGGAACAGTCCTTCGACCTCATCGATCTTTACACGATGATCCTGTTCATGGGGATAATCACCACCTTCGTTCTCTACAAGATGGTCAAATCCTTGACGGACCATCACGCCCGCGATGTCGAGTGGACCGGATCTTTGACCGAGTATGCAGAATCCTGCGGCAAGGATGTGACGGAGCTCCGCGCCATAGGCTCGGAGATTTCCGCCGTTACGGGCATCGCGGCCACCAAAACCGCTCAGCTGTGCTTCATCGTCGTGTTCTTCTTCAACATGTCCCTGGCGATCTTCTACGCCATGAGCTTCGAATACCATGAGGATGTCATATACACCTCGGAGGTAATCCTGCTCACCCTTATACAGGTGGATCTCTGCCTGTCCACGCTGTACGTCTACCACTGCTTCAGCAAGCTGGATGCCCTGCAGTGCCGCTTCACCGAGGCGTTCTCGGAGATCATGTCCGAGGGCGACCGTCTTAAGACGCTCAGCACCGGGATAAGGCAGCATAAACTCTGGATCCATGCGGCCCTCATGATCGTCACACTGGGGATATACGCGCTGCCGTTCATGCTGTGGACCGTGCATACCCAAAATGTCCATATACTCAGCCAATGGGACTATGAGACGGATCTGCTCCATTGGATGGGCGTCAGGGACGGCGCGAAGGGCATCGAGGCCGTTCCCACCAAGGGCGAGGCATCGGCCTGATGGTCGATCCCGAACATCTTCCCGCCATCCGGCCTTTCTACCAGATTCGAGTTCGTCCGCAAAATGGTTAATATGGGCTGATGTTCGAGGATTCATGGACAAGGAACAACTCCTCCCCCTGATGTCCGAGGACACCAGGCAGTATGCCGATCGCGTCCTGGACGTATTCGACGCACCCATGGCCCAGCATATGGGGATCACGATAGAGAGCATCAGCAAGGAGGAGGTGGTATGCACCATGGATATCCAGCCCTTCATGATAAACAGCATGGGCCGGGTCCATGGAGGCGCGATATACGTACTGATGGACCATACATTCGCGATCCTGTCCAACATGATGAACGACGGGACCGGCCAGAGCATGGAGGTCAAGTACTACAGGCCGGCCACCTCGCGTCTCCGCTGCGTCGTGCACCCCATAAACCTGTCCCGCTCACTGGGAATCTACGAGGCCAGAGTATATTCGGAGGAGGGAAAGCTCATAGCGTCATCTACATGTACTGGGTTCGTGATTAGGAGGAGCGAATGACGCGCTATTGTCCCAAGTGCGGCGAGCCTGTTCCTCCGAACAGCCTCACCTGCCCCAAATGCTACGCCAAGATACCTGCCGAGCCGGTCAAGAAGGAGAGCAGGTCGCAGGATAGCGGCGGTCCCGGAAGATCCAACAACGGAAGGGTCCGCATGGCCCTGGCGATCATTCCCGGGTTCTTCGGCATACTCGGCCTCGGACAGATCTATCGGAACTACAAGCAGCTGAAGGGATACATCTTCCTCGTCCTGGGTCTTGTCTTCTTCGTGTCAGGCAACGTGCTCCTCCTGAGCATCGTCCCCGAGCTGCTGGTCGGCATACTCAAGACCGTGGTGGGCGTTGGACTCCTTCTGATATACCTCATCCTGTTCTTCATATCGGTGATCGATGCCCTGGCATCGTTCAACGTCGTCGTCCGCGGATGAGGTCGGAAGTAACCGGTCTGCCTAAGTTTCATCATTATGGAAGTGGACATCAGGCAACGGTCCATCGCCGTTGAGCCGGTGACCTCCATCGGATTGCCTGGCGTGACATAGTCATAGGCCTCTTTCAGGGTCCTCGAATGCTCCGGAGGGAGCCTGTTGGAGATTGATGTGAAAAGCGTCACCTCCCCGTTCAGGTCCCAAGGTTCGACGCAGAGGAACGCTCCGAAGGTGAGGTTCACGTCGAATGATGTGCATTCCGCATCCCTGAGCTTCATAAGGAGCTCCTTGGATACGATGTCCACATCCGGTGCGGCATAGAGCGTCTCGGCGGTCACCCCGTAGTTCTCCTGGATGTAATCGAGCGCATCCTTGCCGATGTCCATGGGGTCGGCGAAGACGAACGAGTCGTAGACGGTGTCGAAATCGTTGCCGTCCCGGTGCATACGGCAGACGGCCACCTCTATGACCCTGTCCATCGGGAATCCCTTCGGGCCGGTGGTGGCGACCTCCACTATATGCACATCGTCCATGCCCGCACCAATCAAAGGCATGGTATAAAACCAATCCATCCGGCGTGTCGGATAATGCGTTTCCACCCCGTTGTTGCGTCCCACCGCGCATCATTTATCCTAGCTCCTTCATTGTCCGGCGCTATGAAGTGCGCGAAGAGTTTGGATGAATTATACGAAGAGGTCAGCGAGTTCTCGCTGGTGATCACCACGGATGCCGCCCTCGCAACGGCGCTCAACGCCCGCCTCGACAGGGCGATAATCGGCCATTTCGCCATGACGCCCAAGCAGATCGCGGCCCACGTCGCTTCCAGGGTGGTCGGGGAACCGCTGTATTCCGAGCTCAAGGTCATCTCCACGGTATCGGAGGAGACCGGGAGGGGTCTGAAGTACGTCCACAGCGAGATCGAGAACATAAAGGAGATCAGGAAGTACACCCGCGACGTCAGGTCGTACCTCCACGGCAGGTCTTCCAGGGACATCTACGACTCCTACGAGGCGGTACAGACGCTGGAGAGGCTCATGGGCTCCTTCATCCCGGAGGACGACGAGTTCTACCTTGGGGAGAAGGTCGCCGTCATAGGGGAGGAGTTCTTCAACGACCTGGACAAGCACTTCATACCGATCGACCACGAGCCGATCGACATATTCAAGGACGAGGAGTACGAGATCGAAACCATCTACGAGATTGGCAACGACCGCCAGCTGGCGGAGAACGCTGTGGATCTCATCGATGCCGAGCATCCCGGGGATTACGCTCTCGTTATGAACACGAACAGCCCCATCACGGATGCCGTCAGGGCGGCCCTCTACAGGAGGCGGCTGCCCTTCATCAACTCCCTTAACGTGAGGGACCTGTCGCAGATCAGGGATTACCTCCAATTCCTCACCCTGGCCCTGGAGTTCGACACCATCCGCGTTAAGCATGTCAAGGAGCTCTTCTCCAACTACAACGGATTCTTCAAGAAGGGGCAGGAGGAGTTCCTGCTGTCCAAGCAGGGCAAGGAGGACATGCGCGACAGGGCCTACGAGCTCTGGACGGTCATGAGGGACATCCGTTCCATGACCTTCGGGGAGGTCTGCGAGACCGTCTGCGACAACAGGGCCAAGCTGCAGGTCAGGATGATGATCGGCGAGCTCCAGATAGCTGACACCAGGATCACGGAGAGGATCCTGAACGAGGTCAAGTATGCGGTGGACAACGTCAACGAGCTCCGCCACAACGAGGAGATCCCCGATTACGAGAAGAAAGGGGTGCTTATAGTCGACTGCAACAATTCGGTGTACATCGACAGGCCCGTGGTGATCTATCTGGGCATGGAGCAGGACTGGAACCGGCCGGTGGTCGGGAAGCATTATCTGGATGTGGAGGAGGAGACGGACAAGAACGTCATGAGGCTGAATGCGATCCTCCAGCAGGGGACCAGGCGGTTCTACTGCGTCAATTCCACCAAGGGCGGCAAGAAGGCCCGCCCCAGCATGCTCTTCGACCTGCTCTACCGCAGGCCGGTGGTCGGGTTCGAACAGATCTGCAAACATCTGGTCAAAGGGCGGTGGCATCGCGATTCCGAGGAATCGCTCCCGGAGGACGAGTGCAGGGGGAGGGAATCCGATGACTGCTTCGAGAGGCCCTTCTCGAAATCCACATTCAACAATTACTTCTCATGTCCCCGGAAGTTCCTCTTCGGGAACTTCCTGACCACTCCGGAGGAGAAGACCACCGAGTTCGGGACGCTGATCCATTCCTTCGCGGAGTTCTATATGTGCTACCCGGAGGATGTACGTAAGGAGGGAATCGATACCTTCGTCAACATGATCTCCGACAGGTACGCCGGGCTGTCGTCCCCTCTGATGGAGGGCCTGGACTCCGACAAGGTGAGGAAGGCCATGGAGATGACCGTCTCATACATCGACCGCCTTGGCACCCGAACGGATTCATGGTGGCCATGAATAAGGAGTACACCAGCTCGGTCTGTGAGCAGGATATCGTATCCACCAGATACCCGCTGCATGGACAGATGGACCTTCTGTGGGATGGTCTGATCACGGATTACAAGACCGGCAAGCCCAGTACAGCGGCAGACATCGCCAAATCCATGTCCCTAGATGAAGTGTCGAAATATCCGGAATTCCAGGCCCCGATATATCTTGCCCTGTTGCAGGATGTGGATACGACCAGGAACGAGTTCAACCTGTTCTATGCCATGGACAACGATGTGACGTCATCCATCAGCGATGTGGATATCAGTGCGAACGTCAGAACGGTAAGGCTCCTCGACGCGACTCCAAAGGAGGCCCTCCTTAAGAACAAGATGCTGATCCCGGTGCTCACAGGCGACAGCGACGATGCGCTCAGTCAGAAGCTTCTGCCCCACGCCTCGGAGATCGTCGATGCGATATCTGAGATTGGTTCTGAGGATCCGAGGGATTGGGATACCGACGACGCCCTCATCAAGGGGATCCTGTCCGTCTGCGGGTTGAATGACAACAAGTCCAATAGAAAAGTCGTATGTCCAGGCATCAGGAAGATCTCCAGGCACGTGATCAACGGCATGCCCGTAGTGGGAGTCTATGTCGATATCCCGATGTCCGTCTTCGATGAGATCATGGAATGCATCGGCACCTAGCATGATCGGATGATGGAGCAGAGCAGGACGGCATTCCCGGCCGAGCCACGCATCGAATGCAAGGACTGCAGCTATTTCTCTGTCTGCACAGGTCAAAGGCTTGAAATTGAGCCGGAGGATGAGTCAAATGAGTGAACTCAATGAGTTCCAGAAGCGTATCGCCGACACCCTCGACGGTATGGTAGTAGTGGATGCGGGTCCGGGCACAGGAAAGACGCATACCATTGTCGAGCGCTATATCAATCTGATATCCAAGCCGGATGTGTCGCCCCGTGACGTTCTGCTGCTTACCTTCACCAACAATGCGGCCGCCGAGATGGACGAGCGCATCAAGAACCGCATGTCGGAGCTCGGGATGGAGAAGGATTCAAAGCTGGTGCAGACCAAGACCTTCGATGCATTCTGTCTCTCCATAGTCCTCGACTCTCCGGATATGGTCAGCGAGTTCTTCGGATTCGAGGATACGCTGACCAGGGCCGCCACCCTCAGCGAGAACAGGGCCCTGAACCGCGACTACTTCAACCGCTTCATGGACGGCTTCCTGAACATGAAAGGTGCTGACTACGGGGATATAGCCATCATCGCCAGTGACAATCCCGAGGATCTGATGGATCTGATAGACAGTCTCATGTCCAGAGGTCTGATACCCCTGAAGAAGGGCTGGTTCGGGAAGAACTGGGAGGAGATGCTGGAAGGCGATCGCGTCAAGATCTATCGGTCGCTGGAGGAGATAAACGTTGTCGGTGATAAAGGCGTCAGCAAGGCCGCCCATGCCCTTACCGATTTGGCAGAGGATGACAGATTCGAGGTGCCCGAGCCCACTCCCGCCCGGGTGCTGTCGGACGATGTGCTCCGCGAGGGCGCATACGAGGACAGGACCATGCTGTTCAGATTCGTCCATGACGTCTATTACGATTACATCAAGCAGTGCGTCTCCGACAACAGGCTCACATTCGGGATCAATGCCATGCTGGCCTATACGGTCCTGTACAACAATCCCTCCGTACGCGAGAGGAATTCCTTCCGTTACCTGATGGTGGACGAGTTCCAGGACACCAATGCCAATCAGATGATGACGTCCCTGATGATATTGAAGGAGCCCAATATGTGCGTCGTGGGCGACTGGAAGCAGGGGATATACGGATTCAGATACGTCTCGATCGAGAACATAACGGATTTCGAGAGGAAGACCGTGGAATTCAGACGGTTCCTGAACGAGGATACGGTGAGGGTCCCATTCCACATCCCAGAGGTCAAGAAGCTCTCTTTGGACATCAATTACCGCTCTTCTCAGCTCATAATCGATAATGCATATGATGCGATATACCTGCCCGGAACTAAAGACGAAAAGCCGGACAAAGAGGCACTTGACAAGATCGTCGTCAGGATCTCACAGGGTCGCGAGGACATCGGCGACGACACGGAGATTAGACTGGTGCAGTCGCAATCGGCCGCCGATGAGGTTGGGGACACGATCGCCACCATCAAGGACTACGTCCTTTCTGGCAAATATGTGGTGAAGGATGCTGGCGGATCCCGTCCTCTGGGCTTCGGGGACATCGCCGTGTTCTGCCGCAAGACCAGCTATTGCCGGCTGATCATGGATGCCTGCAGGGATGCAGGGATCCCGGCATACCTTCAGGGCGATGTGCAGATAATGTCCACCCGCGAAGGCAAGCTCGCCCTGGCTTGGCTGAGATACGTCAACAACGAGAGGGATCCATGGGCCTTCGTCCCGATAATGGCGGATATGGGCTATACGCCCATCCAGATCCGCGACGCCGTCAAGGATCCCGGCCATAAGATCCCGAGGATACTGGTGAATCAGAGGGCGGAACTCTACAGGAAGAGGAGAAGGATCACCGACCTCCTCACCACACTGTTCCAATTCTATGGCATGGACAACGACATCACGCAGGCCATTATAACCACCATGTCCTCGATCCACAGGGGCTCCCTCCTGACCATCTCGGATGTCATACGCATCATCGAGGACGATATCGAGCATGAGGCGGCGTATCCCGTGGAGAACTTCATCGATTCCAAGGCCGTCACCATCATGACCATGCACAAGTCCAAGGGACTTGAGTTCCCGGCGGTCATCTGCTCGTTCATTGACCAGGGCATAATGCCAAACACGAAGGGCGACGCCACCGTGTTCCTGTTCCATCAGGACCTAGGGATACGCTGCACCAAGGTCATCGGCAGGTTCGAAGGCTACTCCAAGATATGCACCAACTGGAGGACGGCGCTGGCCAGAAAGGCCTTGAAGCCCGATTACAGCGAGGAGAGGCGCCTAATGTTCGTGGCGATGTCCAGGGCAAAGCAGTACGAGACCCTCATCTCCGGGCCAAAGCCATCTAGCTTCATGAAGGAGTATAACAAAAAGTATCCTTTCGTAAAAATCGAGGACCGTGAGTATGACAAGGATTCCATGGCCGAATCCACGATGCCGATGCCAGAAGTGCCCGATTATCCGGCAAGACGCACCAAGATCGGTGTCCATGAGATACTGCATTTCGTGACCGACGACGGCACTTCCGTTTCCGAGGGTTCCGACGAGTTCGGCGGAAAGGGCATGGAGTACGGGACCGAGGTCCACAAGATTGCGGAGCTCATGTGCGAGGGCAAGCCGGTGGACGAGTCCTATCCCGAGGTGGAGAACATAAGGAAAATCCTGGACAAGCTGAAGGATGCGGACAAGCTCTATCCGGAGATCGAATGCGGTCTGCCGATAGACAGCAAGAACGTGACGCTCAGAGGTGTGATCGACCTGCTCGCGCTGTATCCCGACCATGTGGAGATCCACGATTATAAGACGGACGAGTCCTTCCGCTTCGAACCGGAATACAAGGTGCAGCTGTCGATATATCGCTATGCGGCGGAGAGGTTCTACGGGCTTCCCGTGGAATGCTACATAGATTACGTTTCCAAGGGCGTCAACAAGAAGGTGGAGCCCGTCTCCATGGAGGAGATAGAGCGCAGGGTGGAGGAGTACCTATCGGTCCCGAAGGAGTGACTTTCTTCCGTAGAAAGCTGGTTTTACAGGTTGAAACCTGGAGGTTTGCGACATATCTATTTTAAAAGAGTAGGCAATCCTCCCCGACATGGATGGGTTGTCGACCCAAGAGGTCGAACAGAGGAAGAAGGCCGGCGAGGTCAACAATGCCCGCATCACGACCAGCAGGACCTATACGGACATCATCGTCAAGAACGTCTTCACCCCCATCAACCTGATACTTTTCATCATAGGTGCGGCCCTGCTCCTGCTCAACAATCCGATCAGCGCCATCTCCGCCACAGGGATAATAACCGTCAACATCGTGATCTCCACGATCCAGGAGATGCGCGCGAAGCACCGCCTGGACAAGATCTCCCTGCTGACCCGTCCCAAAGTGTCCGCTCTGCGCGATGGCGCAGAGACGATAATCGACCAGGAGGAGATCGTCAAGGACGATGTCCTCATCGTCCGTGCGGGGGACCAGGCATTGGTCGACGGGATCCTGCTGGGCTGCAGGTCCCTGGAGATGGACGAGGCGCTCCTCACGGGGGAATCGAGCACCGTCCGCAAGAATGTCGGGGACACGATCTATTCCGGGTCGGTCTGCGTCACGGGAGAAGGATACTTCAAGGTCACGGCATTCGGGAACGAATCCTTCGCATCAGAGATGCTGAACAGTGCCAAGAAGTTCACTTCCAAGAAGACGCCCCTCCAGATGGAGACGCAGACCGTGACCACCGCCCTAATGGCGGTGGCGTTCGCCCTGCTGGGCCTTTCGGTGCTGACCGAGATCATCAAAGGCGCCGATGTCACCCAGATAACCTCCCTTTCCGATGTCCTCGAGATCTTCATCATATGTCTGGACATCATCCCCATCGCGCTTTTCCTTCTCATCACGCTCACCTACATGATGGCGGCCCTCAGGATGGCCAACACCGGGGTGCTCCTCCAGAGGTTCAACTCGGTGGAGTCCCTCAGCCATGTGGACGTCGTCTGCATGGACAAGACCGGTACCATCACCACCAACAATCTCGTCTTCGATTCGGCGCACCATCTCATCGACGAGGATGAGGCGGAACGTATCGTCAGGCTGTTCGCCAATTCCACCGGCAGCAAGAACAAGACCGTCCTCGCCATCCTCAAGGCATACGGCGAATGCGATTTCCAGCTCATCGACGAGATACAGTTCTCATCCGCAAGGAAATACAGCGCTGTGAAGGTCTCGGACGGAGAGAACGTCTATACCATCTACAGCGGGGCATGGAACGTTCTCCGCGAGCACTGCGACAGTCCGGAGAAGATCGATGCCGTCCTGAAGGAGGAGACGTCGAAAGGGTTCAGGACCATGGTGGTCTGCATGTCCGAGGACAGGCCCCTGGAGAAAGGCGGCGAATATGTGATAAACAGGCTCTCGCCGGTGTCCGTCATCTCTATCAGGGACGAGGTCAGGCCCGACTGCAGGGCCACCATAGACGTGTTCATAGAGAACGGGATGGACCTGAAGGTCCTGTCTGGGGACGATCCGACCACCATCGACGCGCTCTTCAAGATCGCGGACATCCCCGGAGAGAGGGTGATCGTCACCGGAGCGGAGCTGGATGCCATGTCCGAGGACGAACTGGACGATGTGGTGATGAAGTCTAATATCTTCGGGAGGATGAAGCCCGAGAACAAGGAGAAGGTCATCGAGGTCCTCAAACGCAACGGCAAGTACGTCGCCATGATCGGCGACGGGGTCAACGATGTCAAGTCCCTCAAGTCGGCCCAGGTCGGAGTGGCCCTGGAATCCGGTTCCGGCGCCGCAAGAGGCGTCGCCGACATGATCCTGGTCAACGACAACTTCGCCGCGCTCCCCAAAGCCCTGGTGGAGGGTCGCAGGACCATATCCGGTGTCAGAGATATCCTGAAGATCTACCTTTCCAGGAACATCGCCCTGGCGGTGATGTTCATCATTATTTACTTCTTCATCGGCTGCACGCCCATGATACCTGTCCAGAACATGTTGTACGCGTTCGTCGCCGTATCGGTTATCGCATTCTTCATGACGATATTCGCCAAACCGGACGAGAACAACGAGCTGATCCTACCGGGCGTGCTCCGTTTCGCGATTCCTTCAGCGCTCATCATCGGCATCGTCAGCGTTGTAGTGTATCTTGTGACCTGGTCGCTGGTGGAATCCGGCACACTGGTCTGGGATTATTCGTACCTGCAGTTCGCCGCGGACACCCTGAACATCTCCTTAGAGGAGTTCCTCGCCCTCTACATGTCCTCCGTGTCCGTATTCGACCTACAGGACATCCACTGCATATGCGATATCGTGGCCAGGACGAACCTGGTGCTGTGCGCCTCGGTCGCGGGAGCCATCCAGCTCCTGATCGTCTGTCCGTACTTCAAGTTCCTCTCGGTCGACGGGAAGACCAACAAGAAGAAGCTCCCCTTCATCTTGGTCGCCCTGGTGCTCTCGCTCCTGGTCATCCTGTTCACCTGTTTCCCGGGGTTGGCCGGCGTCCTTGGGATGGCCACATTGGACGCATTCGGATTCTCCATCCCCATCATCGGGGCGCTGGTGTGTTTCGTGCTGATACTCGTCTGCATCAAGAAGGACGTCATGCACAATCTCGTCGACTGGTTCGAGAAGAGGTACCTGAAGAAGTTGGAGAAGGAGTACACCAAAGGCGATGTCGTGAACGTGGAGAGTTACGACAGGAAGCAGTGAATCGTCAGGGGCGGTAGTCGCCGTTGCGGAACATCTCGATCATCAGATAGGACGCCATCCTGGCGTCCGATAAGGCCCTGTGGTCCTGCTTGCCGTTTATGTGGGCTGGGTCCCCTTTCACGATGGTCTCGTAGGCGTAATCCAGCTTGGGGTACCTGTACTTGCAGCCGTAGTACTGGCTGGGGAGCTTGCAGACAGGCATGGCGGCCAGCATTATGTCGTTGCAGACATCGAAGGTCCCTTTCAGGGACCATGGCTCATGATAGAGGAACTTGTCGAAATCGTACTTGATGTTGTAGGCCGTCACGACCTTGCCCTTGATGAGGCGGCGGACTTCCTGGATCACCTCATCGGCCGGCGGGGCCGAGGATACCATCTCCAGGGTCATGTCGGTGTTCTGGAATATCCAGGCGTTACGACGATAATCGTCCCAGGAATCCACATCGTATCCGACGACGGACGAGTACGCATCCACCACCGTGCCCCTGCGGATGGACACCTTGGTTATGCCTATGTCCACGACGACGTCCTTGGGAGCGCCGTAGAGCCCGGTGGTCTCCGTGTCGAGCACGTAGACCTCATCCGGAGGTATGTCGTCCAAGGTGGTGAGTCCCATGCTCTTCTGTAACCGCGAAAAGGTATATCCGATTGTTGCTCGGAGCCCATGGCAAGCTTCGGGCCCAGGGTCATAAACGTCCAGATGGAGCTCGGGGCGGCCGTGGCCGAGCTACGGAGCGGAATGCTCTTTTAACAGGCGATGAGACACGAGAACAGGTGATACGCATTCCAGAGAACTCCGAGGGGACGCAGAGGTTCGTGATGGATAAGAACCGTCTGGAGGCGTTCAGCGACAGCGTCCTGGCGATCATCATCACCATAATGGTCCTGGAGCTGAAGCAGCCCTTGGGGGACAGCCTGGACGACCTCATGGCCCTGTAGCCGGTGCTTGTATCGTACCTGGTCAGCTTCCTGTTCATAGCGATCTATTGGGTCAACCACCACATCACATTCCATGATGTGGAGAAGGTCAACATCAAGATCCTCTGGTGCAACATCATATGGCTCCTGACCATGTCCTTCATCCCGTTCTTCACGGCTTGGGTCGGTGCATACCCGGAGTCCTGGACGCCCATCTCGCTCTATTTCCTGGACATGTTCCTTGCAAGCGCCACATTCCATGTCATGTTCTACTTCATTGTCTGCGAATCGGGCGACAAGGAGAACTTCCATCTCGGCCCCCGCAGCATAATCAGCCTGGTCACCTACTTCCTAGCCGCGGTCCTCGGCGGATTCTGTCCGACCGTCTCCATGATAGTCGTGGCCGTTGTCTCCTGCTGGTGGTTCTTCCCAGACAAGCTGTGACCTTTACAAGCGACTACGATCATTCTGTCCGGTGCCACAGAAGGGTCCATAAGGCAGCTCGAAGACCTGTCTTCGTGCCCATGCAGTCCCAGAGCACCGAGAGAGTTCTGACTATCGGAGGACAACAATAATAATGGAATATTGCTTCCGTCGTTGCATTGGGATACGGTCGGTATGCGGTCCTGGACCGTCCGGCCATAAGAATCCAGCAATATAGCACGGCCAGGCCGGGCATGAGAAGGCATCCACATGAAGGTTTCTATGACAGCAGAACGCAGTGAAGGGCGGCAGCTATCGACGGTCGCCAGATTCGGTTTTATCGCTTTGGCCCTGG
>Ga0310786_10008929_pt1 | contig 12798 bp, 17 predicted proteins | sample AusTroGonzalo_MG_FD_203881 | JGI IMG/M metagenome (GOLD analysis project Ga0310786, IMG submission 203881) | Bovine rumen microbial communities from tropical cattle in Woodstock, Queensland, Australia - Gonzalo_03 (v2) (version 2) | ecosystem: Host-associated > Mammals > Digestive system >...
TGCGCTTGGGTCGGTGGGAGGGGGTCCTCCCCCTGGCTGTGGTGGCCCGCGCTCCGGCGTCACCAGTCTCCGTCTCTGAGGAAGGCGGTCCGATTCGTTTTCACTTCTGCAGCCTCGCCAGTTTTTGCCCCCTTGCGAGAATTGCAAATCCAATGAGCAGCTTGCAGATTGCCCCAGTCGGCGGCCGCAGCCCGGGGGCTTTCGTAGCCGAACTGCCGCCACTTGCTGACTGGCCTGATCTCGTCGATGACGAAGCTGAGAGGATGCTGCGCATCGCTTGGCTCGTCGTAATGAATCGGCCCGAGCCGGCCTCGACAGATCCCGCACGGTGCGTTCATAGCCCGGAAGCGCGCCTGGTGCTTCCTGCGCCTGCTCCCGTTTGCATATCGTGGGTTACTCATGGCAAAACAAAAAAGCCGGAGTCGACAATCACCTTTCTGGTGATCATCGGCTCCGGCTTTCAAAGCACTGGCCTTCTCGGATGTCGATTGTGATCTCGGTCTTGCAGTCCCGGCAGTAAACCGGGATCCGCTGGCCCTCGGTGTCCGGCCGCACGCGCATCAGTCGCCGGTTTCTCCGGCAGACCGGGCACTGCAGCCAGCCATCCTTTACTGTTAGTTTATCATGTATGCTCTGATGCGTCAACACTTTTCGCCGCCTTGTCCCTAAATTAATATATGTTTCAAGCCAGAAAAATTCTAAAAAAGTCAGCGCCGCCGCTTCCGCCGCTTCGCGCGAGGCGGGCGATCAAATCCGTCGCCGTTCAGCCGGATCTTGAGGACGTGCCAGGATGAGAACTCCGTGCTCCTGCGCTCGTCGATCAGGATCACGCAGCCGTCCGGCGCCTCGAGCCGGAAGTCGTCGCGCACGGTCAGCGTCTCCCGCTCGGGACGCTTCGCGTTCCGCGTGCAGCTCCAGCCGTGAAGGCCGGGCCGTGCGTCGTAGTCCTGGACCTCGCGCAGCTCCTTCGTCATGTACCGGGCGAGCGTCTCGTGATTCTTGTCCGCGTCCACGCGCAGCTTCTCGATCTCGACGTCGCTGCCGTAGATCCAGCAGCTGCGGATCATGTCGGCGTCCCGGCCGGTGTTGTTGATCACGATGTGGAAGTGCCAGCGCCCGCTTTCCGAGGTCAGCACCTCCGGCGCCCAGAAGGCCACCAGCTCCGGCAGTCCCGCCGCCTTCCGTGCCTTCTCCAGTTTCGACCGGAAGTATTTGAAGCGCCGCAGCGCCTCCCTCCTGCTGCCCGGCATGTGCTCGTCGTCGAATGTCAGCGTCACGACCAGCCCGCTGCCGGTTCTCGGGAAGTTGGTCGCGAGCATCAGCTCCAGCGTCTGAAACGAATAGATCTGATTCATCCGCCGCTGGGCTTCGCTGCTGGCCTGGTGCTTTGCCTGCCGCTGCTTCGGCGTGTCCGCCGGCGCGCAGCGGGAATAGAGCGCCTGCACGCGCAGTGGCCCGGCGTAGATGGTCTTTAACGTGAGAGCCACGATCTGCCTCCTTCAAGTTCAGACCGTGGCCCTCCCGGCTCTCGTCTTTTGTGTTTTATTTATTTCGTTTCCTCGACGATCTCCACCGGCTGGCCGGTGAGGTCCCGCAGAGCGCAGCGCACGTCGTCCGTGGTACCGCATGGCCCTCCGCGCTCAAAACAGAGGGCCTTGCCGCATGTGGTGTTGCGTGCGGGATCGCAGACATAAGCCTTTGTCATGGCCTTTTCAGAAGGAAGTTTACAACATCCCGCAGCCGTCTGTTTTCACGTTCCAGCGTCTCGACCTCAAAGCTGAGCTTTTTGATCATGTTGTCCTGATCGTAAAGCAGAGACCTGCGGGCTGTTTTTTCAGCTTCCACGTCCTGCGTCTTTTTGTGGGATCTTTTCATCGGAGCTTCAACGTCTCCGAATTGGGTCTTAGCACGCAGCCAATCGCGCACAGAATTGGCAGACGCATTGCTTCTTCTGGCGGCCTCGGCGACGTTTCCGAGCTCGATGGCGAGCTCGACGGCCTTCTCTTTTTGTTCTTTTGTATATGTTTTAGGCATTTCATGTGCTCCTTTTCTCTGTAAGTTCCTCGATCGTCTCCTGTCCCGGCCACTTTTTCCCGTCGGGAAGCTGCGGGCGCGGGCTCCAGTATTCGATGCCGGTCAGCCGGTTGTTGGCCACGGACTTCTCCGTGCAGTCCATGAACGACGCCCTGAAGTAGACCGACGGAATCGCAACAAAGTGCCGCGTGTACGCGATCACATACTGGCCCTCCTTCGGATACCGTTCGTCCACGGAGATCAGTGCCGACGCGGGCTCCTTCTCGTCGGTCCGGCCGAGGAGATAGTCGCAGCTGACGCCGAAGAGGTCGGCGGTCTTCACCAGCTTCTGAACGTCGTCGGCCTGCATGGAGTTGGTCCACGGCACGGCGGTGTGCTCGGTGATCTTCGCCTTCGGGCCTTCCATTTCCTCGTGCCAGTCCTCGCCGTGATAGCTGCGGATGAAGGAATCCCCGCGGGCCTTGCAGCAGTCCTCGGCGCTCAGTCCCTTCGACCGGCGCAGCTCGCCGAAGCGGGTCCAGATCTTCCGCGTCACGTCAATGGCGCCGTTCTCTCTGGCCTTCTCCTGCATCCGTTCCTCCGCCTTCTTTACCTTCTCGGCCATCTTCCGCTTCTCCGCTTCCTCGCGGTAGAACTCGCAGACGGTCTTGCATCTGGTCATTTCCGGGCAGTCGCCGCAGCAGTGATACTCGCAGGCGCTGTATGCGTTTCGGTTGCGGAAGACGCGGTCGAGCATGACGTCGCAGTTTTTGCAGTGCTCCGCAAGGTCTCCGGCGTGTTTGCACGAGCGCTCCGAGATCTTTTTGATCGTCCGGATCTTGCTCTCGATGCTCCACGCCGCACTGCCCGGCAGCTGATCCGCGCCGACGTAGGTGCAAAGCGCCGCCTGCACATACGGTTCCGCCTGCGCGATGGCCAGCGCCTGCGCCTGGTTGAGCTTGCCGTTGTCCCAGTACCAGCGGATCTCCGGATTCGTGAGCTTGTCCCGGATGATCTTCAGCTCGGCCAGCTTCGTCTTGCTGACCCTGCAGGCCTCGGCGACGTGGTCCCGCATCCTGCCGGGAAACTCGACGCCCTGTTCTTTCAGCTTGTAGAGCAGCTCCTGCACGCGCTCGGCCTGTCTGGCCAGATCGGCGGAGCTCATCTTCCTCGTGTCCGCGTTGGCCATGATGAGGCGCAGCTCCTGCAGCTCCGGGCTGCCGGACGCGGTCTCAACGATGCAGGGCACGGTCTTCCACCGTTCCGGGGCCTCTTTGGCGAGGATCCGCAGCGCCGCGGCGCGTCGGTGTCCGCTGATGATGCCGTAGAACGGCGCCTCGCTACCTGCGGGCTGTTCGCCGGGGCGCACGCGCAGCGGCTGCTGCAGGCCGACCAGCTCGATGTTGGCGGCGAGCTCCTCGACGCCGTCCATGGAGTAGAAGTTGCGCTCGTCGCTGACAAGCCGTTCCAGCGGGATGTATTCGATCTGCTCGGTGCCGGATTCCGACACTTTTCCGAGGATTGAGGCGAGGCTGTCGCCCAGGTCAAAGCTCTTTTTCGCCATCTTAACGCACCCCCTCGAGATACTCGTCGACAAACGCCCGGTAGTCCCGCCCGGCCGCGCTCTGCGGAGAGTAGGCCTGCAGGCTCTGCCGCTCGAAGATGCTCTCCGTGACCTTGTCGCTCCGGCGGATCACCTGCCGGAAAATCGGCAGGCTGCTGGCCCGCAGCGCGGCCTCCCCCTGGATGCAGGCCGCCGTGTTGTGCCACTTGGTGATCAGGGCGCCGGCGACGCGCACGCGCGGCTGGATCCGGCGGACGGAGTTGATCTGCGTCAGCAGCGTGGACAGGCCCATGACGGAAAAGAGGTCCGCCTCGACCGGGACGATGATGTCGTCGCTGGCGTAGATCGCGGCGACAGAGGCCGCGGTGAAGCTCGGCGGGCAGTCGATCAGGACGAAGTCGTAGGGCTCCTCGGCGCCTTCGCTGCGCGCCCCCTCCTCCAGCGCCGCGATCAGGTTGCGCACGGTGCGGACGGCCCGCTGCCCGTCGGCGCGGAGGCTGGCGATGTCCGCGTTGATGAGGTCGATGCTGGCCGGCACGAGGCTGACGCCCGGCATGAAGGTCTCGAGGATGTAGTCCTCGGCCCAGTCGCTGCGGCCTTCGGCGTCCGGGTCCATGAGCTGTGCCATAGTCTGGCCGACGGTCTTCTCCGGCTCCTTGAAGCCGAAGAACTGTGTAAGGTTGGCCTGCGGGTCTGCGTCGATGCAGAGCACCGCCTTCCCGCGGTCGGTGAGGATCGCCGCCATGTTGATGACGGTCGTCGTCTTGCCGACGCCGCCTTTGAGGTTGATTACGCTGATTGTTCTCATCGCTTTTGATTCCTTTCGTTACATACTCCCGCATCGCGGGAAAAAGTACAGGGTTTCGTTGAAGTGCCTTCCGCCCGGCATGTCGCAGCGGACGACGTAGAACCGGCGCTCCGGGTGGATGTAGACGACGTCGGTCTCCATGACCTCCACGGTCATCTTCCGCGTTGAGGCGTCATAGACTTTGATCCGCCTCGTGATGTGGTCCCCGACGTGGATCATGGCGGCACCTCCCCGATCTGCATCTGATCCCCGCCGTCCCGCTTTGCCTCCCGGCGTTTTTTCGCTTCGGTCATCAGTCCCGTCGGGATGTCCGGCGGCGGGATGTAGGAAAACCGCTGCCGTTCGCCGTCGAAGCGCAGGCCCATGCGGCCGAGCCGGCCTTCCTTGTTCTTCGCGACGTAGAGCTGCCGCGATGCGTTCTCCGCGGTGCCGGTCCGGTAGAGCAGCGCGACGACGTCGGCGTCCTGCTCCAGCTGTCCGGATTCGCGCAGGCTGGAGAGCGTCGGCGCGGGCGTCTTTCCGTCCTTGCCCCGCTGCGGGCGCACGAGCTGCGAAAGCTCGATCACGAGCAGCTTGTGCCGCCTCGCCATCAGTGCGAGCGCCTTGGAGATCTCCGCGAGCTCCTCCTGCCGCGTCCCGCCCTTCCGGGCGGTCCCGGACGCGATGAGCTGCACATAGTCCAGCGCGATGACCCGGAAGCCACGGGCGAGTGTGACGCCCAGCACGTCCGCGGCGGTCATGCCGGCGGCCTCCACGATCTGCAGCTTCCGCTGCGTGATGTGGACGCTCTCGGCGGTGATCCGCTTCCAGTCCGCCGCGCCCATGGCCCCCCGCTTAACGGCGGTGAACTGCAGCTCCGGCACGGCCTGTGTGACGATGCGGTCCATCAGCTTGTCGGCGCTGGTCTCGAAGGAGAAGATCCCGACGGGCAGCTTTTGCGCGATGTGCCAGCACCACTGCAGCATCAGCGCGGTCTTGCCGTCGGACGGATAGCCGCCGAGGACCAGCACGTCCCCGAGGTCGACGCTGAGCCGCTCGTCCAGCTCCCGGATCCCGACGCCGATGTACTCGTGCTCGCCCTCCTGGTGCCGGTTGAAGAAGGCCGTGAGGCCCTCGTTCATGTCCGTGACGGACGCGCTGTGCTCCACGGCGGCGGTCTGGGCCTCCTGGAGCAGCGCCCTGGCGTCGGCGAGCGTGGCCGCGCCGGCCAGCTCCGTGCCGATCGACGCGAGCCTTGAGAGCCTGCTCTGCTCCCGGCAGACCTCGATGTATGCGCCCACGTTCGCGCTTGTCGGCGTTTCGGTGATGATCCTCGCGACCTCCTCCCGGTAGGTCGGGCCGATTTTGTTCAGCACGGTCACGGGGTCCACCGGCTGCCCGGAGATCTTCAGCGCGACGATGGCCTCGAACATGGTCCGGCAGCTCCCGGAGAGGTCCTCCGGGCGCAGCTCGCTCATGATCAGCGGTGCGCAGCTGCCGTCGATCAGCGCCGAGCCGATGACGCTGCGCTGCGCGTTCGTCCAGTCCTCGGTCCTCACCATGCGGCCACCTCCGGCGGGGCCTCCACGGTGCGGGCCGGTGCCGGGCGGCTTCGCAGCTTTTCATCCTCCCAGCGCCGGTGAGACAGCCAGCGGCAGAAATACGGGATCCCGATCCCCCGCTGCCATTCGTCCGACTGCATCTGCAGCAGCAGGGCGGACTTCATGGCGAAGACGGTGGCCTCGTCCGGCTTCAGCCGGTCCCACTCACGGATCGCGCCTTGCTTATCGTCGCCTCGCGGATAAGCCTTCCAGAGCCGGTCGAACTCTTCCGGCAGATGATCAGGCGCTTTCTTCGCCGTCCGCCCCCTGGGGGGCTTTGGGGGGATCTCTTGTTTCTTTGTTTCTTGTTTAATTATTTCTTGCGGCGGGTTTTCCGTGTACGGTTTATCCGTGTACGGGTGAACCGTGTACGGAAAATCGACACACGGTGTTGTCGGTACGTCGAAAAAGACGTAGCGCACGCCGCCGAACTTGCCGCTTGCCTGGTGCTCCTGCGTCTTGTCTCGCCGGAGATAGCCGAGCTGCTCCAGCTCGTCCAGGGCGCTGACAACGGCAGCTTGACCGTCTGCGCAGATCGCCGTGAGGCCGCGGATAGAAAATCTCCAGTCCTCCGGCAGGCTCAGGCAGAGGCAGAGCAGCCCGAGCGTTTTCAGTTTCAGCCGTTTGTCTTTGAAAATGCCGTTGTTGATCCTTGTGAATGGGTCCTCGCTGCGGATCACCTCAAACGTGTCGTTCGTTCTCATCACCAACTTTCAGGGATGCCGATGCCGACGCGGGAAGCCGCGCCGGCGCAGGCATTGCGATTTGATTATTGACAGTACGAAGGGAAAATGCTATTATGATGGTGTTCTCATCGCTTCGGCGATACGCGCTCTCGGAAGTTGCGACCTTCCGGGGGCGCTTTTTTATTCGCCTCGGCCTCGGCGCTCAGATCATGAGGGCCTTGTCCAGCAGCCCGGCGAGCTGTTCGCAGACAAGCGCCAGCGTGATCCCCGCGGAGAGCACCGCGCCGAGTCTGGCGCAGCGTCTGGCGAATTTCACGGGTTTGCCTCCTTCCATCAGTTTTTGATGCGGCTGCCGGAGTTGCACCGGCTGGCGGGGCTTGGTATCCCCGTCCGCGACTGCGCGCCGCCACGAGAGCCCGCACGGTGCGAAAAGACGTCGAAAATTTTCTCGGCGGGCCCTTCCGCTTTACCCGCGGCGGTCCGGCGGCTTCCCCCGCCGGTGAGTTCGCCGGGCGGCGGAGGAGATCCGCTTCGAGCCCGGCTGACGTTCCGATCCGCTTGACCCGCGGCGGTGCAGCCCCCTCACCCAGGGCTGCCAGGGTGTTTTGAGGTTCCCGGATTGCGGCCGTTTTTCCGCGTTCCGGGTCGTGAGCCCTGCCGGAATTGCGCCGGGGCCGCCATGGCGTGTTACCAGCGCGTCGGAGGCGGAGCCGCTGCTTACAGGCTGCGGCTTATCTTCATTATGGAGCAGAAAGGAGAAAAGACTGTCAGTACCGGATCGCATAGCGCAGGTCGTCGATCGGGATCCCGAGGATCTTCCCGAGCTGCGTCAGCTCGCTGAGCGTCAGGTCGCCCGGATTGTGGATCCGGGCCCGGACGGTGTTCTCGCACTTTCCCATTTTGGCCGCGAGGTCCGCGGTGCTGATCCGCCTCACGCTGGCTGCGCCGGCGATCAGGCGGCCGACGCGCTCGTGCGGGATCTCCCGCCTGCAGAGGTTTGTTCTCGGCATATCAGGCGCCTCCTTCCGCGACCTTCACCTGGATTGCCGCCCTGATGACGGCGTCCAGGCGTTTTTTGATGCCCTCCCATTCCATGGCCTCACCGGCGTCGATCTTCCCGTCGGCGGCCATCTTGACAAGGGACCTGTGATTGTCGTCGAAGTCTCCGATCGCGCAGAGCAGCTGCACGACCGCCTGCGGAAGCGGAATGTGCTCCACTTCCGGGAGGGTTTCTGCCGCCAGCGTGCTCTTGTTGCACAGGTGCCAGTAGCTCAGCGGTGCAAGGCCGGAGATCTCGCTCATGGCGCGCACCGTCTCGTCCGTCGGGATCACGCTGCCGTTTTCATAGACTCGGATAGAGTCGACGCTGACGCCAACGGCCTCGGCCCAGCGTTCCTGCGTCAGACCGGCAACGGTCCGCGCTGTTTTGTAGATATTACGGGGTTTTGCTTCCATTGTTCTCATCGCCTTAACAATTCATAATGTCAGTGGACCTTTGCGCATCGGCCGCGGCAGTTTTCCGCGGTGCAGTTCAGGCAGGTCCTGATGTCCTTCGGATCGTCCGCGCCCTTCTTTCGAGGCCCGGGGTTCCGCAGCGCGTTGTTGTTCCCGCTGGGCGCTCCGCGCTTGACGGTGACGCCGAGCTGCGTCCGCCAGGTCCGGGCGGTTGTCTTGCTGATCCTGTAGATGCAGGCCAGCGCCTCAAGGGATTCCGTGGCGTGCTCGGCGAAGTCCGCCGGCATGTCGATCCTCCTCATGCCTTCCGCGGGCAGTCCCGCCCGTAGAGCGCGTCGATCGTGACGCCCAGCGCGTCCGCGATCCTGGGCAGCTTCTCTGCCTCCGGGTAGCGACCCGGCGTCTCCCAGGCCAGCACGGCCGCGCCGGTGACGCCGATCTTCCGGCCGAGCTCGGCCTGTCCGATGCCCTTTTCCAGCCGGATCTTCTTGATTGCTTCCGTCTTGACACCTCCTCCCCGCTGTGGTAATTTAAGGTTGTTAAACGCTTGACCGCCTGCGGGCCGTCGGCGTTTAATGTGCTTTTATCATATATCGCAATATTGCGATTGTCAAGACGCAACTAGCGTAATATTGCGATTTGTGAATATTAAACATGCTTATACATCTTAAAAAAGAGTTTGGTGAAAATGGACAAAGAACTGTTGATAAAGAATGTGAAAACAGCCTGCGAGCGGCGAAACATCTCCGTAAAATTCGCATTGGAAAGCGCGGGCATTAGCAAAGACTATATCGTTAATTTGCGACGCACGCAAAGCAAAAGCCTGTCCGACACTGTTGAACTCTCTGCCTTCCTGGGCGTCTCTGTCTCAGAGCTGGTCGGAGATTCTCCGAAGTATTCTGTGCCGTCTGAATTTGCTGCGATTTGGGCTCGGCTTGACGCGGTCGACCGTGCGCAAATCGTAGGTTTCGCTCGTGGTCTTGCCGCTGCCGAGAAATATATAAAAACCGAGGTTGATCTGGATCAATCCTCGGCAGGTTGAGTAGTGTGTAAGAATAAGGCATACAAAGGAGGTTTTCTCATGGCCAAAAAGAAAGGGTTGCTTCTGCGTCTATTGGGTGTCGACACAAATCAAAGCGTTACAAAAAATGCCGAAAGTCGGCAAAAAATGCAGTTTGCCGTTGCCGGCTTGTTTCACCGTATGGATGCGTTTTATGAGATTGCGCAGCGCCACCGTGACTTTGGCCTCTCCGATGCAGATTTTATTGCGAAGCATGACAACGGCCGCGGAGTATATGAATATCGGATAAAGCGCGGTGCGGATGTCTCGCTGGTGCCAGAGCCGACAAATCCGCACGACCGCAACGCGATCGCTGTCTATGTCGACGGCAAGCAGCTTGGATATGTGCCGGCGGAGCTCACCGCAGACGTGCGACGGATGATGGCACGCGATTATGCGGCTCGCGCCTATGTTTCCGGAGGCGCTCGGAAACGGGTCGCCGATGGCCGCGTAATCACCGACTCGTATGATCTGACGCTGAACGTAGAAATAGGCCCTCCGGATGAATTGCGTTAGGTGCAAGCCATGAAGGTCCCGGAGCCCCGGCAGCTCCCGTCCGGGAATTGGTTCGTCCGGCTGCGCCTCGGCGGCGAAAGCATCCCGATCACGACCCGGACGCGCGCCGACTGTCTCAATCAGGCGCGTCTGATCAAGGCCGAGTATCTGGCCGGCCGCGACGTCAAAAAGAAAAAGCTCCCGCCGGCGCCGAACATGACGCTGCGGGAGCTGCTGGACGCGTATATTGCGAAATACAGGGCCGTCTGGTCGCCGGTCACCGTGCGGGGTTACTGCTCGATTCGTGACAACCGCTTCGCGGCCGTCATGGACACGAAGCTGCGCGACATTGACGACTGGCAGAAGGTCATCAGCGAGGAAGCCGCTGATCTAAAGGGGAAAACCGTCAAAAACGCATGGAGCTGTGTCTGCGCCGCTATGCGCGACGTGGGCATGACGCCGCCGAAGGTGGTCCTGCCGAAATACGTCTCGAAGGAGCGCCCGTTTCTGACGTCGGGCGAGATCCGCCGCCTCGTCGCCGCGGTCCGCGGTTCAAAGTACGAGATCCCGGTCCTCCTCGGCCTTCACGGCCTGCGCCGCTCTGAGATCGCCGCCCTGGCCTGGGACCGCGTGGACCTCAAAAAGGGAGTGATCCGCGTCGAAGGCGCGCTTGTCCCCGGCGAGGACAACAAGTATGTCTTCAAAGAGACAAACAAGAGCGCCGCCGGCAGCCGCAGCGTTCCGATCATGATCCCGCAGCTGCGCGCCGCCCTGGAGGCCGTCCCGAAGGCGGACCGCGCCGGTCCTGTCGTCCGCTGCCACATCAACACGATCTACAAGGTCGTCAACCGGATCTGCGAGGAGCAGGGCCTGCCACTGATTGGCGCCCACGGCCTCCGCCACAGTGCTGCGTCGCTTGCGCACTTCGTAGGCGTCCCCGCCCACGAAGCGCAGCTCATTTTTGGCTGGGAGGATCCGGCCACGATGCGGAAGATCTACGAGCACATCGAGGCCGCCGGCCTGCTCCGCGCGCAAAACGCCATGGCCGCTTTTTTCGCCGAAAAAGAGCCCGCGAGCACCACCGAAAAAGTGCCGGAATCCGGCACAAATGGCAACGAAAACGTCAACGGACCCGGCAGCGCCTGATTTATCAGTCTCCATGCTCCCCTGCGTGAGTTTTCAAGTCCCTTCTCCCGCACCAGGAAGAGAAAACCGCCTATCCCTTGAGGGTAGGCGGTTTTCTTTTGGGATCAGTGCATTCTGCGATTTTAGGCACATCATTATTTTGCGGAATATCGCATAAAAGCGAGGATGTCGGCAGCGATTTGAAGCCAAAACGTCAATGAAAAATGTCAATGCCAGGGGGCATACGTTTACTTCCCCGCAGCCTTCTCCAAATCGTCGATTCTGTGATTCGCCACAGAGATCTTCTCCTCCAGCACCGGCACGCGCTCGGCGAAATTGTTATGCTTCCGCACCTCGCGTGTCAGCTCCTCCAGCTTTGTGTCGGTGACGGCCTGTGCAATCTCCATGCGCTTCTGGACGTCGTTCCCAGTCGCTTTCGCGCTGATGACCGCGCTGACGATGCCGACGATCAGGGAGCCGACGGCGCTGATGATGGCGATGATGATCCCGTCGCTCACTTCTCACGCGCCCCCTTCTCTCCGTCCACCTCCGGCAGCCCTGTGGCGATGGATGTGAGGATGGACAGGATCGCGGCGAGGACGGACGCGGAGGCGACCACTTCCCAGTCAGCCTCAGACAGCAGCGCGGTCGTGCCGATGGTGGCGATGGCGGTCTGGGCGAGGGTACGGACTGCGCGGATGAGCGCTGCGGTGACGAATTTCTTCATGTCGGTTCCTCCTCAGTATTCCTCGTATGTGTAAGTGCTGCTTGACGGCATATTTGCGGTTCCTGTGTACGCGCTCAGAGATCCTGTCGGAACGAGGATTTTACAGCCTGTAGGCAAGTTTTGGAACGCATTAGTGCCAACCGTCGGCGGCGTGCTGCCGAGAAACTTGATTTCTCCGAGTCCGCTGTTCTTAAATGCCGCGCTGCCAATGCTGGTTACGGACGCTGGGATCTCGATTCTTGGCAAAGAGTTGCAACCGTCCAGCCCGTTGTTCCCTATTGTTGTAAGTCCGGACGGAAGATTAATATCGCGCATCACGTAGAAATTAGCTAGACCAGAAGCTCCAATGGTTATCAAGGTTGACGGAAGCTTAATCTTTTCAATGACTGAGCTACCAGCGAAAGCGGTACTGCCGATTTGGGTGACATTCTCCGGGATTTCAAGGTAACGCACCAAAATTGGCGATCCCGCATAATAGGTCGGAATTGTGGAGAGCGTGTTAGGGACGGTGAGCCGCTTGATTCCCGATGTGTCAGTAAAGAGGTTTCCGTTGACTGTGGTTACGCCATTTGGGACGCATACGCGCTCAAGCATACCGCAATACCGAAACGGATATGTTCCAGTCGTGGTGATGCTTTTTGGGATCGAGATACTTTCAAGCGTCGCATCATTTTGCAAAAAGTAGCCGGGAATTGTAGTTATATCATCGGGGATTGTAATGTGCTTTAGACCACAATCGTAAAAAACGTAAATCCCGTTGATAGAGCAGCCCCTTGGTATCGTGACACTTTCGAGGCGAGCAAGCCTCGATAATGCACGGTTATAAAGGATCACATCTTTACCGATTTCGATACGATAAACATCGTTGAGATATTTACGATTGTATGTCACATAGTTCACATTCGACGTAAAGATGAATGAACCATAATCAGACGCGTTGCCCTCAATCTGCATTTTCCCGGAATTGACTTTGATCGAAACGACATAATTCCCGTCAGCGGCGAAGGTATGAGTCGCGTCTTTGTAAGTGTTCGATCCTGTGTAAGTGTCCGGCGTAGAGCCGTCGCCCCAGTCGATTGTGACGGACGCATTAGTGCCGGACAGATACGGACGAATGATAGGGCTTCTGTTAGCAACGATCTTGACATAGACTCTCGTACAGTCATCGTCCGTGATATACATCTGACCAATGTCAAGAAAGCCGCCGAACGCCACTTGCGCTTTCGCATCTGCAAGCGTCCAGTTCCAGCCCTGAGAGGTCAACCCCTCATGCGTAGGATTCGCG
>Ga0310786_10008930_pt1 | contig 12798 bp, 6 predicted proteins | sample AusTroGonzalo_MG_FD_203881 | JGI IMG/M metagenome (GOLD analysis project Ga0310786, IMG submission 203881) | Bovine rumen microbial communities from tropical cattle in Woodstock, Queensland, Australia - Gonzalo_03 (v2) (version 2) | ecosystem: Host-associated > Mammals > Digestive system >...
CAAGGCCAAGGTGCGCTACGCGGTCTATTCGGACATCAAGCCGAACCCGACTATCGCCAACGTCAAGAACGGCGTCAAGGCCTTCAAGGCCGCCGGTGCCGACTCGATAATCGCGATCGGCGGCGGTTCGTCGATGGACACCGCGAAGGCCGTCGGCATCATCATGGCCAACCCGAAGTTCGCCGACGTCCGCTCGCTCGAGGGCGTCGCGCCCACCAAGAACCCGTCGAAGCCGATCCTGGCCGTGCCGACGACTGCCGGAACCGCCGCCGAGGTTACGATCAACTACGTCATCACCGACGTCGAGAAGAGGCGCAAGTTCGTCTGCGTCGACCCGCACGACATACCCGTCGTCGCCTTCGTCGACCCCGACATGATGTCCACTATGCCCAGGGGCCTTACGGCGTTCACTGGCATGGACGCGCTCACGCATGCTATCGAGGGCTACATAACGAAGGCCGCGTGCCCGATGACGGACATGATGCACCTGGAGGCGATCCGCCTCATAGCCTCGTCGCTCCGCGACGCGGTCGCGAACAAGCCGTCGGGCCGCGCGGGGATGGCGCTCGGCCAGTACATCGCCGGAATGGGCTTCTCCAACGTCGGCCTCGGCATCGACCATTCGATGGCCCACGGCCTTTCGGCGCTCTACGACATGCCGCACGGCAAGGCGTGCGCGATACTCCTGCCGACGGCGATGAAGTTCAACGCCCCGAAGACCGGCGACAAGTACCGCAAGATAGCCGAGGCCATGGGCGTGAAGGGCGTCGAGAAGATGACTCTCGCCGCGGCGCGCAAGGCCGCGGTGGCGGCCGTGGAGAAACTTTCCGCCGACGTGGGCATACCGCCGAACCTCAAGGGCGTGCTCAAGAAGGAGGACATCCCGTTCCTTGCGAAGTCCGCGTATGCCGACGCCTGCCGGCCCGGCAACCCCCGCGACCTCTCCGTCAAGGACATAGAGCGTCTCTACAAGGGGCTTCTCTAGCATGTCCGGACGCCTTGTGCAGCGCGGCTCCGTCGCGATCTTCGCGATGCTGGTGAGCTGCTTCGCCCTGTGGGGCCTGCTGAACAACATGACGGACAACCTTGTCCCGGCGTTTCAGCGGATATTCATGACGAGTCAGTCGACGGCTGGATACGTCCAGATATCGTTCTACGGGGCGTATTCCGTAATCGCGCTCCTCGCCTCGTTCCTGATACAGCGGGCCGGCTACCGTGTCGGCGTCCTCGCCGGCCTCGGCGTATACGTCGTCGGTGCGCTGTTGTATGTTCCTGCCTGCGTAATGCAGAGTTTCTGGACGTACATCGTCGGGATATTCATTGTCGCCGGCGGGTGCGCGGTCCTCGAGACGACGTGCAATCCGTACGTGCTGGCGCTGGGCGACGAGTCCTCGGCTGTGCGGCGGCTTAACTTCGCGCAGATGTTCAACCCCGTGGGCTCGTTTGCCGGCATCGTCCTGGCGCAGCAGCTGATCCTCGCCCATCTCAACCCCGCGACGGCGGACGAGCGCGCGGCGATGCCGGCGGACGCCCTGAACGAGATTGTCCACACCGAGCTTTTCTGGGTGTGCGTCCCATACGTCGGGCTCTGCACGATCGCCGCGCTCATATGGCTGTTCTTCTTCCGCGCGAAGCCGACCGAGATCGACCGTCCGGAGACTGACCCGACGGGGATCCGCGAAGTGCTTGGAATACTTGCGAGGTCTCCGCGCTGGTATTGCGGCGTGGTGGCGCAGGTGTTCTACGTCGGGGTGCAGATTGCCGCGTGGACATGGATGAACGTCTATTGCCAGAAGGAGCTCGGAGTCACCCCCGCGCAGGGTGCGTCGTACTATCTGATAGCGCTCTGCCTCTTCATCGCCTGCCGCTGGATATGCACATTCCTGATGAAGTGGTTTGAGCCTGCGAAGATGATGGCCGTGTTCGCGGCTCTTGCGGTCGCGTCGTCCGCCGGTGTCATGTATCTGCCGTCGAGCGTGCTCTTCACGGCATGGGGTCTTCCGTTCTCCGCCAACGTCCTCTGCCTCTGCGCGATGAGCGGGTTCATGTCCCTCATGTTCCCGACCATCTACGGAATCGGACTCGGCGGCATAGACCCCCGCGCGCACAAGCTCGGCGCTGCGGGGCTAATCATGGCGATCGTCGGCGGGGCGCTGCTGACGCCGTGGATGGCCGCCATAATCGACGATCCGGGGATATGGGCCCGTCTCGTGCCGATGTTCGACTCGGCGGTCGACCCGAATCTCCATGCGTCGTCGATGTCGCTGCGCGCGTCGTTCGTCGTGCCGGCGATATGCTTCGCGGTGGTGTTCCTGTATGCGGTCGTCTTCCGCGGCCGCCGGCAGGACGCTTAGGGAAATCGGCGTGCCTGGCTCATTGTCCGCGGCTGTTTCGCTCTGACGCCACGGCGTTGACGGATTTGCCGAAACGGCTTCTGAATGCGGATCGCATGGCGGATTCCGTCCGGAATCCGGCTGCGAGCGCGATCTCCATGTTCGTGCGCTGCTGTCCGCTGCCGGCGATGCGCACGGCTGCGTCGATCCTCGCCTCGACCAGGCAGTCCCTGAGCGTGCGCGACTCCGTTGCGGCGAAGTCCATCTCGAGCGTCCGCAGCGTGACGCCGAGCGACTTCGCTATGTCGCGCGGCGCCAGGCCCTTCGTCGCATGGAGGCGCACGGCCTCCATGGCCGACGCGACACGGGCGCGGCGGCCAGCGGTGTTCTGCGTAGACAGCCTTTCGACTAGGCGGTCCATACCGTAGCGGATCGTCCGCATGCGCGTCGGCCGCCGTCCGCCTGAGATGAGCGACGCGAGCGTGCCTGCGGCGCGAAAGCCCGCGTCCTCGAAGTCTGGATGGATGCTTGTCAGCGTCGGGGACGAGTTTTCGCATATGAATGCGTCGTCATCGACGCCGACTATGCCTACGCCGTCCGGGACGGCAATGCCGAGCTTGCGGCACGTCTCCGCCACCGACTGCGCCACATTGTCGTTGTAGGCCATGATTCCGCATGGCTTCGGCATCTTCGCGAGCCAGGGGGAGATGTCCGACAGGTTCGCCTGCTTGTCGTAGCCCACTGCGTCGGCGACGTGCACGGACGAGAAGGTGCCGCCAATGGCGGAGATCTGTCTGCGGAACGTGCGCTCTCTAGACCGCGAGTGCGCGAGGTTCGCTTCGTCTGTCGTCCCGACGAAGCCGAAGTGCCGATAACCGCGGAGGGCCAGCAGCCGCGCCGCGGCCTCCGAGATGGGCTTGTCGTCGCAGAGAAACTGGACCGAGGCGAAGCCGCCGACTTCGGACGGCGGAAGTCCGTCCACGATGACGATTGGCATTTCCGGGAACCGTCGCGCCAGGTCCGGCGCGTGTCGGGCCAGTTCTCCGTCCGCCAGGAGCCCGGCGGGGCCAAGCCGCCTGACCGAGTCGACCAGCTCCCTCTGTGGGGAGTCGCGCCGCATGAAGAAAAGCTCCCAGTCCCGCGTCTGTCCGGCATAGCGGTAGATGCCGGCGACGATGTCGCGGCCAGACTTCAGGTTGCGGTCGAACGCGACGACCACGGGCATGCCGGCAGAAATTCCGTCCACAGCTTCCATTGGACGGAATTATAGATGATTCCGCGTGCCGAAGTCAATGGCCATTTCGCAAATCTATCAAAAATATTTTCGCTAAAACATCGTCAACGGCCTGTGTGATATGGTAGAATTACGGCATGACAGCGAAGAACGAAATGACCTTGGGCGCGTTGGCCGCAGTCGCGGCCATGGCATTCCTGCCCGTTGCCGCGGGGGAGTGGCGCGTCGAAGTCGACGGCGCCGCCGTTCCGCTGAGGACGGTGGCCGTCTCCTACGGCTCGACGCATCCGTGGCGGTACGGCTCCGTGGAGATCCGCGGCGGCGAGAAGGTCGTCGTGACGTCCCCTGGCGGAGAGGTGGACGCCTTTGTCGCGTCCGGCCCGTTCAAGCGGATTTTCGACCGCGACTTCCGCCGCGACGTGCTCGTGCTGTTCGGCGACGCGCCGGACGAACACGTTCCCGACCGCTCCGACCCGAAGGTGAAGTGGTTCGGGCCCGGCGAGCACGAGGCGGGCCCGATTCGCCTTTCCGACGGCGAGACGCTGTATCTTGCCCCGGGCGCGGTCGTGCACGGGTCGCTCCTCGCGTCGGGCCGCGACATAACCGTGACGGGCCGCGGCGTCCTGACAGGCGACCGCTACGGAAAGTGCAAGGGGCCGTTCATCTTCTTCACTTGGTACAGGGGATGCACCAACCTGACGGTGCGCGGCGTCGTGCTCGCCGATCCGTGCCACTGGACGTGCGCCGTCGGCAACTGCGAGAACGCGCTCTTCGAGAACGTCAAGATATGCGCGGCCAACGTCATAAACGACGACTCGTTCGACATCTACAACTCGCGCAACGTGACAATCCGCGATTCGTTCATGCGCTCGCAGGACGACAACATCGCCCTCAAGGGACTTGGCCCCGGCGAACACGGCAATCCGCGGCCGACCGAGGGCATCGCGGTGGAGGACTCGATCCTCTGGACCGACCGAGGCAACAACTTCCGCATCGGATTCGAGTGCAACGCCCCGGCGTTCCGCAACATAACCGCGCGCAACCTCGTGATACACGGCTTCTCGGTCGACTTCCGTTCGCCGGACAGGTTCTGGGCGAACCCGCCGTTCCTGATCGAGCCGTCCGGCGGGATGCCCCTCGAGAACTGCCTTTTCGAGAACATCCGCGTCATGTGCGACGGCACGTCGAACCCGCTGGTCGTCGCCAATCCGCGCAGGTGCTGGACCTTCGACCCGGACGCTACGGCGCCAGAGGCGATGTACACCGCGAAGCCCGTGAAGCACGAAAGGTGCGGCAGCATATCGAACCTCGTGTTCCGCAACGTGTCGATGGAGGGGCGCCGGGGCGCCGTCCTGCCGGAGGTCTACGTTCGCGGGGCCGGCGAGGACGCGAAGGTGTCGGACGTCCGCTTCGAGAACGTCACGCGCTTCGGGGAGAAGGTCGAGGCGGACTCCCCCGGCGTGACCGTCGGCCCGTTCGCCGAGCGCGTCTCGTTCGGCCCGGGGGCGGAGTGCCGTGCCGAGAAACTGCGCCGGCTGTTCCTTTCGGGCGACACGAACTACGTGTTCGTCGCCGCGCACCGGATGGACTGGCGCAACCACCCGGAGAACTCGCTCTCCGGCGCGCTCTCGGCCATCGAGATGGGCGTCGACATCCTGGAAGTCGACCCGGCCATCACGCGCGACGGGCGTTTTCTGCTCATGCACGACGCCGCGCTCGAGCGCATGACCGACGGCAACGGCAAGGTCGCCGACCGCGTGGCGCATGCATTCGCCGGGCTGCGCCTCAAGGATGGCCAGGGCGGCGACGGAGCGAAGCTGACCGACGAGCCGATTGCAACGCTTGAGGACGTTCTGTGCGCCGCTCGCGGCAAGTGCCTCGTGAACATCGACAAGTTCGCGGGCCAGGTGGTCCCGCTCCTCGCCGAAATACGGCGTCTCGGCATGGAGCGCTACGTCATATGCAAGGCTGTCGCCGAGCCGGCGCTCATGAGGAGCGAAGCGGGCGACGTCTGGCGGTGGATAGACGACGGCACGGTCATCTACATGCCGATCGTGAGCGTCTACAACGACAAGCAGGCCTTTTCGGGGCTGCTTGGCTACTGGATGGCCGAGCCTCGCCCGCCGCGGGCGGTCGAGGTCTGCCTTCGCGGGTCGAACGGCGCCGCGTTCATGCGCGGACGCGCCGCGCTCAAGGATCCGCCGCGCCTCTGGATGAACGTCATGTGGGCGAGGCTCAGCAACGGGCACGACGACGAGACTTCGCTCTCGAATCCGGCGGACGGCTGGGACTGGTGCCTTTCGCGCGGCGCGACCGTGCTGCAGACAGACAGCCCGGCCAGGCTGATACGGCATCTCGAGAAGTCCGGAAGGAGGCGCCTGGAATGAAGCTTCTTGCGGCACTGGCCATTGCCGTCCTTGCGACCGCCGCGTCCGCCGGGGTGGTCGTGAAGGGCGGCGACTTCGTGAAGCACCCGGAAGGGGGGTCGCCCCGGGGCGCGACGTCGTTCAGGATCGAATGCGACGGCGGCGTTCTTGTCGCGACCGTGGATTGCCGCGATCCGGAGGCGGCCAGGCTGCATGCGGGAACGGGCGAGGGCATAAGATACGCCGACAGCGTGGAGCTGTTCCTGTCTCCGGACGGCAACGTGCAGAACTGCTACCAGTTCATCGTCCCGATACGCGGCTCGGAGCGCTTCGCCGCGTTCTTCGCGGAGAAGGGCGGCATCCAGCCAGACCCCTACGACCCGGAGTGGGAGGGCGTAGCCGAGAACACGCCGGACGGATGGCGCGCGACGTTCAGGGTCCCGCTCGCGTCGTTCTACATGACGCGCAACGCGGTCTGGAGCGGGACATGGCTCGTCAACGTGACGCGCAACTCGCGCAACCTCGGCGAGCAGTCCGCCTGGAAGAAGACTCTCCGCAGGTTCCTCGAACCGGATCGCTTCGCGAAGGTCGGCGGCTTTCCGGCGCGTCCGAAGGAGGACGACGTGCTCATAGAGTCCGCGTCGTGCGCGATCACGTCGGTGGAGAACGGGGAGTACTGCGGCACGATGAAGGTCCGTGCGTCGGCCGCAGTCGGCGGCGAGTTCGACTTCTCGTCGTCGGCGTCCGGCGGCAGCCGCGTATTCGTGAAGCCGTCCGGCGTTGTCTGGTCGGTGCCGTGCCGCTTCCCCGCGACGGGGCGAAACAGGACGCGCCTTTCGCTGAGGCGCGTATCCGGCGGACGCGAATACGCGAGGTTCTACCCGGTCGCCGTATCCTACGAGCCGCTGAAGGTCAGGCTTTCGTCGCCGGCGTACCGCGGCAACTTCTATCCCGGCGACTCCACCGCGAAGGTGGAGGGCTCGGTCGAGTCGCTCGCGAAGGGCGAGGTGTCGCTCGTTCTGACCGGCGACGGGATCTGCGAAATGCGCAAGACGCTGCCTGGCGGCGGAAGGTTCTCGTTCGACACTGGCGGATTCAAGAAGGGCGAGATGCTGCTTGTCGCGAAGTGCGGTGGCGCGGAGAGGCGCGTGCGCATAAGGAAGATCGAGCCGAACGGGCGCCGCATGGCGTGGGTGCGCGGCGGGACGCTCGTCATGGACGGGAAGCCCCTCTACCGCTGCGGCATGGGCGCGGAGGGCTACAAGGGCGGAAAGGCGTTCGCGAAGCGCTACTTTGCCGACGAGACGCTGGGGCTCGACCGCGACTTCTGCCGCGGCGCCAGGCTTGAGCCGTCGCGACTGGTGAAGGGAATCGAACAGCGCGAGGCCAGGAAGGACGTCCGCCCGTCGCAGGAGCTGTTCGACGCGGTCGACCGCGTCATAGACTCCCTCAGGAACACGGACTACGCCTGGTACTACCTCTGCGACGAGCCGGAGATGCGCGGCGTGAGCGAGGTGTACCTAAGGCATCTCTACGACCACATCCGCGAGAGGGATCCGTACCATGTCGTCCGAATCGCCTCCCGCGACGCGGCGCGGTTCGTCGAATGCGCCGACTGGTTCGAGGCGCATCCATACCTCGACCCGTATATGGACGGGGAGGGGAGGCGCCGCTACCAGATACCGATGAACAAGTTCGGCGACTACATTTCCGCGATAGACGACCTGCACCGCCCAGACAAGGTTATCGGCACGCTCCCGACGTGCTTCTCGTACAAGTTCAACAACCCTGCCTCGGACTATCCGACGCTCGACGAGTACTGGTGCTCTACGTGGGCGGCTGCGATACGCGGCGCGAAGTCTTCCCAGCCGTTCTTCTACGCCGACATGGGCGACCGCGTCTGGCTGTACGAGGGCACGGGCTACCTGTTCAATTCGTACCATGCGCTTTCGGACCTTCTCCTTTCCGGGACGCGCACGACGCTGGTGCGCGCGCCGACGCACGAGGCGGTGCTGTATGCGCTGCCGGACGAGAAGATGTTCGTCGCCGTCAACTTCCAGAACGACCCGCTGGAGGTCCGCCTCGACCTTCCCGCCGGGGCGGAGTTCTTGGAGTTCCGCGGCGACCGCTCCTGGCGCGGCGGCGCGGCGACCGTTGTGATGAAGCCGCTCGAGGTCCTGATCGCGACAACAAAGAAGCGCGACGCCGGGCTGCAGAGCCAGAGGGAGTTCCGCGAATACGCGGCGAAGAAGGAGCATAGGCGGACGCACCGCGACAACCAGCTCTTCGGACGCGACACCGACATCACGCTTGACTCCTCGTCGCCGATGGTCGGCCTCTTCAACACGCCGTTCAAGCTCTACGACGGAGTCCGCGACGTGTACGCCTGGGCGCATGGCGCGGCGAAGAAGGGCGAGACGCGCTTCCTCGAAATGACCGTCGCGAAGCGCCCGCCGGTGTTCCGCAGGATGCGGCTCTTCGGCGACAACCTCGGGGGCACGGTCGTGAAGGTCCGCCGCCTGCGCGAGTGGACCGCGCCGGCCGCGAAGTTGACGGCGAAAGGCGAGTTCTTCGCCGAGCTGGACTTCGGCGAGGACGTGAAGACCTCTCGCATCCGCTTCGAGTTCCCGCAGGGCGGGCCGGTCGAGCTCTACGAAATCGAGCTGCCCCGCGCGGAGGCGGCGGCAGCGGACGCCGCAGCCGCGTCCGCCCCGGAGACGCCTGCGGCGGACGTCGGCTGGAGCATGCCGTCGCTCTTCGTGGACACGTCGGCGGACGCCAGGAGCAAGGCCGACCTCGTGTTCGACCCGGAGTTCCCGTGGGTGGAGTTCCGCCTTGATGACGCGAAATGGAAGGAGAACCCGAAGTGGAGGTACCACGCCTGGGAAGTCAAGGCGGCCTCTCCCGGGGCTCCGTGGGCGGGGAAGCTCGCCGGCGACGTCATTGCGCCTATGAAGGGGCTGTACGTGCAGCACCTGCCGATCGCGGCGAAGGCGAAGGGGAGCATCCTCACCTACGGCTACAACTTTGACTTGAAGTACGGGTTCTTCAGGATGGTGCGCAGGCCGGCGTACGCGCTGGAGGCGTCGTCGCCGTCCGGCAAGGCGACACTCTCGCCGGGCGACTCGCTCCGCGTTTCGCTCGAGCTCCCGGAGCCGTGCGAAGACGTCGCGTGCGACATACTGAAGGCGGCGGCGGGCGGCGCGAAGCCGTGGAAGCTGAACGGCGAGTCGTCGGTGCGGCTCGAGCCGCTCGACAAGACGCTGCGCCGCTGGGCGGCGGACGTGAAGATCTCGGAGTGCGGCGACGCGAAGGCCCGTGAGCTGCGCGTGAGGTGCACGCTCTTCGGGTGTGCGCTCGACGTTCCTGTAATAACGACAATTCCATACGCCTTTTCGTCAAAGGCCAAAGACTGAAAGAGAGGTAGGCAATGAAGAAAGTTCTCATAGGGTTGCTTGGCGCATTCGCGTTTGCCGGCGCGGCGAACGCGGCGGACATTCTGTGGACCGGTGCGGCGAACGACGGCAACAAGTGGTCTACAGGAGGCAACTGGGCCGGCGACAGCGCGCCGACTGCGGCCGACACGGCCTCGTTCAGCAACACTGCGGAGGCGCTGACCGTCGACGTCGACACCGACGACTGCACATGCCTCGACATCTCCATCGCATCCGGCGCAAAGGAGGTCACGTTCTCCGGCATCGGCACGCTGACCGTTTGCCTCGGGTCCACGTCCGGCTCGGCAACGCGCACCGCTTCACCGCTGAAGAACAACAACTACCAGAGCTATGCGACCACTTTCGACTGCAAGACGGTTCTCTCCGGCGGAAATCGCGTCATCATGCTCGCGTCGCTCGTGTTCAACGGCGATCTCTCGATACCCAATTCGACGTATGTCTGGTTTGGCCCGGACAACAAGGCGACGCCCGTGGAGGTTGAGGGATACAGGGGCGTCATCGTCCACGGAGGGCTCACCTGCAACTCTTCAGCGACAATCTACAACGGCATCGGCGCGGACCGCTACATTGTTTTCGACGTCGTGGACGGCAAGAAAGCCGTTGTGCCGTCGTTCAACTGCAACAGCGCCGGCGGCGTTTTGTTCAAAAGCGGGCTGATCGAGGTCGGCAACGCCTCGTTGAGCGCTGGCGTGGACATAGACTACCGGATCGACGGGGCGGACGTCGTCCAGACCTACACGGGCAGCGGCAGCAACGAGAAGATCGCGACGAACGGATTCTTCTTTGTGAGCGGGCGCCTGACGCTCGGCAAGACGACGCACATCTCGAATCCGGACAATGCGCTCTCCCTGATGGGCTTTGAAGACGGGGTCCTTTCGGCGGCGAAGTGGTTCAGCCACAATGTAGCAGGCGGCCTCAACATTCCGCTTGGCTCGCACGCGACGCTGACGATAAACGGCACGTTCTCGCACACGAACTCGGCGACTGGAACGACAACGATACCCACCGGGCTCGGCCTTGCCGGCTCCGGCACGTTCAACGCCCGCCATCTGACCGTGCCGTTTGCCTTCCGCGCGGATGACCTTCGGCTGAACCTCGGCGATTCGTTCAACTTCGTGTCGAACGGCGGGACGGCCGTATTCAGCAATGCGACGCTCGGGTGCTGGGCTGACTGGCGGAGCGGCACGGCCAAGACGGGGTACTACAGCCTGTGGGGCGACGTGACCGTCGACACTGAGGACGTGAACGGCGCAGGCGGGCGGACGATCTACCTCGAGACGGTTGTGGCCGGCGACGACCTCGATCTTTCTGTCGTGGGCTCGGGCGTCGCGGCGTTCAACTGGAAGAACGGGGCGACTTCGCCCGTCGGCGTCTCCGTCGGCGACGGCGCGACGCTCATACTCTCGAACATGACGGCGCTGGCGGCAAGGGACTGGACGTTCGGGAACGGAGGCTCGGTTTCGCTGAACGCAGGGGAGGTCTCGTTTCCGGAGGGCGCGACGCTTTCCCTCACCCCCGCCGCGAAGCAGTCGCTTGACGGCGGCGGGCAGGAATGTCTGCGCGTCATCGCCGCGCCGGAGATATCGGGCGTGGGCAATGTGTCGTCCGACTACGTGGTGAGGTGCGTCGCCGTCGACGGCGGACGCGAGCTGCGAATCAGCGCAAAGAAGGGCCTGGTGTTCGTTCTTCGCTGATGGCGGTCGCGCATAGGCATGTCGTCGCGCACTTGGCCTCTGCGGCGCTGTTCACGACTTTCCGGGCCTTGGCGGCGCTGGAGCCTGGGTCGCCGTTTGTGGACCACGCCGTGCTTCAGCGCGGCATGTCCGCGCCGGTCTGGGGGAAGGCGGCGCCGGGAGCGGAGGTGACGGTCGACTTCGCCGGGCAGTCGAAGGCTTGCCGGGCCGACGCAGACGGGAATTGGCGAGTGTCCCTTGACCCTATGGAGGCTTCGCGGGAAGGGCGGGAGCTCCGCATTTCGGCGTGTTCCGGAGGCTGCGAAGAGACGGTTTCGGCGGATGACGTCCTCGTCGGCGAGGTGTGGCTTGCGAGCGGCCAGTCGAACATGGAGGTTCCGATCTGGGGGGATGATCCGCGTTTCCGGGACGCGAAGGGCGCTATGATGTGCGCAATGACGCACCTGCCGCTCGTGCGCTACGTCAAGACGCCCCTCGCCTGGTCCGTGAAGCCGAGGAAAGTGCAGGTCCGCTGGCATCCTCTGACTGCGGAGAGCCTCGGAAAGTCCGAAAAGCCGTCGGCTGTCGCCTTCTACTATGCGAGGGAGCTTTTTCTCGCCCTTGGAGTTCCGGTCGGCGTCGTCGACTCGACGTGGGGAGGAACGCCCATCGACGCCTGGACGCCGCGTAGCGGGTATGACGGATGCGACGAGTCGATACGGAAGTTCGCGGACTATCCCGTAAAGGAGAAGTTCGAAAGGCCGAGGGACGTCCTGCGCCCTGTCGTCTACGGTGCGCCTCACCAGCCCACGGTGCTTTTCAACGGCATGGTGGCGGCGTATGCGCCGATGGCCGTGCGCGGCTTCATATGGTATCAGGGGTGCAACAACGGCAAGGAGCCGCATCTCTACCTGGAGAAGATGCGGGCGCTCTACCGTGGATGGCGAACGGAGTTCCGCAATCCGTCTCTGAAGATGTACTTCGCGCAGCTCGCGCCGTTCAGGCAGTACTGGCGCGGAATCTGCGAGGCCCAGACCGCCTTCGCGGAGGAGGAGCCGAACGCGGCGGTGGCGGTAACGGCGGATGTCGGAAACTTCTACGACATCCACCCGAACCGAAAGGAGCTCGTGGCCCAGAGGCTTGCCATCCATGCCCTTAAGCGCGACTACGGCTTCCCGGTCGGGGAGGACGACTCGCCCGTCTGGAAGGCCGTGTCCTCGGCCAATGGCGTAGTGACGCTTTCATTTGCCCACGTGAGGAGATGGTACGTCTATTCGCCCGACAGGTCGCGTGCCGCGCCGTTCGAGCTTTGCGGGGCGGACGGCAAGTGGCATTCTGCCGAGATATTGAACTTCGACTGCGGGGAAGGCGGGAATCAGGCGTCAGGCGCCTATGCAATCAGTTCGCCAGAGATAAGACTTGCAAGCGAGGCGGTTCGTGATCCGAAGGCGATACGTTATCTAGCCGATGCGAAGGCTACGGCGTTTCTGTACAATGAAGCGTCGCTCCCCCTTGGGCCGTTCGACGCCTCCCTTTCCCGATGACGCGGCGAACACGATTTTCTAAAACTACCCCCTTGTCAGACTAGGGTAAATAATGATATACTTCAAAGACTTGCTGTGAAAGATAAGGAAAACAACTAAATGCCGACTATAAATCAGCTGATCCGCAAGGGGCGCAGCCCGCTTGCAAAGCGTTCGAAGTCGCCCGCGCTGAAGATGTGTCCCCAGCGCCGCG
>Ga0310786_10008933_pt1 | contig 12796 bp, 22 predicted proteins | sample AusTroGonzalo_MG_FD_203881 | JGI IMG/M metagenome (GOLD analysis project Ga0310786, IMG submission 203881) | Bovine rumen microbial communities from tropical cattle in Woodstock, Queensland, Australia - Gonzalo_03 (v2) (version 2) | ecosystem: Host-associated > Mammals > Digestive system >...
TAACAGTATTATGGTTGGTAAGTATAAAGTAGTTACCCTGTGTGGCAGTACGCGTTTCAAGGAGGAGTTCCTGCGGGCCCGCAAGCGTCTGACGCTCGAAGGTTGTATCGTTCTTTCTCCGGAGCTCTTCGGGCACGCCGGTGACGATGAGGTCTGGCAGGAAGGCATGAAGGATTTCGTTGATGATATGCATCGCCGCAAGATCGATATGTCTGACGAAATCTTCGTTGTGAATGTCGGCGGTTACATCGGCGATTCCACTCGTGGTGAGATTGATTACGCGAAGCGGAACGGAAGGGGTATCCGTTATTTGGAGGAGCCGGTGTAGTTTTTGGGCGGAAGGATGGAACGAGAAAGGGGCGGGCCCGCGGAATGCGGGACCGCCCCTTTGGTGTCCGGGCGTGGGCTGTAAGGCCCGCCGGCTGTTGCAGGAGAGGGTTTGTCGGCTGCCCGGAGGGTTTTTATTCCTTTTTCTTTCTGAAAACGTCCAGCAGTAAGCCATAGACTTTACCGCCAGCTTCCTTGTCTTTTTCGTAGTATTTAGTGAGCCACTTTCGGAAATCATTCTGACTGCCACGCAGGCTGAATACCAGGATGGCTTCCGGCCATTTCTTGCGTGCCTGTTCTACGACGGAGGGGATATCTGGGAAGCGGATGGTTCCGTTCTCCATGATATGCCGTATCTGGGCTTCGGTGACGGGATGGATACCGTCCGTGACGCCTGCGGCGTACTGGTTGTCTTTCCGGCATAGTTCTTCGGCGTAGGGGCGGTCGGGGAAGAAGAGGAGTTCCTCGTGGTGGGAGGATGTCTCCGTTCCTGTCAGGAGGCACATTGCGATGGACTCGGTGTCGGTGCTGTACTTGGCGTAGTAGTGCTCTGCATTCGAGGAGATGCCGCGGTAGGAGGTGATGTCTATGAACTGGATTTCCATGGTGGGGGTGTCTTATCGTTTCAGTTCTACGGCGGTGGTGACCATGTCCAGCGCGGAGCGGACGCATCGGCGCTGCTGGAGGGCGGTGGCGTCCTGGCTCTTGTGGATGGGGTTGCTCTTGTCGGCGAGGATCTTGCGCAAGGCGACGAGGATGTTGATGAGGTCCTTGTTATAGCCGGGATGTTCCGTGTAAAACTTGGTTTCCTTCTCCGTGAGGATTTGCGTGAAGGGGTCGTAGGTCGCCTTCATGGAGATGACTTCGCTCTTGCCGTTCTTGACGCGGAAGACCCGCTGGTCGTTGGGATCTTCGTTTGTCCCGTCAATGGTTCCTTCGAAGAGCATTTCCGGGTATTGCGTGGATGTGTCGACGAGAGATTTGAAGCTTTCTCCGTTGTTGTCTTCGCCTTCGGTCTGGAGGTCAGGGACGGATCGTATTTCGTCACAGATATCGATTTCCTCGCAGATGTCGTTGAAAGCCTTCTTGGCTTCTTTTCTGCTCATGGAACCCTGTTCTATGACCGAAATTTGAATGTATGTTTCGTATCCCATGGCTTACAGGTCTTAGGCTACTGCTAGGTTTTTCTCGGATGTATAGAGCTTGCTTTTGGCGGCATGCTCGTAGGAGAGGACGATACTGTCGCGGGTGCCGATATTGTTGACTTCGAGCAGGATATTGCCGTAGGTCGTTTCATCGGACTTGTTGGCTGTATAGAATGTCTTCCAGATACATTTTTCGGCGCAGATGGAGGTGTTTTCGTAGCCGTCGCCTTCCTTATAGGGTGCGGAAAAGTACTTGTAGGATTTGTTATTCGTGTATTTCTTCGACAGGTTGTCCTTGAAGATATTGTACGAGCTCTTGATCTTTCTCGAGTACAGCGAGCTTTCGAGATATACCTTGAACTTCCAGCAGGTCTGTGTCTGGACGGTCGGAGTGAGAACGATGGTTGCCTCCTGGCCAGAGAAGGTACCGTCGAGGTAGTAGCGGCCGTTGTCGACCTTGTAGATGGAGAAACCGACGGTTTCAAGCTGCGTGGCGACGCTCTTGGTGGTGTCGTCGATGGGAACGCTCTTGAATTCGAGGTGGGACTGGGCGGAGAGGGTGCCGGCGGCGAGGAGCAGACAGCACAGAAGGGTGATGAATCGTTTCATGGTGTTGATGGTTTTGATTGTTATACTTTTTGATATGGATTTTTTCTTTGAGGTTGGAAACCGTGGTTTTGAATGCCATGGTGAGCATCAGGCGGTCGTCGAAGGGGATGACGGTGATGCGGGCGCCGATGCCTTCGGACAGGATCTCTTGGTCTTGATAGAAAACATCCTTGGTGTGAGTTATCAGGATTTTCTTAGCAGGAAGGCGATCAGTTACCTTTCGGGCGATTTCGAAGTGTCTTCTCCACTCTTGATGAGTTCTTGCTGGGAGTGATACTTAATCGGGAGGGATAAAAGGGTTAATAATGTTAGAAATCTGCTTTGAGTTTATAGGTGCGCCCGCTTGCGTGCAGAAGCACTTCACGGAGTTCGGAGTCGGTGTACTTCTCGGCGATCTCTCTGGGGACGCAGTTATGATTCATGGCGATCTGGATTGCCCGCTCGCGTGTGACTTTAATGACTTTTGCTTTCATAATGTTTGCGATTTTTAACGTAGAGAGGCACTTCGATTATGGAGAGGCTGTAGAGGTCTTCGGTCTCTCCGTCGTCCCATTTCATAATGTCGGGGTCTTTGAGGGCTTCGAGGATTTCGGCTTTGAGTTCCTTTCGTAACGGGGTGTTGTATTCGCCGGTGGATACCACGCGGCGTGCGTCCTTGCGCAGCAGCTGGCGTAGCTTGTCGACGTCGTTTCCGGCGGCGATGATGTCGGTGTCCCCGTAGTAATTCGAGGTCAGTACGTAAGTTTTTGCCATGTTTGTCAGGATTTTGATTTTGCGGTTTCATCGACGGCGTGCAGCATGGGGACGAGGTTGTAGGCCTTGATGTCTTCCGGGCTCATCCCGAAGGAGAGGTTGAAGCGGGTTAGGAGGTTTTCGAGTTCGATGAGGGACTTGCGTCCGAAGTTGCGCATCTTGAAGATTTCCTGCCGGGTCTTGACGGCGAGTTGTCCGAGGGTTTCAATGTCGGCGGCGCGGGTGCAGTTCAGTGCGCGGATGCTGACGCCGAGGTCGGTGAGCCTGAGGTTGAACGGCGGGAAGTGGGCGAGGATGTAGTCGGTTTTGTTGTTCAGGTCGCCGTCCTTGGTGAGGGCGTCGACGAATTCCTCGTCCTTCACTTTCTTGCGGAGTGTTTCGTTCTCGGCTTCGAGGCGTTTGTTCTTTGCCGTCAGTTCGTTGGCGAAGGCTATGGCGGCTCGGTACTGCTGTTCCTTGTTCTGGTAGTAGGTTCGCAGACGCCGGTAGGCGGGAGAGAGGTAGGCGGTGAAGTTGCGTGTCTGGACGCCGATGCCTTCGAGGATTTTCTTTGCGGGCTTGAGGTCCACGACGCCGAGCAGGATGGTCTTGTCGCGTTGGGAGATCTCCGCGTTCTCGACGATGTCTCGCAGGAGCCGGAGGGCCCTTGCGATGATGTGCGGGGCATTGATGTCGTTTCCGGCCATGTTCTGGAAGGTGTCGTAGAACAGGGCTTTTCTCCTGTCGAGCTCCAGCGCCATGGAGTGGTATTCGTTCTGCAGCTGGTGGCGCATCTGCTCGATTTTCTTCTGGAGTTCGGCATTGCGCTTGTAGCCGTCATCGACGGCGAGCGCCTTGACGTCGGGGGCGTAGAACAACGGATAGCGGTTGGTGGTGCGAGTCTGTATCAGGCCGCGCTCCGCGTAGTTGGAGATGGTTTGTGGTGTGACCTTGAGGATGGCCGCGGCTTCGTTCCGCAGGATCCACTTGCGATTGTTGGGCATGGCCGTTTATCTCTTGGGCTTCTTCCAGGGGATGTCGAAGGGATATCCCTTTCCGGGATGGCTGCTGGTGTTGAGCCATCGGGTATCAAGGCCGGTTTTGCGGTTGATCTCTTCGGAGGTCGACAGGTAGTTGAAGATATCCTCCTGAATGTCGAGGGACTTGTTGGGGAAGATGAAGGTGATGCTGTAGCGTTTGTCGCCGATGGTCATCAGCACGATCTTGAAGAATGCCTCCGGCACCCAGACCTTGTTCTTCCCGATGGTGTTGGGATTCTTGCTGTGGATGGGCCCGCAGATGATCTGGACGGCGGTGTTGTAGCGTTTCGCCCAGGCGCGGCAGCGCTGTTCGAGTTCAAGCCAGAGCCCCTCGTTGAGGGTATGGTCCTGCGGACAGATGTTCGTGAGGTAGAAGGTCTGCTCGTTGGCGGAGCGGCTCCATCGGAAGTCGGCGCTGGGCGCCATGTGCCCTCGGTCAAGGCCGTAGGGGTTGCGCGTGTAGTCGCTGTACTCTGCCTGCGGTCCGCTGACGAGGGGGTCGGTGGTGAAGAAGTCCGTACGTCCGACGGCCTCTGCTGCCGCCTCTTCTGGGGTGAGTTCCCAGGACACCCAGTTGGGGCATTTGGTGATGTTGTTGTAGGAGACGGAGAAGCCGTCGTGCTGGATGAGCTGTTCGGCGGTCGGCTTGACGTTCCACGGGGGGAGGATGGTCTGGCTGGCGCCTGTCGCGGAAAGGAAGAGGGCGAGGAGCCCGAGAAGGAGGGTCTTGGTTTTCATCGTTTGGTTGCAATTTGAGGTTGGATTATTTATCCGCAGGGGTGGGAAAGAGCTGTATGCCGGCGGCTTTGGCGAATTCTTCAACCTTGGCCTTGGCGTTCTGGAGGGCGTCGTTGAGCGTCTGCAGGGCGGCCTCGCGCTTGTCGGTGCCGGGCACCGTGCAGTCGAGTTCCGTTTGCACTTCGTTTTTTACGAAGGTGAGTCTCTCGTGCCACGAGAGGATCTGTTGCTTGGTGATGATCATGGTATGGTCTTCTTAGTCGGGTGTGACCTTTTCGCAAGCGATGTTCCAGACCTCGTCGTAGAAGTTCAGAACGGTTTCGAGGTCGAGCATGGTCTCGTCGACTTCTTTCTCTCCGGCGCCGAAGTCGGCATGGAGTTCGAGCTTGTGGAACGTCTGGTCCTTTTGTTTTTCGGGCGTGTACGGGACGGACACGGCGCGGATGGTGACTTTTTGTCCTGCGGCGTTGGGGACGGTGGTCTCGAGTTCGCAGGCAAGGCACTTGCGGATGATGCGCTCGGCATTGTTGAGGGTGTTGATCTTCATGATGCCGGCGTTTTTGGAAAAGTTCCGGGAGATTTCGTAGAGGAATCGTTTGGTTTCTGTCTTGTCCATGGTTGGGAGTGGTTAGAGGTATTCTTTCAGGAGGGATTCGAAGCGCGAGTAGTTCTCGTGCTGTTCTTCGTACTTGGGGGACAGGGTGTCTTCCCAGACGTAGGCGTACTCGCTGTTGACGCCGGTGACTTCCATGCCGGTGGTGAATGCCGTGAATTGGGCGTCGGTGGAGAAGGAGTATTTCCCTACGAGAGGGGCGTATTGGATTTCGCCCGAGTCGACGAGGGCTTGGACGGCGGCGTAGAGGACGTTGATGTCGTAGTCCTTGTTGCCGATCTCTTCGTTGCGGATGACGATGCAGTTGATCATGGGCTTAGAGATAGATGATTTCGATGGCGACGATGTTCTCGTTATGGTCGTAGGCTGCGTAGCATTCGTACTCTCCGTCGCCGAGGCCCGTGGAGGATACGGCGCACTGGTCGTCCTTGGTGCCCCAGAGTCCGTTGTGCAGTTCGGTGATGTCGCAGATCTGGCGGTACCAGCTCTTGGGGTTGTCGTAGTCGTCGTCGCCACAATGGGTCTTGAAGTAGTTGAGGTCGTACACGCCGCACTGGCCGGTGTCGATGAATACCGAGCCGATGGGTTCGAGGGCCCTGCGGCGCGGGGCGCTTTCGTGGCGGAGGGTGAGTTTGGTGACGCGCAGGCCCCAGTCGGGGTCGTTGGTCTTTTTGACCGTGGCGTTCCAGACGCCGGGGAGGATTTCCTCTTGGATGAGGCCGGCGAGGATGCCGGCGGTGGTGTCCAGCGGGGTGCAGGGGTCACCGATGAATACCGGGCCCCGGAGGGTGATCTGTCGTTTCATGTTATGAAGCGTATTGAGGGTTGCTGTTCTGTGTCGTGGGGCGTTCGCCGAGGATGAACCGTACGGCTTTCTCGGCCTTGGAGGCGCCGGAGACGAACATCTTCGGGTCATCGCGGAATTCACGCATCCAGCTCTGGAGGTAGGCGGCGCTGTTGCGCATGGTCGAGGTGGTTTCCACCCCGCTGCGGTTGCAGAGCATGGCGGCGCCGATTTCGGCGACGAGCTCTTCGTAGGCGTACTTGGGGTCGTTCTTGCTGTGACCGAAGGTGCGGTTGCAGCGCGTGTGCTGTCCGGTGGAGTGGACAAGCTCGTGGAAGGCCGTGGAGTAGTACTCCTGGATCTTTGAGACGGGATACTGGGAGAGCATCGGCACGACGACTTTGTCGGATTCGAGGGCGTAGTAGGCCCGGTTCGAGGGGACGTCGTTCTGGAACTTCGGGTGGTTGTCGGAGGTGAGGTAGCCGTTGATGAGCGCCTCGGCGGACTCGATGGGGTCGCGGGGCTTGGGCTTCTCGCCGGGGACGATCTTCGTGGGGATGCCCTCGGTATCCTTGAGGTGGAAGACGCAGTATTCCTTGAGCACGGGGATGACCTTCTCTTCGGTCTTCTTCTGCCCGTTCTCCTCGGTGGTCACCGTTATCACGCGGGGTTTGTAGAAGACTACGATCTTCGCTTTTGCGCCTTTCCTGATGTTGCCGCCCAGTTCTTTGGCCTGCTTGAAGGACAGGTACTCGCCGGGCTCTTCGAGGAGCATCTGGTTGAGGAGGCTGTAGGGCTTGCGGGTGACGTAGCTGATCGCCGCGTCCTCGCCTTCGATTCCTGTCCACGGGCGGTCCCAGGGGATCTTGCCCTGTTTCATGATTTCGAGGATGCGGTCGGTGACCATCTCGTAGGGGTTCTTCCTTGGGGCGAGCTCCTGGATCTGCAGGACTTTGTTGTTCTTGTTGGGTCTCTTGCGACGGAATTCCTCCATCGCTTCGTCGCGGGACGCCGCCCGGCAGAAGAAGTCGTTGCTGTCGCTGCGCCCGTTGGCGTAGTAGATGACGTAGGAGTTGAGGGTCTTTTTGTTGGTGTTCTGCATGGCTATCGAAGTTTGTGGGGTGTACGTGGAGCGGTTCGCCGAAGGCGATGCGTACGGTACGCTCGTCGAGGAGCTTGAGTGTAGGGGGTTTGCGTCAGCAGACCTGGATGTTCTTGCTTTTGACCAGGGAGGCGCCGCCGTCGGGCAGGGTCGTGGGATCGGTCTTGAGCACCGCGCCGAGGTTCTTCTTGCTTACGGATACGTCGACGACCAGGTATGCGGGCATCATCGTGCGGAGCTTTGTGATGTCTTTCTCGTAGTTGGCGATGAGCTTCTCGAAGTCGAATTCTACGGAGCTGGACGCGCGGTAGGAGACGCGTGTGGTCTGGCCGCGGAGCTCGGTGATGCCGAAGCGTTTCATCTGGTAGTCCAGGAGGTTCACGATGCCCTTGCGGGTGTTGTCGTACAGGGACTTGAGTTTGCTGAGGCGTTTGATTTCGGCGTCGATGACGGCGAGCTTCCCTTCGTATTCGTGGATGATCGCGCCGTAGCCGTCAATTTTGCGGGTGAGGTCGTTTTCGTCCTGGGAGAGGAGGGCTTCCACGGCGGGGGTGATCTCGCCGTCGCTCTTCATGATCTCCTCGTCGAGTTCGGCCATGCTTTCGAGTATCTGACCGAGGTGGCGCACCTCGCCGGAGATGTTGTTGAAGATGAGCTTGTCGTCTTCCTTGGTGGCGGTGGAGACTTCGCTTGCGGGGGTGGGTTCCTCGACGAACTCGCCGTTATCGTCAAAAAGTGTTGTCTGTTCCATGTTGTTTGTCTTTATGATTGGATGTTTTTTTTACTTGTCGGGTCAGAAGCCGTAGTTGGACGCGTAGCCGGGCAGGGCGCCGAAGGCGTCCACGACGGCATCGAGGGACTTGGAGGGTGTTTTGTTATCGTTGGTGTACATGATGTTGTCAAGGGAACCGGAGCCGCCTTCGCGGCGGCGCCGGGTTCTTCCCGGGAAATAAACCACTAAACTATATTCGATGACAGAACGTGACACTGTGCGGACTCCGGGAGCGTCCGTTTCGTGTCGGACAACCTTTATGGTAGGTATTTCTTATTTGGTGCCGCCCTTTGCGGTGGCGCAGGCTGCGGCTTCCACGTTTTGACGGAATTTGTTTAATGTCTTTATGATGTGTGGAAGCTGCAGGGAATGATTCATTATACTCGGTAGCTGTTTTCCGCATTATCTTGCGGGGTGTTCCGAGGGGCGGACCGTAGGGCCGCAAGCCGCGGGAACACGCCGCAGAAACCCCAATGCGGAAAACCCGGGGCTCCGCCTGTGCCCCTGGGGGAAAATCCCCCGGCGAGTCCCCGGAGGGGGCTGCCGGCGCGCTTGCGCGTCCCGCAGGGAGGGTGTTTACCTCGGGGGCCGGCGGACAGGGAAGCCCCACAGGGGCGACCGGCCCCGGTGTGATTATGCTTGCTGTTCGGTTGTAATGGTTTGGATGGTTTGATCAGCGTTTTGGATGATGATGCTGTCAGGGAGGGTTTGGTTGCGGATGAAGAAGGTCGCCCGGCAGGCGTCCAGCAGGAATTGCGTGGGGAAGTCCTTGTTTGAGCCGCTGAACTCTGCGGCGGGGGTGGTGCCGGTGATGCGTGGGTAGTAGAAGAGCCACTTGTTGAGTTCCTTGCTGTAGCGGAACCGTACGAGTATGAACCAGCCGTCGCTGGTGATGGCTTCGAAGGTGTTGCTGTCCTTACTGGCGGGACGGACGGTTATTTTCAGTTCTTTATCCATGGTGGGGGGTTAGATTTCCACGGCGGTCATCACGTCCTGTGGAATTTTCATCAGGACTAGTGTGACGCTTTGGCCCGGGACGGTGAGCAGGACACGGTCGGTGCCGCTGTCGATGGTGGGTACGGTGTTGTAGAAGCGTGAGAGTTGGTTGTACTCGGTGTTTTTGAAAGTTTCCAGATCTTTGTCGGCTTTCCGTTTGGAGGAGTAGACGCCGCGCAGGATGGTGTACTGGCTGGAGATCTCGCCTCTGCGCTTGATGACGTTCTTCTGGAAGATGAGGCAGTTATGTCTTGTGGAGTGCATGGTGGTGTCGGGGAAGGAAGAGGTGGGTTAGACGGTTTTTTTTCTGTTCTGGAGAGAGCTTTCGATACTGTAGCGCAGTTCGTCGAGGTATGCGCTGTCGACCTCGCCGAGAGTGATGTTCCGTAGGTTGCTGTCCCGTTCGAAGTACCCTTCGATACGGACGCCGGAGCCCTTGCGGCGGGCGAATTCTGCGCGGAAGTCCTTGCCGCCGACGGTGATTAGTGTACTCTCTCCGAGGGCGGGAACGCCGATATCCACGCGTCCTTTGTGTGTGAGGATGGCCCGGATGGCGGCGCGTTTCTTTTCGGGGTGGGTTTCGATGGTGTTCATTTGTTGATTTTCAGTTGCATTTCAGTGAAAGAGAAGAGTGGGGAAGCAATGTTACTTCGACCAAGCCGGCACTATCCAGCCTCGCTTAACGTCGGCGTGATTGACTTTAAAGAAGCGGTCATATTCGTCCATTTCAAGCTGCTTGCTGGCCATCGGCACCGGATGCGGGTTCCACGGCTTGTCACTCGGGAGACCGGATTGTTCCCAGTACCACTGCGCCGTGTAGATGTCCCGTCCGGCGGCAATCATCGCCCGGCTTTCGTCTACGCTTGTCACGCGGTCAAGGCGGGCTTTGTCCGCCGATGGTGGCGTCCCATTGCAATTTGTGGTTGGAATGCTCATAATCAGAGGCTTATCATTTGGTATTTTTCATTTGGTACCATGTCTGCGAGAGCATCACCGGCAGGGCCAGCAGGTCGTTGAACCCGTACAGTCCGCAGGAGAAGAAACGGTGGCACTCGATGACGAAGGTCCCTTGGGTGTTCACGCCCACGTCGAGCGTATAGGCGACTGGGGCCTCCGAGCGGAATTTCGTTACCATTGCGGAGACCGCCTTGGCGTCGGGGAAGAGCAGGCAGTCCCCGGAGTAGTTCGCGATATACTTGATCTGGTTGTGGAAGACGAATACCCGCCATTCGGAGTCAACCGGGACGATTTCGGAGACCTGGTGTCCGACGAACATTTTCGCCGAGCCGTAGTCGCAGGGTCCGTTGGTGGCGGCCTTGATGACGGACAGGGACTTGCGGTAGAGCTGTCTGCAGTTGAGTCCTTCCTTGTCTGCCGGCCCGAAGGCCTTCATGTCCGCGGCGTCCCGTACGTTGACGATCTTCCTCCCGGCGTAGCCGAATAGGCATTCGGGTACGTTCAGCGGCCGGAGGGAGGCTTCCGCCTCGGGGTAGTATCTGCGCAGGAAGCGGGAGACGAATTCAACGTCGCCGACGGGGACATAGCCGTCCGGGTTAGAGAGCGTCGGCACCGGCTTCTCGCCGTCCACGAAGCGCGTCTTGATGCTTCCGTAACTCTTGGACCAGTCATAGTAGGCCTTTGACTGCAGCAGGGCAAAGACGAAATCGTGGATGATTTGCTTGTCTTGTCTCTGAAGGAGGAAAGTGGTCATATCGTGTCGGTTGTTAGTCGTTGTTGACTTCGAAGATGCATTCGGCGATGATCTGTTTCCAGTCGTTGTCGTAGAAATCCTTGATGTTGTTGTAGTCGTAGCCGTATGGGGCGAGGTATTTCTTTCTGAATTCCTCGTCGAGGGTGTAGTCATCGAGGTCGATGATGTCGCTGACGGTGTTGCCGTCGCTGTCTTGCTGTTCGTATTCGTATTTCCGGTCGGGCACGAGGATGCGGCAGCGCTGGCGGGTATCGGTGTCGGTGATTTCCCACGGGTGGTTCAGCATCAGCAGGGCCTGCTCTGCGAGCTCTTCGGTGATGCCTTCCTTGGGATTGGGTGTCAGCAGGCAGCACCAGCCCATGGCTGTGTCCTTGTAGGGCTCGGGGTCATCGTCGATGACGACGTAGGCGTCGGCGTTATGTTTTTGGATGCTCTTCCAGATCTCATCGTAGCGGAGTCTTTCCGGACGGGCGGAGCCGCTTATGCGGCGTTTGCCTGACAGGTCGGGGGTCTGGTCGATGATATTGGTGCGCAGCAGCTCCGGGAGGAATTTCAGTGTTTTCGGTAGGTTTTTCTCCCTCCAGGAAGAGCAGAGGATGATTTTCGCGTCGGCGAGCATGCACAGCCGGTTGATGATGTGCACTTTCTCCAGATCGATGCCGTGGCCGTAGCCGTCCTTCATCGTGGCGAGGACGCCGTCGATATCCAGGAAGATGATTTTCATCCTGGGTTTGGCAATGGCCATGCCTTTGGGGTATCTGTGGGTTTCGTTCATCGTTGTGCTGTTTTCGTGTTCTTCAGTTTTTCTTTTTCGTATTCGAGAAGGGCGAGGCGCATGGCCTCGTAGCGCTTGATCATCGTGTAGTTTTCGAGTACCCGTTTCTTGTAGTAGGGTGACTTGTTATGCAGCCTGATCGCCGTATTGATGTCATGGCGAGGGTTCTTGATGTCCTGCATGGTGTTGAACATCATGATAGCCTTGGCGATATCCGTAGCGTCTTCGTGTTGGAAGTCATTGCTTTGGGTGATGCGGTTTATTTCCGCGACGTAGATCGGCGTTATCTGGTAGATGCCGAGGTCGTTGGTCTTGCCGACGGCGTCGGGGTTGAAGCGGCTTTCCGTGAAGGCGATGGCCATCTGGAGGGCTTCCCAATCCGATAGGGTGTCGGGGATTTGGTAGACGGGGGCTGCCGGTGTCGGCGCGGGTGCGTTTTGCTGGCGTGCGAGTCCGCTGAGGAGGGGAGCGGCGAAGTAGAGCAGGAGCAGGGTGTGCAGCATCCTGCGTCTGCGCGGGAAGAGGCTGAGTCGTATCATGGTTGTACGTGGTTTGGTGTCAGAAGAGGGAGAGCTGCTGGTAGGTGAGCGGCTTGGGTGTGGGAGGCGTCGCTGGTGTGGGGATTGCGCCGCCGTTGAGGTTGTCGACGTACTTGCGGAAGTCTGCGAGGTCCTTGTCGAAGTGGTCGGGTCGGATGTAGAACCGTTTCTTGGGGTCGCGGGCCTCGGTGTTGTCATAGGGATGGATGATGTACGCCCAGGCTTTCTTGTTGTCGGGGTAGAGAATCGTTCGGGTGTACTTGTCTTCACACTTGTAGACCAGAGGTCGGAAGGGAAGCCGTTGTGCGTCGGTGCGGATGGTATTGATCTGCTGTTCGACGGTCTTGGCGAGCTCGTAGTTGGTCAGCTGCCAGGCGGAGCGGAGGATGACGCGGTCGGGGCGTTCGTCGGGCAAGGCCTGCTCGGAGGGCACCGCCCAGGTGCTGGTGAGCAGCGCGCAGATCTTGCCTTCGATCATATCGTCGGCGAGGAGTCTTCCGAGGTTGAATTTCTCCACGGCGGCGACGAGGATTTCCTCACTGTCGGGCTTGTCCGTGGGTTTGCCGTAGATTTCGTAGACTATCACCATGTCCGGGTACTTCCTGAAGGAGTCCTTGCAGTAGTCGATGTGTGTGACGGTGAAGGCAGCGAGTTCGTTGCTGGGGACAGGTGTCTTGTAGAGGTGGATGTCGACGCCGTAGAGGTCTTCCTTCTCGCGGAAGGTGTATACCTCTTCGAGTCTGGCGACCTCTCCGCCCTGTTCGGCATTCTTCCAGAGGGGGATGGAGTCATCCTTGTCGGCGCCGGGGTTCTGCTGCTTTTTGAGCCAGGCATCGAGTGCTTCCTCGCTTTCGAAGCGGAGATCCCTGTGGAAGCCTTCGGTGGAGGTGTAGTATATTTTCCAGTACATGAT
>Ga0310786_10008934_pt1 | contig 12795 bp, 13 predicted proteins | sample AusTroGonzalo_MG_FD_203881 | JGI IMG/M metagenome (GOLD analysis project Ga0310786, IMG submission 203881) | Bovine rumen microbial communities from tropical cattle in Woodstock, Queensland, Australia - Gonzalo_03 (v2) (version 2) | ecosystem: Host-associated > Mammals > Digestive system >...
ATGAAATGATAAAGCTTGCTGTAATTCTTTTCGCCATGCAGCAACGGATTGTTGCGGGCGGGCATAAATCAGGTCCATGTTGATATTTTGAAAAATTGTTTTGGCTTCATAAATGCATTCTATTGCACGTTCCAGAGAATGATGTCGCCCAAGGAAAGCCAAATCATTGGCGTTGAGTGCTTGAACACCAATAGATAAACGATTAATGCCCAGCGCAGCAAATGCGCGCATTTTTTCAGATGTGATCGCATCTGGATTGGCCTCCATGGAAATTTCAATATCTGGAGATAAAATGTAATATTGTTGAATTGTTTGTAATAATTTTTGGCACATAGAAACGCTCATCAGGCTGGGGGTTCCGCCACCAAAAAAAATACTTGTTATTGGCTGATCTGTCCCAAATTTTTGTAAATCCCGCTGATACCCCCTTAATAAAGCGTCCTCATCAATCTGTCCGCAAGGATAACTTGCAAAATCACAATAAGGACATTTACTTAAACAATAGGGCCAATGGATATATAGACCCAAGAGATGTGATGGTTTTTTTGGCGACACTTGACAATCTTTCAAAAAACGGGTATAGATAAATTATCGTTGATTCTAACAGAAAAGGATAAACTATGCAAATAAATATAACAGGACATCAAATTGATTTGGGAGACAGCTGGAGAGCTTATACCTCTGAAAAAATTACTGATATCGCCGGTAAATATTTTCCAAGCGCTGTAGATGCTAATATCAAGGTGTCTAGGTCTGGCGAACTGTTGAAAACAGAAATTACTGTTCATCCTGTGGCTGGCGCTGTTGTGGTTGCAGAGGGCGTGGCGGGTGATGCTTATGCGTCTGTGGATGAAGCGTTGGCCAAGATGAATCGCCAGTTGGGCAAATATAAAAAGAAACTTGTTGGTCACAAATATAGTACTGTTGAAATGGTTGACATGTCTGTGATTGAGGCCGAAGATGACAAAGAAACTGTTGGTGATGCTCCTGTCATTATTGCAGAAATGCAGACCGAATTGCCCTTGTGTACGGTGGCAACGGCTGTTATGCGTATGGATTTGGCTGGCTTAAGTGCTATGATGTTCCGTAATACCGCTCATGGTGGGCTAAACATGGTGTATCGCAGAGCAGATGGTAATATCGGTTGGGTTGATCCGAAAAACAAATAAGGATGCTTATGAAAATATCTGATATATTAGTTGCTGATGCCGTCTTGGCAAATGTAAAAGCAAAAAATAAAAAGCAATTATTAACAGAATTGGCTGGGTTGGCTTCTAAACAAACTGGTTTGGATGCAAATGTGATTATAGATGCTTTGATCGAACGGGAACGATTGGGCACAACTGGTATCGGTTATGGAGTGGCTTTGCCACACACGCGGTTGTCAAAATTGAAAAAAATATTTTGTGCATTTGCGCGAACGACGCCTGTGGATTTTGAATCTGTGGATAACAAACCCGTAGACCTGGTGTTTTTGTTGTTGGTTCCAGAAGATGCTGGCGCTGATCATTTGAAGGCGTTGGCAAAGTTGTCTCGCTTGTTACGTAATGAGCCGGCTGTTGTGGAACTGCGTGAGGGAAAAAACGCCAAAGATTTGTATGCCACTATTATTAAATATGACGCAGAAGATTAAAACGGTCACATTGTACACTGATGGTGCTTGTTCTGGCAATCCTGGAGCAGGGGGGTGGGCATATGTTTTAGACTATCGCGGCGTTCAAAAACAAAACAGTGGCGGCTCTAAAGAAACAACAAATAATCAAATGGAATTAACTGCGGTGATTCAGGGCTTGCAAGCGTTGAAAGAGTCTTGTGCCGTAGAGTTATATACTGATAGTAAGTATGTGTTGGAGGGAGCCACAAAATGGTTATCCGGCTGGCAAGAAAAAGGATGGAAAAAAGCCGACAAAAAACCTGTGCTCAATGTGGAGTTATGGCAGAGGTTGCTTCCAGAGTTAGAGCGTCATAAAATTACTTGGCATTGGGTAAAAGGACATGCAGGAAACCCGTTGAATGAATTGGTGGATACATTGGCGTGTGAACAACGGGACGCTCATAAATAAAAAAGTGTATAAGCGAGTAGCAGAATTAAAGTAGTTGAAAAAGTACCATACAGGCTGAGTGCACTGCTTTTATGCCAGCGATATAGAAATGATTTAATTTGTGTTGCACGATAGGTTTGTAGGCCGAACAATGCGAGCCAAATACTCCCAAAAAGAAGAACAAACACGACCCGGTTCCACGGCGAGACGATGGCAAGCGCATCCCACATAGGCTTCGGTAAAAAAATCAGGGATAAAAGTACGAGAAACGGGCTGGCTCTTCCCCATAATAGAACACCTAAAATTAGGGCAATAGAAAGCCATTTATTTAAGGGCTGAATCATCCATAAATTTGGGAACCAAGCGCAGCATACCCCAATCAGCATTGCTCCGGTAATTGCAATACAGATGTAGTAATCAAATTTTTGAAATTCTTTAACCGTTTTTTGTCTGTGACAGCCCCAGACCATTAACAAAGGGGAAAAGAGGAATGAAAATAATAAAAGGAGAAACCATCTGCCGAAGGATAATTGTGGTGTCATGGGGGGTGTGGCACTGTCCATAACAGGTAAATTAATTTCGTAGATATCCTGTGTTGTTTGCACGATAAATGCGACACGCGTTTCCTGGGACACAGGCATATCAAATGTCACAAAAGAAGCGTTGCTTTGTAAATTTTGAGGTGTAAAAGGTTTGCGATCTGAGGTAAAAAAATGCGCTTTATTTGCGGCATCTGGTAGTTGTAGCGCCACATGTACAGTATTATTTTCCTGTGCAATTGCTTGGCCTTTGACGCGATTTGGCCAAGGCTTGGGTGTGTTTGCTAGTGCTGTTAAAATAGTAAAGCACGGGGGTGTTTGAAATGCCATTTCTGGCTTTAAGGTTATATCAGAGGCAATCGGATAATCTGTGCAATCGTTATGCTTGTCGCATGCGCGGATAGTTCCTTGAACAGAATAGATTGTTGTCGCTGTATTTTGGTTCATCCAAAAGATGTTTGGATAAATCAGTTCTCCTTTGAGTGGTTGCTTAAAAGGGATAAAAGTGACACTGGGCGAGTTGTCAGAGGCTTGCCAGGTAAAATGTGAATCCTGAATCGTCCAGCCGGGCAAAGGTGTGATTTGAACGGCTGTATACAAACGATCTTTGCCCTTGATTCCAGTCACACAACTGGCCGCACGCACCGTTCCAAAAGGTAGGGTTAGGTATTCTGGCGCGATGTTTTGCGCACAGACAATGTGTGGGATCAGAAATACCAAGAGATAGAATATGTAAAAGATTTTGCGCATGGCCCTACTATATCAAAAAAAAACTTGATTGTCTGCAAAAAAATGCTATAATAGCAGCCGCAAGTGTTATGCTATAATTTTTAGGAGGATCAGACCATTACATATTTTGAAAATAACGAAAATCGTCCGTCGGTCAATAAGGACGAACCGAGAATCAACGAAAAAATCACAGTTCCACAAGTCAGATTAATCAACGAAAATGGTGAAAATGTAGGTATTGTCATGACGCGCGAAGCGTTGCGGCAAGCGTATGATGCTGGTTTAGATTTGGTGGAGATATCGGTCAGCGCTGGTGGCTCTGTATGTAAGATTATGGATGCCGGTAAATATAAATACGAATTACAAAAACGTAAAAACGAGGCAAAAAAGAAACAAAAAGTTGTTGAAACCAAAGAAATTAAGTTCACGCCAAACATTGGTGACAACGACTATCAAGTCAAAATGCGTAATGCACGTAAATTTTTGGCAGAAGGAAATAAGGTTAAATTCACATTGCGTTTCCGTGGGCGTGAAATGTCCTATGTTGATTTGGGTCAGGCAGTTTTGAAACGGGCAGAGGCTGATGTTGCCGACATTGCCAAGTTGGAGCAGGAGCCAAAACTTGAAGGGCGCAATATGGGCATGATGGTATCGCCCAAATAGAGCACTTGCTGAATAAAAAATGCCCCGCGTTCGTGCGGGGTATTTTTTGGGGGTAAAATCTTTATATTAAAAATCCCCGTCAAAGGACGGGGAAAGTGGCGATCCCGGGGCGATTCGAACGCTCGACCTACTGCTTAGAAGGCAGTTGCTCTATCCAGCTGAGCTACGGGACCAACGTGATTATTATACCATAGGCCCCGCCGGGCGTCAAGAAAAATATCCTATTGTAGGTATGTCTGTTCAAATGCAAAAACAAACCTCTTGTGCCTTGGCCTTGCATAAAAAATGAAAAAAATGAAAAAAAGTGCTTGCTTTTTAATAAATTCTCTTTTACAGTGAAGAAAAGGGATTTTATCAAAGGGGGAAGAATGACCAGATTTTCCAAACTATTATTGTGCAGTGTTGCCGTTGTGGCCGGTATTGGTGTCTGTACATCCGTGTGGGCGGACGAGGAAGAGGATTCTTTGCGCCAAGCGCAATTAGGGCTAATATCTTCTGGGAACTCGCTTTACAATCCACAAGGCCCTGTGTGGGGCGAAACCATGGAACGCATCGGTTTGGGAGAGTATGTCACCGGTGGCAATGGTAACAACAACGCCTCTGATTCTGCTTTGTCGTTGAATCCATCAAAAATAGATCAACACGTTGATAATCTAGCAAATAATTTGGGCATAGAAAGCCCTGTGACAACTCCTGCTGTGAATTTGAATAATACTAGTGGTACAGAGTTGTCTTTACGTACTGGAACGGCGGATGTTAATTATGGTAATTATGCAAAGCCAGGGGAATCGGGCGGGTTGAGTCTGAATCTTGGAAATACGCAAAACCACCTGAATGATTTTGCAAATAGTCTTCCTGATCTGTCGGTGTCATCCACTCCGTCAACACCGTCAACACCATCTACTCCATCAACGCCGTCCACGACGTCGACGGCTTCCTCGCCAACGTTGTCAACAACTTCCTCCGCTATGGGAGGGCGTTACACTGCTGGTGAAAATGGAAGCATTATCTATACTGATAAGACGGGACGAACAGAGATTTCTGCAAGTAGTCCTCAAATGGCTAGTATTAATGAGGCTTTAGGGAAAGTGGGAGCTGGTGGTTCTGTTGTTCCGGACGCACAAGGTGGTTTGATCGGTTTAAATGCAGACGGTCAGTATGTGGATTTGAACATGTCGGGGGGTGGTGCTGTGGTAACTTCCTCCGCTATGGGAGGGCGTTACACTTCTGGTGCTGATGGAAGTATTGTCTATACTGATAGGACAGGGCAATCAGTGATTCCTGCAAATAATCCTCATATGGCTGGTATTAGTGATGCTTTAGGGAAAGTCGGGGATGGTGGTTTTGTTGTTCCGGATGCAAAAGGTGGCTTGATGGGTTTTGATGCGAAAGGTAACACTGTGGATTTGAACATGTCGGGGGGTAGTGTTGCTCCGTCAACACCCACGGTGACGCCTACTACGGTTGATAGTGGTGTTGATGTTCCCTTTGGAACATTTCGCACACAAGTAGGAGAAGACGGCCAGGTTGTAACTACATTTACAGATAGTTGGGGGACGACGCTTCCTGTAGATCTTTCGGATACTCCAAATATTAGTGCTGCTTTGGATCGAGTGGGCACTGGTGGATCAGTTATGTCCGATGGTTCTGGGAATTTGCATGGTTTTGATGCAGAGGGCAAAGTCGTTAATCTAGGTGGGTCAGCAGCACAACCTACCACACCTTCTTCAGGTAATGCTAATGCTGATATTCCTTTTGGATTTTTCAAAAATGAAGTAGGTGAAGATGGTAATACGACGACAACCTTTACCAATGGGGCAGGAGAGTCTACTCCTGTGGATCTTTCGAATGATCCAAATATTAGCGCTGCTTTGGATCGTGCGGGGCCTGGTGGAGTGGTTATGCAGGATGGAGATGGAAATTTGCATGCTTATGATGCAAACGGTAACGCTATTGATTTGGATGCCGCTCCTGAGGTAACAGATCCTATGGCCGAGGTGGATCCCACACAGGCCGAAGGTGACAAAACCGGGGTAGAGGGGCCTGGTTCAACTGGAACAAAAATAGACGAAATTGAAGATGATGGCGGAGACCAGAGTCAAGGGGCTAGTGTTGAGGACGGTGCCTATATTGACTACATTCACATGGTGTTAATGGGTATTATGCCGTTCTTGCAAGATCAGACGGTTGATGAATTCAAACAGGTGATTATTAAAGCTGCGGATGGTATCGAGACAATGGGTGCTATTGATGATACCGCTATGAATGCTGAGGGCAGTAACTATCGTGCTAATGCTCCGTCGGCCGCGGTGGATTATTCTGTGGCTTTGTTGCAGTCTGTTCCTATTGATGTAAAGCGTTGGACGAATATGACTGTGACGCCGTCTGCAAGTGCTGATGGTAGTAGTAGCACAACAGAGGTGGATGATGACACCTATAAAGAGGAAATTCAAGCCCGTCGTAATGAATTGGCTATGCAATACGCCAATGCCGGTGTGCAGATTGCAGAAGGAATGAATGCTATTTCGGCAGACTTCCCTGCTCGTGCAGCTTTGTTGTTGGGATATATCAATGCCTCGTCTATCACTGATTACACGGATATTGCCCAAGATGTGACGCCAGTGGCTACGGATGAAATGGTGTCTGCTTTGAATAATGCTGGTGGTGCAGTGATGTCAGATTATGCTACTGCTATTGGTGCGGTGTCGGATGTCGCACGTGAAGATTTGATTGAAACATTGCGTGCTACAGCAATGAGTTCGGCCGAGTTGGGTGTGGCTTCGTCACAATTATTGGCGCGAGCTGGTGTCTGGCGTGAACCTACCGAAGGTGCAGCGCGCTCCACTAATGTCAGATCAGACGATACTCCGGGTGAAACAGGAGGCGAAGGTGGTGGCGAAAACACAAATACTCAGGCATATAATCCTGGTGAAGAGGGGCCTCAGAATCTTTGCGAGCCAGGGGATGAGCGGTGTGAAGTGCTTAGGTAATCAAGGGAGGATAAGATCATGAAAAAAACATTTTTAGCTTTTTTGCTTGGAACTGTGGTTATGACAACTCCCATTGCAGGATATGCTGTGGATGCAAAGACGCAGGCTGCTATATTCTATACAATGTCAGCTGTGTCCATAACAACGGATGCAATTAATGCGATTGCTCAGGCACCAACAGTCACTTGGTCTGGTACTTATGATATTTCAAGTTATTTGGTGGATGCCTTGCAGATTGTTTTGTATCGTAAGCGTCGTACGAAATGGTCCGAGGTGCCTGAAGAGTTGCAAGCCGTAGCGCGGCAAATTGGTGATGAGGGAGCCTCAGAAGAATATGACACGCTGCCAGAAACGGATGTGCATATTATGGCTTTGACAAACACAGGTATTGAGGCGTTATATGATGGTGCTGAGGTTTCGCCTGAAGGGAAATTGGCTGCGTATTTGAGTAGCGCTGGTGTGGCTGATGTTATTCGGGAAAAATTTGGAACGCCGCATGTGGATGCTTCAGCTTTGTCCAGTTTAAGCGGTGTTGATTTTTCTAATTTAACAAATTCGTTGCCTAGTGGCTATAGTATTCCCAGTGGTATTCTGAATGATCTTCAAAATCTGACAGGAGGGGGCGGAAATCAGGCAGCCTCTGGATCGCAAGGTGAAAATACAGATACAACAAAATCAGAAACAAAGGCTGCACGGGCAGATCTGAGAAAGGAATTGGATGGAACTCCATGGACGGATGCAACTTTGGATATGTATCATAAACGTCGTTTGTTCCATAAACAAAAAACTTCTTTGACGGGTGTTGCGAAGGCTGAATTATTACAATCTGTGAGCGCAACAGATAATAGTCAAAAACGTATCTCGCAGTTGGAGGGCTTTGTTGGTAAAGGAGAGTCTTTGTCCGGACAAGCGAAAATTTTGGCTGGTTTAGAGTTGGAATTAGCGGGTCGTTTGAATATGTTAAATGCAGTGCAAGGCAATACTTTAGCTGTTGATGCTGCCGATGCTTTGGATCGTGTGGAGGACTAGGGGGGGCGCTATGAAGATAAAAAAGAGTTTTAAAAATGCATTGATGGTAACAGTTGTATTAGTAATGGCGTTACCCGCTCAGGCATGGTGGTTGCCAGTGTGCTGGGGGACGACAATTTGCTTGTGGGTCAATCCGTTGGCTAGTTTAGGTCGTTTAGCAAATGTGTTGGCCGGTTATCACTTGACCGAAACAGAAATTGATGCAACTGCTGGTATCCAAAAGATTAAGGATAATATTGGTATTGGAAATGGTCCAGGTGTATCTGCTACAGGTGCTACAGGCGCGGATTTGGTTTCGTCCGAAGAGGGAGCTGAGATGCAGCAACTTGCTGCAGAATCTGCCGAAAATGCGCCTTCTGTTCCTGAAGTCTTAGTAACTTTAGTGACAGACGCTGAAAAAAATACAAACGGTGAAGGATTCTTGGCTGTGCGGGAAGCAAATACTAAAATTTTATTTGCAGATTATTGTTCTGACTGCCAAAGTACAGATCCAGAAACCGGAGATTGTTCGCTTTATGCTCAACGTGAATGTACAGATGAAGAGAAGATTAAATTGAATCAGGGTTGCGATGCTTGTCGTCAAAAGGATGCCAGCGGTAAGTGTATCTCCTTTGATAGTAAAGAGTGTGCTCGCAATCGTCAGAATGAATGGCTTGTTCAAGCAACCAGTGGCGCGGAAGGTACTTTAGATTCGCATCCTCATACTGCCAGTGATTTATATAGTAACTTACAGAGCATGTTGAGGGAAGCTGGACAGTCGCGCACAGTGTCAGATTTCTGGTCTGATCTACAAAAAATTTCTGTACAATCTAATACAATTGTTCCAGAAATCACATTTGTGTATGCTATGGATTTATTGTCAACATCTGAGCGGCGTGTGGCCGAGACGGGTGTAGAATATCAATCGGTTACAACAGAACAATGAGGAGAGTAGTTCATGAAAAAAATATTATATAGTTTAGTTTTGATGAGTTTATTATCTCCTGTTAGACTGGAAGCGGGATGGTTGCCTACGGTTATGCCGAATCACTGGTTCGGCGGAGACCCGTATTCTTCATTAGTCGGAACAGTGGCTGGTTTGATTGCTTCGTTTTCTGAGCCAGAAATGGGTGCAACCGTAAATGTGATTCAAGAAGAAGCAGATGCTTTGGAGTCTGGATCCGAACAATATGTGGATGCAGAAATGAGCGGAAGTGCAACATCGCAAGGATTTGCGACAACAGCATATGATTATGTTAATCAAAATATTTTTAATGGAGCGCAACGTAGTGCGTGGTCTGAGTTTGATTCTAAAATCAACAGTTTAAGTACGGTGGATGATACGGAAGCCTTGATTAAAAAGACCTTCTTTATTGAGAATAAAGCGGAAGTGACGCCAGAAAAAGAGGAAGAAATTAGGCAGACAAGGACGAAATATTTACAAACAATCGGTGCTGCTTATGCTGAGTTGGCTCAGGAAGTTCAGACACGCTTGATTGAAGATTTGAATTCCGTAAAAACAACTAAATTTAACGGAGATGGTTTGATTGGGGCCGTGACAGGTGTTGATCAAACGTGGTTGGCTGCAACTCGGGCTTTAATGGCTGATATTGCGTTGCAACTACAATTATTAGAAGTTGATGCAGCCCGGTTTTTACAAGATCAAAAGATCGAGTTGATAGATAAGCCAGAAGGTTTGGATCAACCAAACACGACGCAGAGTTAGGGAGGAGAAAATACAATGTTCAAAAAAACAGTTCTTTCAATTTGTGCAGCGGGTTTATTATGTACAAGTATTGTTTCTACTACTCCTCGTCAGGCATACGCTGGGGCTACGGAGGCTTATATTGCTCACACAACAATCAGTGCGGCTTTGATGCCTATTGGTTTGGCGATGGCATTGAAGCGTATTAAGATGATCAAGGTGCCTATCTTCCCCGAGAGTGCTGTTCCGGTTTGGGCTGTGATTAACATCTTTGGTATGCTTGCGCCTTTAGCCCAGGCGGCTATTACCCAATGGATGGATAAGTCGGGTAAGATTTTAGCAAAATTTACAGGTGCCACTGGGCATGTGACAGATAAGTGGGTTGGTGCACCAGAGATTAATAAGACAATTGAAGTGATAAACGATTTTGCTTCTGAATTGAACGATGTAGAGTTATTGTCTAGATTGCCAGAGGATAAAATCCATGATGCTTATGTCAATGCACATAGTGATTATAAAAATGCGACATCTGCAGATTTGGCAGAAGCTTTGACGAATTATCAGGTGGCATCAGATCAATCAAATACACCAATTCAGCAATACTATCAGAAGATTTTGTATACAGCTCAACAACAGGCTATTTGGGGTATGGTTGAGGCTTTGTATATGAAAAAAACTTTTGCAATTTTAGCTAAAGTTCACAAGGATACGGAGGATGCTATCCAGAATCAGTATCAAAATACAAAATCTACGCTAGCGACTTTGGCTGCTCGACGTGCCTTATTTAATGCATTGTTGATTGTCAAATATCAAGTTGCACGGGCGAGAACTCGTCTGCGGTCTGAAGCGCTGAAAGTATATCTGAAACCGATTGCGGAACCGCCATCAACTGAGAAGTAAGGGGGAGAATATGAGAACAGTAAAGTTTTTATGTGTTTGCCTGATGGCGTTGACTGTTTCGTCTGGTTATGCAGGTCTAAAGTATGGTTCCATGCCGGCCCAGACAGTGGCTGATTTGCCGACACGTCCTGTATTGATCAAGAGTCATAATGAAGCATTGCAAAAGGCACTGAAAGCACATAATCTATTGGTAGAGATTCCGACGCTTGAAGATTTGAATCGTTCTTTAGATATGATTGAACGTAATTTAGGCCTGTTAAATAAGACAATGAAAAATATGAGAAAGTGTGGGCGTTTGGCTTTTGGCGGGAAATATAAAAATTCAGATGAAATTCTGGAACGGGCCGTGACAGAATACAAAGATGAGGCAAAAAAAGTTGAGAACGAATATAAGGCGCGGGAAGGTAAGGATGCCTTTATTCCTCTTAAGTTGACAGATCAAACACAATTTAGAGCTACTAAACAAAAAGCAGGACGTAATGTGTTTCGCAATATTGCCAACAATCCCTCTAAGTATGGAGCTCAGTTTGTCAGTGAGGAGGCCAAAAAAAGTGGATCTTTTGTCAATGAAGATGAAGAGCCTACTTTGAATGTGTTAGAGGCTATTTCCGAATCAAATATTGCTTTGCATAATACAGAATTGAGCAAAAAAGAACTTGAAAAGACGCGTCAAGATGTAGCTAATCATTTCGCGGCAGGTCTGAAATCTGTGGGGTTAGAATACAAGGATATGGATATATTGCAGCCGGCAGGTTTGGCCCAAGTTCGCGCGGACTTGATGCGTGTGAAACGGGTGGCCATAGAAGAGGCTGAAAAACATATTGCAGCCTTGGATGCCCAAGATCGTCAACATCCAGAGTTGGTTGCTAAGCGGACTTATCGTTCGCCATCTACACAGCAGGTTGCCAACCAGGTTCAGAAAAAATTCCCAGAAGCCGCGCAAGGGATGGCCTTAATTCGTCAATCAGCACCGCAACGGCAACAAGAAGAGATTGTTGCTGCCTTGAAAAAAGATGTTAATGGTACGGTTTATTTGACCGAGACAAATGTTGTTGAGATAGACCGCAAGATGAAAGAAAGAGAAGCACATAAGGATCTTATGAACTACTTTAAGACCATTGCTGATGATTCAATCCCTGCGGACGTTCCAGAATTTGATTTCAGTCTGTGTCGGGCGTAGGATGAATGAAGGGATTTCGTTGGAAGCAGAAAAGTGCTGATTTTTCATTAGCAGTCACCATGGTTGGGTGTGGTGTTGTCTTCTTCTTGATGTTTTTCCTCTCTCTGACCGTATTGCAAGCGCAGCAAGCGTTACATGTTTTAAGTTTTGTTGTTCCAAGGGATATTGGTGAGTTTAAGCAATATGCCGAGGTGATGACCTTTGACGAATTGCAAAAAAATTCTGGTTTGCGAGATTTGTTAGAAGAAATGATGGTGCGTTATTATATTGAAATGCGCTATACCGTCTTGGCTGATCAGGTAGAAATGGCGCGACGTTGGGGGTCAGGAGGCTTGGTGGCACAATTATCTTCTCCAAAGTTATTTTCTTCTTTTGGATTTAATATTGAAAAATTAAAAGATTTAGCGGATAAAAGGGTTACCCAAACAGTAAATGTGTTGTCTGTTGTTAAAACAACGACTGGGACTTATACGGTTACATTTGATCTGATTAGACATGTGCTGGACGCGCGCACAGAAACGCGTATGAGTGTTGTTTTAGGATATACATATTCTAGATGGTATAAAAGATTTCAACAGAATTTTGTAAACCCATTTGGTATGGTTTTCATTGGCTTGGATCAATCAGTTGTAAAATAATAAAAAAAGGGGTTGCAAATTAAATTAAATGTGCTACACTACACGAGAAAGGGAAATAAAATGATGAAGACGTTACTTGTGTGTTTATTCGTCGGATTGGCGATTTTAGTCGTCTCTTGTGGGTCGATTTATGAAAAAGAACCGGTCGGTATTGGTACAGATTATTCTGAGTTAAAAAAATCCCCTTGTGCCTGTTTGGAATTAGAATTAGCGCCTACATTGCCGTCCTGGTTATCTTAGTTGGTCTTAGAAAATAAGGGGGCTAAGTGGTAAAAGATACGTCATCTGAGGGTGCAAAAAATGTAAATCATCGCCAGCTGTTGCAGGAAGAACGTTACCTGTGGATGGCACGCGCTTTTATTTTGATGACCGTGTTGGGATTGTTTGCCAATATAGCTTTG
>Ga0310786_10008935_pt1 | contig 12794 bp, 8 predicted proteins | sample AusTroGonzalo_MG_FD_203881 | JGI IMG/M metagenome (GOLD analysis project Ga0310786, IMG submission 203881) | Bovine rumen microbial communities from tropical cattle in Woodstock, Queensland, Australia - Gonzalo_03 (v2) (version 2) | ecosystem: Host-associated > Mammals > Digestive system >...
GTGTTCGGTTCCGGTCCGGTCCAGGGCTTCGCCACCACGCTCATCATCGGTATCATCACCTCCGTGCTGACGTCCATCTTCATCACCCGTCTGATCTTCGACGACCGTATCGCCAAGGGCAAGACCGTGAGCCTGTCCAACAGCCTCACCCGCAACTTCCTGAAGAATACGCACATCGACTTCATCGGCCTGAAGAAGTACTCCTATGCCATCTCCGGTATCCTGATCCTCATCGCCATCGCCTCCATCGCCTTCAAGGGCTTCAGCTACGGTGTCGACTTCACCGGTGGCCGTACCTACATCGTCCGCTTCGACCAGAGCGTCAAGGCCGAGGATGTCCGCGCCGCCGTCGAGAACACCTTCCAGGCTGCCGCCGAGGCCGCCGGCGAGGACCAGTACTCCGTCGAGGTCAAGCAGTTCGGTGGCGACGCCCAGATGAAGATCACCACCCAGTACAAGAACAAGTCCGAGGACACCGCCGTTGACGCGGAGATCGAGAGCCTGCTGTTCGACGCCCTCAAGGGCTTCTACGCCGGTGAGACCTCCCTCGCTGAGTTCACCTCCACGCTGGAGAACCCGAACGGTATCGTTTCCTCCGACAAGGTGGGACCGACCATCGCCCGTGACATCACCCGCAGCGCGTTCATCGCCGTGTTCCTCGCCCTCCTCGTGATCTTCGCGTACATCGCGATCCGCTTCAAGGGCTGGACCTGGGGTCTCGGCGGCGTGGTCTCCCTCGCCCACACGGCCCTCATCGTCATCGGCTTCTTCTCCCTGTTCAACGGTATCCTGCCGTTCAACCTGGATGTGGACCAGACGTTCATCGCGGCTATCCTGACGATCATCGGTTACGCTATCAACGATAACGTGGTTATCTTCGACCGTATCCGCGAGCAGAAGTCCCTCCACCCGAAGGATGACTTCCGCACCACGGTGAACACCGCTCTGAACGCCACCCTCACCCGTACGGTCAACACCTCCGTGTCCACCCTCCTCCCGATGCTCGCCATCGCGATCTTCGGCGGTGAGTCCATCCGCGGTCTGGCCGTCGCGCTCTGCCTCGGTATCCTCATCGGTACCTACGCTTCCATCATGATCGGTACCCCCGTCATGTACGACGCCACCGTCCGTCGCGCCGCCAAGGAAGTTGAATCCGAAAAGAGCAAGAAGTAAAAAACCAAATAGGTTTGAAATGAAGAAGACCGACTCTTCATGAGCCGGTCTTCTTTGTTATTTGGTAGGGGGTCTGGGGGTCTCCCCCAGTAGCCCCTGGGGGCAGCGCGAAGCGCGGGGGTGAACCATACAAAGATAACATTCGGGAGAGATTCTTTTGAAAAATGACGATTTTGGTTATCTTTGTATCCCGGTTATTCTTTAATCGGGGTTTTTTATGTCCAGTCATTTGCAGGATGCGCGCCTTCGCTTCGTGGGCCTGCACTATGAGACGAGCCTGTACGAACTGCACGGGCCGCAACTGACCAACCGCTATTATATTCTCAGCGGGGCGGGCACCCGCCAGCTGATGGCGTATCCGGAAGTCGTCGGATTCGATTCCTATCTGTCGATGCTTCCCGCTACCGTCGCCGCCCTTCGCCATCTGTTTCCCCGAGGCAAGGACGGCGATGTTGATATTCTCACCATCCTGCGCGGCGGCCTGAACTATCCGGTGGAGGAGGCGTGCGCCCGGAACGGCATCCACGTCCGGGACATGCACTTCGTGTCCTGCGAGCGCATCATCGAGGACCACATCATCACGGGACTGGAAATAAAATATGAAAAGATACGCGTCACACGCGGGCGCACGCTCGTAATCGGCGATATCATCGCCACGGGCGACACCCTGCGGCTGTGCCTCGGGCAGGTGGTGGACCGCTTCCGCCGCCGGGGCGGCAGCATCCGCAAGATCATCTTCTTCACCATCGGCGGCACCCGCGCCATCGACCTGATGGAAAAGATGGCGGACGACATCCGCGCGGTCTTCCCGGAGTTTGAAGGTTTTGAATGCTTCTTCTACGAGGGCATTTTCACGGTCTATGAGGACCCCGGCGCCACGGGCATCAACGTGCCGGACATCGACTTCGGCTGGAAGGGCGGCATCATCACGCCGGAGTTCCGCCGTTTTGTGCTGGACCATCCGTACGCCCTGCTGGAGAAGTGCATCATCTACGACGGCGGCGCCCGTCGGTATGAGATTCCGGTCCATTTCCACGAGGCGCTGGAGTACTGGGAAGGCATCTGGGGCCGCGCCGACCAGATCGACCCGGTCGCCCTTGTCGAAGAGAAACTAGGCTATCCTCGCGGAACATCTTACGAAGAGTGGTTGGAAATCAATCACTTCCAGGATCTGCCCAAGACGGGACTGAATGACTTGTGGGCCCAGGAGAAGGAACTCCTGGACCTGGCCGACGCCCTGTCGCTGGAGAACATCGCCCAGCAGCGCATCAACGCGATCAATACAATCCTTCAGCAATATGAGTAACAAGAAGATCACCGACGTCGACTACACGACGTCCCCGGTCGATGCGGCCGGACGCAAGAGCAACCTGAGCATGTTCATGGTGATGCTCGGATTCACCTTCTTCTCCGCCAGTATGTGGGTGGGCCAGCAGCTGGCCGCCGGTCTGAACTGGTGGGGCTTCGTCTGGGCCCTCCTCCTGGGCGGCCTTATCCTCGCGGCCTACACGGGCACTTTGGGCTGGATCGGCGCGGAAAGCGGCCTTTCGCTGGACATGCTGGCGCGCCGCAGCTTCGGCACCAAGGGCAGCTGGCTTCCCAGCGCGATGATCAGCTTCACCCAGACGGGCTGGTTCGGCGTGGGTCTGGCGATGTTCGCCATTCCCGTGGCGAAGGAACTCATGGGCTTGGAAGTGACGCCGGATTCGATGCCCTGGCAGGGTTACCTGCTCGTTGCCATCGCCGGTATCCTGATGACCGCCAGCGCCTATTTCGGCATCAAGAGCCTGACAATCATCAGTTATATTGCTGTTCCTGCGGTGGCCATTCTGGGCACCGTGGCGATGATTCTGGCCGTCAAGCACGGTGACGCGGGTCTCGTGGAGCAGTTTGCGAAGGGTTCGAAGGACCTCGGCGTCATCGCCGGCGCGGGCCTTGTCGTCGGTAGCTTCGTCTCGGGCGGTACGGCGACACCGAACTTCACGCGCTTTGCCAAGAGCGGCAAGGTGGGCCTCTGGATCACGGTCGTGGCCTTCTTCATCGGCAACTCCCTGATGTTCCTTTTCGGCGCCGTTTCCAGCATCTACGTGGGCGGTAACGACATCTTCGAGGTCATGTTGAACCTCAACCTCTTCTACCTCGCTGTCCTCGTCCTGGGCTTGAATATCTGGACCACGAACGATAATGCGCTGTACACCGCGGGTCTGGGCCTGTCGAACATCTTCGGCCTGTCCAAGAAGACGTGGGTCATCATCTCCGGCATCATCGGCACCGTGGCCGCCGTGTGGCTGTATTGGAATTTCTGCGGCTGGCTGAACGTGCTGAACTGCACCTTGCCGCCGGTGGGTATCATCCTCATCCTCCATTACTTCTGCAACCGCGGCAAGGAGGTCAAGGAAAAGGTCGTGGATTGGAGCGCCGTCATCGGCGTCGTCGCCGGCGCCGTGGTCGCGAACCTCGTCCACTGGGGATTCGCCTCCATCAACGGCATGGCTGTCGCCGCCCTCTGTTGGGGCGTGGGCCAGCTGCTCAAGAAGAAATAAGGGCTTCTGCTTACAGAAAAGGCCTCGACCAAGCGGTCGGGGCCTTTCTGTTAATGCTTCAGATGGATTTTGATGAACTCCCGCTTGACATCGGGACCATAGGCGTATTCGCCGACATCAATGCTGTCCAGCAGATAGAGGTCGCTGCCTTTGAAAAGGGTGGACTGGGCTGTAGCGCGGATGTCGCGGGCCTTGTCCATTGATTCCTTCGGGACGATCAGGTGGCAGGGAATGAGATAGACGACCGGGTTCTGGGCGACCGCATGGGCGACGGAACGCACTCCCAGGGGGTTGTCGCACAAGGCCGCCAGTTCCGTATAGCTGTAAAGGTGCGGTTCCAGTTCGAAAAGCTGTTTCCACACTTTCAGCTGGAATTTGGTCCCGAACAGGCGGAAGTCCTCCCAGCGGACCTTGCCGGCCATGGCAATCAGTTCGTCCGTCGTGATCTTGTGCGTGGAAATGCTTTCCACGCTCTTCGGGGGTAACTCGGCCACCTTCGCCGCGATGTCGGCGAAATGGGCGTACCGGGCGGATATCGACGCGATCTTGCCGTCAATCTCCGTGACAATCCATTCGGTAACCATATTATTCGGTTTTATTTCAACACATAGGGCTTCAGCTCCTTCCACGGGACGGTGACGGAGATGACGCCGAGGTCGTAAGGGGCGATGTCGTAGGGCTGGTAGTACCAGGTGACACCGTCCTTCGTCACTTCATAGTTGCCGTTCGGGCCCACGAGGTCGGGCTCGAAGATGGTCGCGAGGGCCTCTTCATCGCCCTCCAGGGCATCCAGAAGGTGGCTCCGGATCAGGGCGGCGACCGGATTGCGGTAACCGTCGATGAAGAAGGTCTCCTCGGGCACGAGGTCGCCGGTCTTGCTGTTGAACACCACCGGCGTCATCGTGGCGATGCCGTGCGCGCCGCCGCGGAAGCCGTAGTATTCGACCATGTAGGAGACGAACTGTCCGTATTTTCCGGAGAAATAGCCATTGACGCGGTCTTCCCAGGAGCGGACGCCGACTTCCTTAACGTCTTCATACTCATTGAAGTACCCGTCCTTGAGATTATCCTCGTACCGGCGGGCGGTTTCAATGACTTCTCCGGGCTCCTCTTCCAGGTCGAAGGCGGTCGTCAGGATGCTGTGCGAAATCTTCTCGATCACCTCCTCCGGGGCCCCCTTCACGGGATACTCCAGGGAAACGGACATGATGAGGGAGTCGGTCTGTCCCTCCTCGAGGGGGATGGCCTGGTCGTCCGCGTAGGTGGCGGTTTTCAGCTGGCAGCCGGTCAACAGCAGGGCGGCCGCCGCAAAGGCAAGGAGTTTCTTCATAGGATCAAGATCAGTCATTGTTCATTTGTTCGATGTCGATGGGGCGGTCCTCCCGGTCGCCGATCAGCCAACGGGCGTAATGGTCGGCCATTTTCCAGAAGAACCATTCGTTCATGTCGCCGAAACCGTGTCGCTGGCCCGGCATGATTACGTACTCGAACCGCTTGTTGGCCCGGATGAGGGCGTTTGCGACGCGGATGGAGTTCGCGGGGTTCACATTGTTGTCGGTATCGCCGTGCACCAGCATTAGGTGGCCCTTCAGGCGGGAGGCGAGTTCCGGATTCGTTTCAATCTTATAGACGAAGGTCGTATCTCCATTTTCGATCTTCTCCGCGATGCCGTGGTGCTGCTCGCTCCACCAGCGGTTGTAGATGCGGTTGTCGTGGTTGCCGGCGCAGGAGACGGCCGCCTTGAAGAAGTCGTTGTACTGAAGAATCGCCGCCGTGGACATGAAGCCGCCGCCGGAATGGCCGTGGATGCCCACGCGGTCCAGGTCGATGTACGGATGCCGCGCTGCAAGCTGCTGGATGGCGTATTTCTGGTCTTCCAGGCCGTAGTCGCGGAGGTTGCCGTAACCGTAGTTGTGATACCACTTGGAGCGGTTCGGGTGGCCGCCGCGGTTGCCCACGGTGATGACGATCATGCCCAGCTGGGCGAGGCGGTCAATACGGGTCATGCCGCTGGACCAGGAGACATTGTTGGCCTCCACCTGCGGGCCGGGATATACGTAATCCGCGATGGCATAAACCTTCGTGGAGTCGAAGTCAAAGGGTTTGTAGATGGCGCCGTGGAGGTCCGTGACACCGTCGGCCGCTTTCACGACAAAGCGCTCGGGAAACTTGTAGCCCGCGGCGAAGAGTTCGGAGAAATCGGCCTCTTCCAGATCCGTGCGCCTGCCGACGGCCGTAAAGAGGGCCGAGGCGGGCTTACAATCGACACGGGAATAGTTGGCTACGAAGTATTTAGCGTCGTCGGAGGCGATGGCGGTTACGTCCATGTCGGGCATGTCCAGCTGCTGCATCGGGCCGCCCGTGAGGGGCACGCGGAAGGTGTGCATCTGGTAGGGGTTCTCGGCCTTGTCCACGCCACAGGCGGACGCGAGGACGTAGCCGTCACCCACGGCGAGGACGTCCTCCACGTGGTAGGCGCCGTCGGTGAGGTTGCGCTGGAGCGTGCCGTCCGCACCGTAGAGGTAGAGGTTCGCCCAGCCGTTGCGCTCGGACCACCAGACGAAGCGGCCGTCCTTGAGGAAACGCGGGCTGCGATACTCCACATACGTGTTCATCCGCTCGGAGACAACGGTCTTGGTGCTGTCGCTGCCGACATCGACCCGGCACAGGTCCAGGCGCTTGAGGTCGCGGCTCTGGCGGACGAGCCAGAAGTGGCTGTCGTCGCCCATCCATTTACCGCCGCGGAACTCGTTGTATTCGTCCTTGGCCGTCCTCGGGGCGTCCAGGATGCTGCATTCTTGGTCCTTGAAGGCGATGACCTTCACGGCCTGCTTGTTTCCTTCCGTGTCCATGACGTACAAGTACGGCACAGGACCGGGCTCGCCCGGCATCTGGTAGTGGTAGATTTCCAGCGTGGGACGCGGCTCGGTGACGGAATTGATTACCCAGAAGGGCTTGACCATGGACATGTCCCACTTGAAAGTGGCGAACTTCTTACTGTTCGGAGCCCAGGAGATAGGGGCGAAGGCCCGCTTGGTGGAGTCCGTCTCGTTGTCGCCGGAGTAGTTGTCTCCGTTCCAGGAGAAATCGGCCGTTCCGTCGGTCGTAAGGGCGATTTCCACGAGGGTGCTGTCCTTCTCGTCCTTCGCCGCCTTGCGGAGCGACGTGGAGTCCATCAGGTACAGGTTGTGATTCTTCACGTACACGCCCTTCGTGCCGTCGGGGGAGACGTTGGCCCAGGTGGGATAGGGCTTGTTATGCTCGTCGGTGTCCCAGGTGAGCTTTTTCGTGGCGATGTCGTAGTAGAACCGGTAGGTGACGAACTTGCCCGTCCCCTTGCCCGTGGAGTCCTTCTTCTCGGTCTTGGAGGTGATGTCGAACTGGAAATACTTGTCCTTCTTGAGCTCCAGGCGGAGCGGGAGATGCTGGGCGTCGTACGGGTCGCGGGTGATTTCGGTGATCTGCATCGCTAGGCGCTCCATGTCGAAGATTTCGCTCTTGCGGCCGGACGCAGGGTCCACCAGGTAGTATTTCGTGCCCTGGGCGGTCTTGTAGCTGTACCAGAAGCGATCGTCGTTTGCGAACCAGTGCGGGGTGACTTTGGTGGTATAGACCATCTGGCCGATGCGCTTCTGGGAGAAGCGGGCGGCGAGGCCGTAGTTTGCCTTCGTGACTTTCCGGGGCTCGCGCGGCGCACGCTGTTGAGCGGCGACCGAAAGGCTCAGGAAGAGGACGAGTATGGGGAGGAGTCTTTTCATTATTTCAGGGTAATCTTTGAGGAGGAAACGCCTTCGCCGGACACGGAGACAGTGATGGTGCCGGGGCCGGTTCGGCGGACGATGGCGGAGCAGAGGCCGTTGAACGCCTTGATCTTAGGGCTGTAGAACGGGGTGTGCGACGTGGGGTCGCCGGCATCGGTGGCGACGAGCTTTCCGGGACCGGAGACCTTGAAGGTCAGGTGGTTATCGGCAGTCGGGACATCCCGTCCGGCCTTGTCCAGGATGCGGGTCGTGACGAAGGTCAGGTCCTCGCCGGCGTAATCGACACCCATCGTGGTCTTGGAGGCCTTGCCGGCGGTGTGCACCTCGGTTTCCGCCCAGGGACGGCCTTCCTTGTAGGCAACCACCTTGACGGTGCCAGGCTGATAGACGACGTCGTCCCAGCGGATGCGGTAGCCATCCCTGGCCTTACGGCCCAGGGACTTGCCGTTAATAAAGAGTTCAGCTTCGTCGCCGGAGGTATAGACGTGGATCGGGGTGACCTGTCCTTCGCGGCCGGGCCAGGTCCAGTGCGGGAGGACATGGACCATCGGCAGGTCCGGGCGCCAGCGGGCCTGGTACAGCCAGAAGCGGTCCTTCGGGAAACCGGCCAGGTCGATGATGCCGAAATACGAGCTCCGGGAGGGGAGGGGAACCTCGGCGATGACCTGGCCCCAACTGCCGACCATGCGCTTGAAAGCTTCCCGCTCTTCGTCGGTATGGAAGTTCTCGAGAACGGAAAGGTCCATGTTGAAGGGCGTGGGTTCGCCCAGGTAGTCGTAGCCGGTCCAGACGAACTCGCCGGCGCATTCGGGCACGACATCCTCGTACTGCCACTCATAATCGGGCTTGGAGGCCCATGCGGGGGCATAAAGGTCGTAGGAGCTTACCTGGAAAGGAGGCTCGTTCATCGACCATCCCTTGTCCTTTTCCTCTTCCACGGGGAAGCGGTAGTATCCGCGCGTGGAGATGCAGGAGGCCGTTTCGGAGCCGAAGACCGGCTGGTTGGGATGGGCCTTCACGAACGCGGCATACTGGTGGGGCTTGTAGTTGAAGCCATAGACATCCTGCGTGGCGGCGTAACCCCGGTTAGCAGCCCAGGGGTCGTTGTTGCCGGCGGCGGTGGGACGCGTCGGGTCCTCGCGGTGGCAGATGTCGGTAAGCATCTGCGGAACCCACCATTTGGTGCTGTCGCCCTGCTCGCCGCATTCGTTGCCGATGGACCAGAGGATGACGGAAGGGTGGTTGCGGTCGCGGTGGATCAGGGCGACGAGGTCCTTTTCCGCCCAGTCATTGAACAGATCGGCATAGCCGTGGTCTTTCTTGGGCACGGTCCAGGTGTCTGTGAGTTCGTCCATCACCAGGATGCCCATGCGGTCGCACAGGTCCAGGAACTCGGGTGCCGGGGGATTGTGCGAGGTGCGGATGGCGTTGCAGCCCATCTCCTTGAGCATCTTGAAGCGGCGAATCCAGGCGTCGTCGTTCCAGGCGGCACCGAGGGCACCCGCATCATGGTGCAGGCACACGCCCTTCAGGAAGGTCTTTTCGCCGTTGAGGTAGAATCCGTCGGCCTTCCATTCGGCCTGGCGGATGCCGAAAGGCGTCTCGTATTTGTCCAGTACCTCGTCGGGGGTTTCCACGGTGGTGCGGGCGATGTACATCTCCGGAGATTCCGGGCTCCAGAGGCGGGCGCCCGGCACTTCGAAGGTCTGGATGACGGTCTTTCCGTCCTCGATGTACTCGATGCTGCGGGTTTCGGCAAGGACTCTGTCGACCGTGACTCTCTGGCCGTCCTGGAAGAAGGAATCCTGATAGATGATCTGCGTCCGGATCATGCCGACGGTCTTCTCGCCCGCATGTTTGAGGGTGACCCGTAGGGTGATGTCGGCGTCGGCGTTGGTCCACGTTCTTCTGCGCGGGGAAAATCTTCTGAGCTTTTCGACGGAGTCGAAGTCGAACTTGCGTGGCTGTTCTGAAACAGTAATATTCCGGATATCCGTGGTGATATAGGTCCCCCAGTGGGCGACGGACGTCTTGTTGGTCTTCGTGATCCAGACGTTGCGGTAGAGGCCGCCGCCGGGATACCAGCGGGAGGACTCCTCGGGATTGTCAAGCCGGATGACGATGTCGTTCTTACCGGCCTTCAGGGCGGGATTCAAGCGGATGGCGAAAGAGGCATAGCCGTACGGCCAGCCGCCCAGGTCGATGCCGTTGACCTCCACGGTTGCATAGGACATCGCGCCGTCGATTTCCAGGTCGATGTCTTTGGTTGCGAGTTCTTCTTCAGTGATTTCCAGGGATTTGCGATAGGAGGCCTTGCCCCACCAGGGGAGCTTTCCGGTTTCGCCCGGATATTCCTGCCTGAAGGCTCCTTCCACGCCCCAGTCGTGTGGCAGGTTCAGGACACGGCTCGCGCCGTCCTTCTCAAAGGTCCATCCTTCGTTGAACGGAGACCGGCCCGCAGGCTGGGCCGATGCGGCGAGGGTTACCCCCGCCAGAGCGATGCAGAGGGCGATTTTTCTCATATAATGCGAATATAAGCTTTTTTTGTATATTTGCCTCAACTAACCTTCTATTCTTATGAGATTTGCAAAGTTTTTCCTGCTGTTTTCCGTTCTTGTCGCGGCGGCTGCCTGCGCGCCCAAGCAGAAGGAGGCGGCAGAACCCTCCGCCCTTGACGTGATCTTCTCCCGCAAGAGCGTGCGCTCCTATACGGACCAGGCTGTGACCGATGCGCAGATCGAAACGCTGCTCCGCGCCGCGATGGCCGCCCCCACGGGCATGAACGCCCAGCCGTGGCGCTTTGTCGTGGTGCGCGACCAGGCCGTAAAGGACGCCCTCGCCGGCCCCCGCGGCGGCATGATCGCCCAGGCCCCCGTCGTCTTCGTCGTCTGCGGCGAAACCACGATGATGCGCAAGCCTTGGGGCCAGCCGGACGCCGAGCCGGAAGAGGTCGCGAACGGCAACTGGTCGCTGGACTGCTCCGCGGCAGCGGAGAACCTCCTGCTGGCCGCCGAAGCCCTGGGCCTCGGCGCCGTCTGGACGGCCGCATACCCGTATGAGGACCGCATGGGCCCCGTCCGGGAAGCGCTGGGCCTTCCCGAGAATGTTGCGCCGCTGTGCGTGATTCCTTGCGGCTACCCGGCCGGTGACGACCAGCCCAAGGACAAGTGGAAGCCGGAGAACATCCACTACGACAAGTGGTGATCCGTCCCGCCACCGAGGCGGACATCCCCGCCGTGCTGCCCGTCTTCGAGGCCGCCAAAGCCATCATGCGCGCAGACGGCAACCATGACCAATGGGGCGCCCCCGGATTTCCCGGGGACGCTCTTCTTCTTCGCGACATTGAACGAGGGGGAGGATTTGTCATAGAGACGAGATGGCCGGTCGGGGCCGGCCATGACGAAGAGGCGACCGTCATGCCCGGCGTGACCGGGCATCTTGCCACCCATATCGTCGCTTACTTCGCACTCCTTCCTTCCCCCGAACCCACTTACTCCCACATTGACGGCGCCTGGCTTACTGACGAGCCTTACGGCGTCATTCACCGCATTGCCAGTTATCCGGAGGTGCATGGCATCTTTTCTGCCATCATCGACTTTGCCGCGGCGCATTACCCGCATCTCCGCATCGACACACACCGTGACAACCGCATCATGCAGCATCTCATCGACGCTGCCGGCTTCACTTATTGCGGAATCATCTGGCTGGAAGACGGCACCGAGCGTCTCGCCTACGAGCGGTGAGCCCCTGTCATTTCGAGCGAAGTCGAGAAATCTATAGCTTTGAGAGCTTCACGCGCAGCACAACCTTCTGATGTGGCTGCAAGGTGAACGTGTATCCCACGAGCGACGTGCCGGGATTCGGGGCGTCGGTTTCGTGGAGATACTGCATGCCGTCGATGTCCGGGGTGGAAGGATCGTAGGTCGTGGGCCAGATGTGCGGGGTGAGGTCCGGAATGGAAGTGTCCGTCGATACGGATAGGAGGCGGTGCTTCCCGTCCGTATAGAGGACGATATGACCGTTATAGAGGGTAGCATCCGCTTCGGAGCACATGGCCCAGCGGGGGGAACAGGCGGCGTTGCCCGCCCGGAGGAGGTCCTCGATGATGAGGTCGTCGCCGTCGAAAAGGACCTTGCGGACATACTGGTCCAGAACATCGTCGTACATATGCCCCAGAGACAGCTCCGCTCCGGCGGGAGTCGATGTCGACGGTCGCTCGGGCTTCAGGGTGCGCCGGAGAGAGACGACGCGGTTGACCTTGGGGACTTCTCCATTGACAGTCAGAATATTATGGGAAAACGGGCCGATGCGGAAGACGCTCCAGCGCTCGCTGTCCTGGGTCATGTCCCAGAGGTCCACGCCGGCGCTTTCCAGCGATTCGTAGTCCTGCATGCCGAGGTCGGTCGCCCAGGTGACGCCGTCGGACTCGAAGTAAAAGGAGCCCTGGTCGCAATGGGAGTGGCTGGACATTGCGAGGCCGCCCTTGACGCCCAGGTAATCATCGTCCTTTGACGCCCATCCGCTACGGTATACGTATATGGGTGTAGTTCCCTCACATTGGAAATAGTGCCCCTCGGGAGGGCTGATCTCAAACTCTGGAGCCCCGGCCAGCGCTATAAGCATCATGGGAAACAACCGCTCTTCGCATAGGCGCTTGTATCCGGTTTCTTCCATGATGCGCATTTCCGGATACAAGAGGCTCGGATCGCCGGTCTTGTTCATTATCCAAGCCTGCATGTACTGCCCGAAGGCCTTCCGCTCGGAATCCGAGAAACTGAAACAGTTTCCCGTCGGGGTGGAGGTGAAGCGGATGAAATCGGAGGAGGCGAGGAAATCGTCTGAGAGATGCCCGGTCAAGCCGGGCATGACGGCCGTTTCTTCGTCATGGCCGGCCTCGACCGGCCATCTGAAGGCACTCTCGACCGCCGCCTCCAGCATGATCTGGAACGACGTTCCGTAGCCCCAGTAGTTATATCCCTCCGCGTAGCCGCCTCCTTCGTAGGCCTTGTAAACCAATTTATTGGATTCCAGGGACTTCTCCAGCATCGACCGGCAGAACTCCGGGTCTTCCTCCCACACGGCGAGGGCGCCGTACACCATGCCGGCGTTGCAGACGGAGTTCCAGTTGTTTTCGCTCCGGTAGAACCACGCATCGCCCTCGTCCAGCGCCGGTTTGATGCCCTTGTCGATGATAGCCTTTGCGACCGTTTTCCGCTCCTCGGGCGTCATCCTGTCATACAGCCAGTCATAGCCGATGGCAACCCCCATCGTCATTTCCGCGACATCCAGGAAATGCGACGGATTCCAGTCCGGGAAC
>Ga0310786_10008936_pt1 | contig 12793 bp, 9 predicted proteins | sample AusTroGonzalo_MG_FD_203881 | JGI IMG/M metagenome (GOLD analysis project Ga0310786, IMG submission 203881) | Bovine rumen microbial communities from tropical cattle in Woodstock, Queensland, Australia - Gonzalo_03 (v2) (version 2) | ecosystem: Host-associated > Mammals > Digestive system >...
AGTGATCTACGATAACCTGCACATGCTCCTTGAACTTGTCGGCATCACCGGCAGCCCACCAGTCGGTAAAGTTACCGTCCTTGTCAAACTGACGGCCCTGGTCATCGAATCCGTGAGTCATCTCATGACCTATGACAACACCTATGGCACCATAGTTGAAGGCGTCATCGGCACTCATGTCAAAGAAAGGATACTGCAGGATACCTGCGGGGAAGCAGATCTCGTTTGTAGTGGGATTGTAGTAAGCGTTAACGGTCTGCGGGGTCATGAACCACTCGGTGTTGTCAACCGGCTTCTTGTACTTGCGCTCCACGTTATCCTGCCAGAAGAAATGAGACATTGCAATCTGATTCTCGAATAGGCTCTTGCTGGGATCGATAGTGAGTTTTGAATAATCTTTCCACTTATCGGGATAACCAATCTTTACATAGAAAGCATCCAGTTTCTCATGGGCGCGGGCCTTTGTCTCGTCGCTCATCCAGTCCTGGTCATCTATGCGCTGTCCCAGGGCAATCTGCAGGTTCTTGACCAGTGTGGTCATACGTTCCTTAGATGCTGCAGGGAAATACTTCTCAACATAGAGCTGTCCGATGGCCTCACCCAGCACACCGCTAACGGTTGATGTGGCACGCTTCCACCAGGGCTGCTGCTCCTGACGTCCGCTCAGGATCTTGCCATAGAAATCAAAGTTGGCGTCATCAAGTTCCTTGGTCAGTTTTGAAGCGGCATTGTCAATCAGCTGCCACTCCATATACGACTTGTGTGCCTCGACCGGCACCTGGGCCAGGATAGCCTCTACCTCATGGATAGGCTCGGGCTGACCTACATCTACAAAGTCGCAGTCATAAAGACCCAGTGCATCAAAATATGCCTGCCAGTCAATGCCCTTGAAATCCTTCTTGAGCTGCTCAAACGGCATCTTGTGATAGTTGGCAGCCGGATCACGCATCTGGACATTGGTGTATGACTTCTCAGCGATACGGGTCTCAATGAGCATGACGTCCTCCATCTTCTTCTGGGCGACTTTCTCGTCAAAGCCGCAGAGAGTGAACATACGAACGATGTGCTTCTTGAAAGCCTCACGGATAGCTGTGGTAGCCTCATCCTTATCCAGGTAATACTCTCTCTCACCAAGTGACAGACCACCCTGACCTATGCTTACAAGATTAGACTTGCTGTCCATCATATCGGCACCTATACCCAGGCCGAAATAGTTGCTTGCAAGACCGTTTATGTCCAACTCGGTCATAAGCGGGAATATCTCCTTGCGGTCCTTTACAGCCTCAATCTTCTCAATCCAGGGCTTCATGGGAGCAAGACCCTCCTTCTCACGGCGTGCAGTGTCAAGCACCAGTTTATAGAGATCAGCTATCTTCTGTGCATTTGAACCTTGTTCATTATCGGCAGCCACAATCTCATCAATCAGCCCCTTAAGCTGCTCGCGGTTATCCTCGGCCAGCTTGTCAAAACTGCCAAAGCGTGCATACTCATCGGTGAGCGGATGAGCCGCATTCCAACCACCGGTAGCAAACTGGAAAAAATCATCACCGGGTACTGCGCTGGTGTCAAGGTTCTCCATCTTGATACCCATACCCTGCTTGGAATTGTTACATGACATCATAGCCATTCCTGCAAATGCAATTGTAAATAAAGTTACTTTCTTCATAATTATGTTAGTTATAAACTCTCTCCTTCCATCATAGCCTCCTCCCAACGTTTCTCCGCTTCGGCAAGATCATTCTTGAGCTTGCCGTAAGCCTCAAACATTGCAGGGTTCTGCGCTCCGCTGGGTGTAGAAAGCCACTCTTCTATTTCCTTTATCTCTTTCGATATACGCTCAACCTCCTTCTCGCAGTCATCAATCCTTTTTTGGACCTTGCGCTTGCGACGCTCCTGCTCCTTCTTGGCCTCATAATCCTCTTTTCCGGCCGATGCCTTGTCCTGCTGCACAGGCTGGGCAGGTGCTCCCTTCATACGGCCTATATCGGCCAGGCTGTCCAGATTCTTTTTCTGAAGGAAATCATATATTCCTCCCAGATGCTCGCGAACCTTGCCGTCGGCAAACTCATACACCTTGCTCACCAGTCCGTCCAGGAACTCACGGTCATGGCTTACCACTATCACAGTACCGTCAAAAGCCTGTATTGCCTCCTTGAGTACATCCTTGGATGCCATATCCAAATGGTTGGTAGGCTCATCCAGAATAAGCAGGTTGTTAGGCGTAAGTAGCAGGCGGATCATAGCCAGACGTGAACGCTCACCGCCCGAAAGCACCTTGACCTTTTTCTGACCGGCCTCGCCACCGAACATGAATGCGCCCAATATATCGTTTATGCGGGTACGGATAGGCCCGGTAGCCACATTGTCTATTGTATCGTGTACGGTTATCTCCTCATCCAGCAGCTGTGCCTGGTTCTGGGCATAGTAACCAATCTGTATGTTATGACCTATGGTAAGCGTTCCGTCAAACGGAATCTCGCCCATGATACACTTTACCAGAGTAGTCTTGCCTTCACCGTTACGGCCTACGAATGCCACCTTCTCACCGCGCTTGATGGTCAGGTCAACTCCGCTGAACACCGTGTGTTCACCATAGCTCTTGGCTACGCCCTCACAGATAACCGGATAGTTGCCGCTGCGGATTGCCGGCGGGAACTTAAGGCGCATGGTCTTGTTGTCCACCTCATCAATCTCAATGGGCACTATCTTCTCCAGCATCTTGATACGGCTCTGCACCTGAACGGCCTTGGTAGGCTTATAACGGAAACGGTCTATGAACTCACGGGCATCGGCTATCTCCTTCTGCTGGTTCTCATAGGCGCGCATCTGCTGCTCACGGCGCTCCTGACGCAAGACCACGAACTCATTGTACTTGACCTTGTAGTCATATATCACTCCGCACGATATCTCTATTGTGCGGGTGGTTACGTTGTTTATGAAGGCGCGGTCATGACTTACCAGAATGACTGCGTTGCAGCGCTTGGCCAGGAACTCCTCAAGCCACTGAATGCTCTCTATGTCAAGGTGGTTGGTAGGCTCGTCCAGAAGCAATACATCGGGATGACGCAACAGAATCTTGGCCAGCTCTATTCGCATTCGCCAGCCGCCGCTGAACTCGCTTGTGGGACGGTCAAAATCATCGCGACGGAATCCCAGACCCAACAGGGCCTGTTCCAGTTCCGCCTGGTAATTGCCGCCGCCCATCATCTGGTAGCGCTCACTTTCACGGGTGAAACGGTCTATCAGAGCATGATAATCATCGCTCTCATAGTCGGTACGCTCAACCATCTGGTTGTTCAGACGCTCAACCTCGGCTTTGAGTTTATGTATATCCTCAAATGCGGTCTCAGCCTCCTGTCTTACCGTACGCGTATCGGCCAGTTTCATGACCTGAGGCAGATAACCTATGGTCATCTCCTTGGGTATTGAGACAGTGCCCGATGTAGGCTGCTGCAGTCCGGCAATGATCTTAAGCATGGTCGATTTGCCCGCTCCGTTCTTACCCACCAGGGCAATACGGTCCTTGTCACCTACCACGTAGCTGACATCATGAAACAGGGGGCGGGCCCCGAACTCTACCTTAAGATTCTCTACCGAAAACACTTTCTCTTATGCAAACAGCTTGGCGGGATAAACACCCTCCTTTACAAGTTCTGCAATCTTATCCACCACACCCTGACGGTCCTCGGCGTATGTCACACCAAACCACTTGGCGGTAGTGTCAAGCACCTCGACGGTTGCAGTACCGTTATTGATCAGCTCATTTACCATGAGCGGTATGAAATACTCAGACTTGGGAACGTTGATATTGGCCTTTAGCCAGCCCTTGAAGAAGTCCTCGGAGTACTTCATATAGTCAGGGGTGAATCCCCAGACGTTCATCGATACGGGTGTGTTGTCATCAATGCGAACCCAGTCCTCGCCATCCTTGTAGCAGACGCCGTTCTCGCGACGCAGTATCTCAGTGCGCTCCACAACAGTGGTAAGATGACGCTTGGCATTGACCTCGCATACACCGCGTGACACCTTTCCGTTCTCACTCAACGTGTTGGCTACGCGGAAACCTACCATTGAATAGACATTCTTTGACCCTTCCGGCAGAGAGCTCAGGAACTTGCCCATCACCGCAAAGCAGTCACGGCCGTAGAAGTCATCGGCATTGATTACGCAGAAAGGCTCGTTTATTACATCCTTTGCCATCAGAACTGCATGGTTGGTTCCCCAAGGCTTGGTACGGTCCTCCGGGCAGGTGAAGCCTTCTGGCAGGTCATTGATGCTCTGGAACACCACCTCAGTCTTAACGTGACCTTCATACTTCTTGAGAACCAGCCGACGGAAATCATCCTCAAAGTCCTTGCGGATAATGAACACCACCTTACCGAATCCGGCGCGGATAGCATCAAACACAGAGTAATCCATAATGGTTTCACCACTGGGACCAAGAGCATCCAACTGCTTGAGTCCACCATAACGGCTGCCCATACCGGCGGCCAGAACAACGAGTGCAGGTTTCATAAATATACCGTTTTGATTAAAATCCAATTTTAATTTGCAAAGGTAATACTTTTTACGTTGGCGTTGGCGTTGCTATTCGCTTAAAAAACTATTATATTCGCAGTCAATAAAAATATGTAACTATGAAAAGATATCTTATAGGTATTCCGCTTGTGTTGGCGTTACTTTTCGCTACAAACTGCAAGAACAACAGCGGTAGTGCTCCGGTTAAGGAAGTTGATGCCGATACCATCATCCTGGATGCCGACCAGTATGTACGTTTCGAGACCACAATGGGTAACTTTACCATAAAGTTATACCGTGAGACCCCTCTGCACCGCCACAACATGGTACGTAAGGCCAGAAAAGGATTCTATGACGACCAGCTGTTTTTCGGAATCCAGAAAGGATATAAGATCCAGAGCGGTGACGTAAAGTCCAAGAACGCCAAACCGGATCAGGAAATAGGAATTGACGAGGTGAATGACACCATTGCATCCGAAGTCAATCCATGGAAATTCTATCACAAGCGCGGAGCCGTGGGACAGGCCAGTCTGAAACAGTTCAATTTCTCCACTAGCCAGCAGTTCTATATAATAACCGGAAAGAAAGCCAATGCCCAGGCACTCGCAAACCAGGAAAAGGTCATAAACAAGCGTTACCGCCAGGAAGTCAAGGACTCAATTACCCAGCCGCATGCCAAAGACATACTCACATGGCAGAAATACGGTGAAAAGAAGAAGATAAGCAAACTCAACGAACAGCTCAACGACCAGGCCGATGCCATTATGGCCAAGCGCAAGTCATTCCAGTATTCTAAAGAGCAGTCTGACGTGTATGCCCAGATTGGAGGTGCCCCCTCACTGGATGGTCTTTACACCGTATTCGGAGAGATTATCGAAGGCATGGACGTAGTTGAGGAGATATCAAACCTGCATGCCACCGGAAAGAACGGACGTGCCAACCCGGATGTCAAGATCATCAAGGCGTACGTCTTAGAAGATTTTGACCAAACGGCATCTCAGAAATAACTTAAAGATTATTAGCTGCCTCCACAAAACTCTGCCATAGCGGATCTTCTGGCAGAGGTGCCTTTATGTCTATTATCTGATGTGATACGGGATGTTCAAAGGTTACATGGAATGCATGCAGGGATATGCTTCCGTCAGGATTTGACCGTTCAGCGCCATATTTAAGGTCACCCTTGATGGGACAGCCCATTTTGGCCAACTGGCATCGTATCTGATGATGCCGTCCGGTAAGAAGTTCCACCTCAATCAGGTGGTAATTGACCGAACTTGCCACCAGCCTATAGTTCAGGACAGCCTTTTTGCTGTTAGGCACCTCCTTGTCATATGCATATGAGCGGTTCTGCTTTTCATTACGCACAAGCCAGTTCTCAAGTCTGCCCTCAGGTTCCTGAGGTCTGTTCTTTACTATAGCCAGATAGCGTTTGTCAACACTGCCTACCCTGAACATCTCATTCAGGCGTGCCAGTGCCTTGCTTGTCCTGGCCAGCACCACCACCCCGCTAACAGGACGGTCCAGACGGTGAGGCACACCGACAAACACATTACCGGGTTTGGAGTATTTCTCCTTAAGGTATGCAGCAACAGTCTCCGACAACGGAATATCGCCGGTCTTGTCTCCCTGCACAATCTCGCCTGCCCTCTTGGAGACAATGATAATATGGTTATCCTCGTAAAGAACCTTCATTACATGCTCATTCCGCCGTCAACCTGAAGCACCTGCCCCGTCACATATGAACTGTCATCAGATACCAGGAACAGGGCGGCACGTGCAATCTCCTCAACCTGAGCTCCGCGCTGCAGAGGAATTGACTTGCACCATTCCGCCAGTTTGTCTTCGGGAATCTTGCCGGTAGTCATCTCTGTCAGCACAAAACCCGGTGCGATCACATTGGCACGGATTCCACGGGATGCCATCTCCTTGGCAACAGACTTGGTCAATCCAATCAAGCCTGCCTTTGAAGCAGAATAGTTGGTCTGTCCGGCATTACCGTGAAGTCCCACCACTGATGAAACGCACAGTATGGAACCGCTACGCTGACGCATCATCTGCGGAGTACATGCCTTTATGAAGTTGAAAGCCGATTTCAGGTTGGTGTCAATCACCTCATCCCACTGCTGCTCGTTCATGCGCATCAGAAGTCCGTCACGCGTTATGCCTGCGTTGTTTACCAGAATATCTATCCTTCCGAATTCCTTGACCACCTCTTCCACCATCTGTGCGGCACCCTCGTAGCTGGATACATCCACGCGGTAACCCTTGGCCTTGATACCATTCTCACTGAGTTCCTTCTCCAGAGCCTGAGCCTTCTCCACGCTGTTAATATACACGAATGCCAGGTCTGCGCCCTCGGCGGCAAACAGTTTGGCCATAGCCAGACCTATTCCACGGGTTGCTCCGGTTATGAGCACCGTCTTTCCTTCCAGTTTTCCCATTATTATGATTATTGTTTATTAGATTCCTGACTGCTGCATCCCAAGGCTCCGTATATAAGACGGCGAGCCTCAAAACGTATCTCCTCACGGGTATTACCCTGCCAGAGTTTACCCCTGATGTACGGGGCCTCAAATCCGCGCATACAGTTGTGCATGATCTCCGCGGTTCGCCTCACGCTGACCACATCAAATGCCCCCGATGTCTTTCCCTCGGTGATAATATCCTGAAGAAGCTGTTTCTGTTTTACGTCAAAACCCTTACGGAAATGTTCCAATCCCCAGATGTTACGGAAGAAACCGGACCTTAATGTTCCGTTCCTGTCAACCGTCTCCTTTACCAGGCGGAAATATCCGAACACAAACTCCACAATTTTCTGCTGAGGGGGTATGTTTTGCTCGGCTATGTCTGTAAGTTGTACAAGAATCTTATCCACCTCGCTGTTTATCACGGCCTGAAACACCTCTACCTTGCTTTCAAAATATGCATACAAGGTCCTGCGGCTTAACCCTGCCTCCTGAGCTATGTCTATCATAGTAGTCTCGTCGTAACCTTTCTTTACAAACAGGGTCTTGGCGGCATTGATGAACTGAAGTCTTGTCTTGGGATTTTCCATAGCCTTCCATTTGGGGTTACAAAAGTACTAAAAATGTGTATCAAAATCATATTTACAGTAAAAGATTTGCTTATAAGACACAAAAGGACTATCTTTGCACTCGCAAAACAGATATCGCGGAGTGGAGCAGAGGTAGCTCGTTAGGCTCATAACCTAAAGGTCGGTGGTTCGAATCCATCCTCCGCAACAAAAAGAAGAGACCCTTTGAGGTCTCTTCTTTTTGTTGCGGAGGATGTAAAGGCCGTAAACATCCTTTACTATCCTTATTTTAGTTCGCTACGCGAACAGGGCGGCCTACCCGGCCGCTCTCGCTCGCATACTCGCTTCGCCCCAATACGTTTAAATCTGTTTTAAGCGCGGAAGTCTTTTGCCGTGAGAATCAGCATGGACTCTGCATTCTCAGCTGGAGTTTCCTCCTTGGGCTTATCTTTCTTTTCGTAATGCCACTTGGAATTATCAGTCCATTTCTCTATCCAGTTGTTGGAATAGCATATCCAGAAGATGATGCCAAGCACAATGAGCCAACCCAGAAGCTTTTTCCAGAACGGAGTCTTGTCGGCAAACGGGTCTGGTTCTGCTTTAACAGGAGTCTTACTGATTTCAGTTAAGGTTGCACCGAATGTGATGTTCACCTTAGCAGCAGCGTTGATTGCCCAACCATTGGCATTGAGCAGAGGTGACAGACTGCGCTTGCGCAACTTGAGCCAAGCCAGAATCATGGCCGGTCCCGAAATGACAAGCATTATCACAGCTATCAATATCAACCACTGCCACAATGACCATCCTTTCATTGTATCAAGCATCTTTGAAAGGGCAAGTCCCAAAGCACTAATGGCTAAGCCTACTGCAGCAAAGATACCGGCATATTTGGCAATATCGAATGCTGATTTTTTCTCTTCGCCTTCACCTGACGTTGGAACCTTGGCCGTCATATCGGCAGTTACCTTATCATCCTTATCGGCGGCGTTCTTCTCAATGGTCTTCTCAATGAACCTTCCAAGCTTGCGATAAGGTGACCAGAATGCCTGACGGATACTGATGGGATTGTCAATAATCTTGAATACCGTAGCATCCCACTCGTTACCCTTGCGGTCATAGAACAGTCCGTGCTTGCCCTCGCGCAAAGCGGATATATCGCCATCGGTTATCACAGCCGCGATGATCATTGTTGCACCGGTAACCTTGTCCACACAGTTGCAGTAAAGTATATACATTCCACTCAAGCCGGCCGTTGCATTATGCGGTCCCATATCAGACACCTTGATACAGAGGTCACAGCAACGCTCGTCAATATAGAGCTGGCCTGCCTGGAACACAGCTTTCTCTTCCGGGTTATAGAAGTCCTTGAATGAAACATAGTTGCAAAGGAATTTATAGAAATCCCTGTACAGATGTGTCAGCTTGTTAACTTCATCAATTGAGAGTGACTCAGACTCCAGAGCCTTGTCATCTTCTACCAGTTTAAGCAGGTCGGCCTTACGGTCAGCCTTGAGCAGAGCCTTTACCTCATCCAGTCCAAGGGCCTCAACCTCAACTCCTGCCTTGGCACCCATCCAACCTTCATATGCACCGAATTTGGCAAGCACCTCATTCCACTGGGCCTCAGTAATCTCCTTGGCACCCTTGAAGTCCTTGTCAAACACGACAGCCTTGAGCTTGGCAAAGGTAGCCTGCCAGACGGGATTGACCCTCTCATCAATAGGAAGTGCGTTGTTGGGCGTAATGCTTGCAAGCGGATACTGTGAGATCTTATCTTCGCAGGCAGACAGGTCCTGATCACTGATAGCCTCAATACGGCTCACCGATACATCCAAAGCCGATGCGCTGGCAGCGCTGAATGCAGCCAGTTTGCAGCGCATAAAGTAGTCAGCCACCTTTGCCTTGATGGAATTGACTGTGTCATAAGCATCAGCTGTTCCATCGCCGTATGGGAAAATAGCATCCTTATCATCTTCGGCTGTCTTTTTCCAGGCCGCATATGCAGACAGAGCTCCATAGAATGCCTCTATAAGATCCGTGTCTATGCCCTGCAATCCGCTGCGGTCAGTCTTTGAGCCCATTGAAGCAATACATTCTGCAATGGTTTTCTTAAGTGCCTCATCATCGGTTGACTGCTCGGTTATAATTCCGTCACCGTTCAATGCAGTCTTGGCAAATATTGCCACGCTGTCATCTGTATCAGCTACCGATATGCTGTCCTTCTCCAGTCCAAGGTTGGAAAGGATCTGCTTGGCAGATGCAAGCAATCTGGCTCCGTCAGGATTCTCGGTATTGAAAGCAGAGAAAGGAAGCACATCCTCCTTCTTGAGCAACAGGTCCGGATCATTTATGATAGATGTAATCCACTGGGCAGCCTCCACTACCTCATTCACATGGATACGACCGTCATTATTGCTGTCCAGCATCTTGAGAGTCTTCTCATCGAACTCAAGTCCCGTGACAGGACTGCTCAATACTGTCCACAACTTCTGGTCCAGTTCACCCAGATGCCTGATATCCTCACCGCTTTGGATATTCACGCGGTTCTTTCCACCAATGGTAGAGAATTTCCATTCGTAATCACTCATAAGTATCTGTTTTTAAATTGTATCCGTAAGAAAGCAACCTGTACTTATCTTATTACAACCTTCTTTCCGTTAATTATGTTAATGCCTTTCTGTGGAGCATCCAGCCTTCTGCCAAGCAAATCATAAATCACATCCTGTTTATCATCCAATACCGTCATCACGGCGCTTGGCACGGCCCCCTGCGCCAGAAGCAACGGAAGCATGATCTCACCATACCGTCCACCCAGTTTCCTATATCCGGCCGACGAGAAATGATACACATCAGAACTTATCTTTGCACACCCTTCGGATGATGCCACATAAGCAATGTCTTTTCCTGACTTCTGCTTGAAATATGAAGGAATCTTGTCAACCCAAGGAATGGCTGCATAGCATGCGCCACCCTCACTCTGCTGAACAGGTTCACCTGCTATGAACGGAACCGAGTCGGCCGAAAGGCTCAAATCGGCAAGCAAATTGGTATAAAGCTGATACACACTCTCCAGCCAGGCCTCATCATAGGCATCGGTCTCACCCTGATGGAATATAATCCCCTTTATGACACCGGACTCCTGGGCCTTTTTAGCCATCTCCACAAGCTTTCCGTAAGGATAGTTTCCGTATTGCGCCGCTGCTTCCTTTACCCAGGATCCCGTTCCCGAATCATTCAGATAATTGGTGCAAACGGTCTTGTTCTTGCTGAACGCCTTAATGGAACATCCGTCAACGGCAACCACGACCACACCTACCTTATAACGCTCGTCAAGCCCTTTCACAAGATAACGGCCGAAATAGTCAGTTACACCCAACTGCGTATCAGGACGTACGATGGGTGGCTTGGCAGTGGTCCATGTACCTACCTTTGATGAATTGCTGTCCACAATTATCATCTTCTTATACCGTGCCCAGTCATCATTGGTAAAGTTCTTTGTGCTATTCCTGTCCTGGCTTTCTATAGGAGCTTTTCCCTGCATATTGGACTGTCCGATACCCAGGAAAACATAAAAATAAGGATCCGGTTCCTGCGCCTGTGCCTTATCGACAAGCACACCTTGACCCGTCATCATAATAATGACAGACAGTATGATATTCAAAAACTGCTTTTTCATAGAGGCAAATATAATCATTTAAACAATAATTATTCTTTTGTCACCTCCAAATTGTTTCAACAAAGCAAATTATGTACCTACATGTCACAAAAAAACATATATTTGAGCCACAAACCACAAATATCAATAACAGCAAACATATTTCCACACAATGAAAAAAGCAATAACTATTCTGCTCCTTGCTCTCACCACAGCAGCATTTGCCCAGCAGGAAATTCGTCTGTATGACGGCGTTGCACCCGGCAGTGAGGGAGTACAGGACAATGAGCGTATATCACGCGGTCCCGACGGCAATATTCAGAGCATATCCGGTGTTGTTACACCCTCCATAACAGTTTACCTGCCCGATGCTGCCAAAGCCACCGGCACTGCAGTCATCCTCTGCTCCGGCGGAGGACTGATGTCACATTCCTGGGGTACGGATGTAATAAATATGGCACGTTGGCTCAATGAACGGGGAATAGCGGCAATCGGGCTTAAATACCGCACACGCGCCATGGGCGGCGGTTCAGGAATGGGCGTAGGTAGGCCAACCGGCGGCGGCTCCAACCGTCAGATGGCACTCAGCGCCACAGTCACAGAATTCTCCAAGATAACCAAGTCCAATGCTAATCCCGATACATCCGAGAGCGGTGTTAAAAACATAGACAACGCCATCAACGATGCCCTTCGCGCAATGGAGATAGTACGCGAACATGCCGCTGAATGGCATATCAATCCGGATAAAATAGGGTACTTAGGATTCTCTGCAGGCGGAGGAGTTGGAATAGGAGCAACCGTAAGGGCTGATGAGTCTCACCGTCCTGCATTCATGGCAACCATCTACGGTCCCTCCCTCATTGACGTGGAGGTTCCGCAGAACGCCCCAAAGCTCTTTATAGCCACCCGAGGCGACCACCATAACGTAGCAGCCGGCCTTGTATCCCTCTACCTTGACTGGAAACGCGCCGGCGCAAACGCCGAGATGCATCTGTACGATGACGGCACCGGTCCCTTCGGCCCCGACGATTCCGGCAATACCAGCGGCACCTGGCGCGAATCCTTCTACCGCTGGCTCACCTATAATCACTTTTAAACCTCCGCTGGACATCCGTTTCCGGGACACAACGTTCCGAGGCTACTCCGGGCCTCTCCGGACCCTAAACGGCGAACGCCTCCCTTTTAGTCCCTACGGGGCCTAACGGTCGTTAAACGAAGCGCCGTTCTTAACGGGATCCTCCTAGCCTCTACGCTTAACGCCTCTGCACTGATGGTCCCAAAAACGGATGTCCAGCTCCTGCAAAAGGAAACCTACGCACATACAAGCGTATTGGTGCGAGCGAATGCCTGGAGCGAGACCGTGAGCCAAAGGGGACGGTTCTGTTTGGCCCTGATACGCACTCAGCAACCAAATTGCACAAAGGAGCCAAACAGAACCGTCCCCTTTGGCTCACTGCCAGCATCCTGCACATACAAAAAAAGAAAGCGCCTCAGACTCTAAGCCTGAAGCTCTCTCTAAAGACGGCGGCGACCTACTCTCCCACTTGCGCAGTACCATCGGCGTGAACGGGCTTAACTTCTCTGTT
>Ga0310786_10008938_pt1 | contig 12791 bp, 5 predicted proteins | sample AusTroGonzalo_MG_FD_203881 | JGI IMG/M metagenome (GOLD analysis project Ga0310786, IMG submission 203881) | Bovine rumen microbial communities from tropical cattle in Woodstock, Queensland, Australia - Gonzalo_03 (v2) (version 2) | ecosystem: Host-associated > Mammals > Digestive system >...
TGAAATACAATCCTCAGGCTTACACCATCACGAAAAAGATGGTGACCAGTAAGAGCGTTTTGAAGTTGAAAATGGCGCCGTGCGGGGGATTTGCCGTGTCGGTGAGAGAAATTAAGAATTAAGAATGAAGAATGATAGATAATAGATAGTAGATTATTGATTATAGATTATAGATGATAGATAATAAAATGATGGATAATAATAAGTTTTGGTTTTGGACTTTGTCTTTTTTTGTGGCGAGTGCACTGCTTTTGTCTTCTTGTCATAAAGAGCCAATTGAGGAACCGGAGGATAATCCTCCTGTGAATCCGACACCCGGTGGAAACAATGATACCGCGGCGGTGTTTCTGACTACGGGCACAGTGATTCACAATGCGGTCACCGACTTTGACGGAAACAAGTATGATGCGGTGGTCATCGGCAATCAAGTGTGGATGGCAGAAAATTTGATTACCACCCATTATGCCAACGGGGAGGAAATTCCGTTGACAGAAGGATATGACCTTTCATACTTCTCCTCCACGGAGCCATATCGATATGTTCCAGATGCTGGGACGGCAAATGTTGAGACTTATGGCTATCTTTACAACTGGCCTGCAGTGATGAATGGAGCGTTTAGCAGCGATGCGAACCCCAGCGGTGTGCAGGGGATTTGTCCGAACGGTTGGCATGTGCCCAGTGACTCGGAATGGAAAGAATTCGCAGATACCATCAGTAGCCATCCCGAATATGTGGTCGGTGATGACATCCGTTACATAGACAAAGCTATTGCTTCAACAACGCTTTGGATGTCAAGTACATATCTTTATTCAGTAGGTAACGACCAAAGCTTGAACAATGCCACGCATTTCGGGTTAATGCCCGCAGGGTCGTTACATGGCGGATCTCCAGGCGGATGCGGTTTGGGTTATTTCGCACTTGTATGGAGTTGTACCGAGTACAAAGACAATCCGGAAAAGGCATGGCACCGTTATATCAACAATCAAAGTGCCAGGGCATTCCACGTTGATGGCAAAGGTTCCAAAGCGCAAGGGTTGAGCGTCCGCTGTCTCCGCGACAAAGGCGCGAACGAATAAAGCACCTAGTTCAATATCTACAACAAAAAAGCGCGACAACTCAAAGTTTGCCGCGCTTTTTTCATACGTCACACGTCTTACTTCAGATTCGTGTCAAACCAATCGATGAAGTTGCGGTGCCAGAGCAGGCTGTTCTGCGGTTTCAGCACCCAGTGGGTTTCATCGGGGAAGTAGAGGTAACGGCTCGGGATGTGGCGCATTTGGGCGGCGTTGTAGGCGGCCATGCCTTCAGAGGCCACGATGCGGAAGTCGAACTCGCTGTGGATCACGCAAATGGGCGCATTCCATTTATCTACAAACAGGTGCGGGGAGTTGGCGTAGCTCTTCTTGACTTGCGGGTTGTTCCAATCCCAGTACGGACCGCCGATATCCCAGTTGTCGAACCACATCTCCTCGGTTTCAAGATATTGCTGCTCGAAGTTGAACATGCCGTTGTGCGCGAGGAGGGCTTTGAAACGGCGACCGTCGCTGTAACCCTTCACATCGTAGTTGTGGCCAGCCAGCCAATAGACGCTGTAGCCGCCGAAGCTGGCGCCGCACGCACCAAGTCTCTCTTTATCAATTTGTTTCACATTGTCGGTGAAGTAGTCGGCAGCGGTCATGTAGTCTTGCATACAAAGTCCGCCGTAGTCGCCGCTGATAGCCTCAGTCCACGCTTGGCCAAAGCCGATCGTACCTCTACGGTTGGGCGCGATGATGAAGTATTCTGCACCGCTCATCACCATGAAGTTCCAACGGGTGCTCCAGAATTGACCCACTTCTGATTGAGGACCGCCCTCACAGTAGAGTAGGGCAGGGTAGGTCTTCGTGCTGTCGTAATTGTACGGATAAATCAACCAAGTGAGCATGTCCTTGCCGTCGTGGGTCTTGATCCAGTGTTCCTCAACTTTACCCATGCGCACCTGTGAGAGGATGTCGTCGTTGATGGCAGAAACCTTCTTGCCTTCGCCCTTGTTGTCGCTCAGGTTATATACGTAAATTTCTGACGGATACTGCATAGAGACTTGGTCAGCGTAAAGTTTGCCGTTGACCAGCTCGAAGCTGTGCACGTCGTGGCAACCGCCGGAAACTTGACGGAATTCCTTGGTTTCGCGGTTGCAAGCGAAGATTTGATCGGTGCCTCGGTAATAGACCACGCCGAGGATTTCCTTGTCGTCATCGGTCCAGCTGATGCCGGTGAAGTAGTAGTCGAAGTTCTCTGACATGTTGGTGCGCTCGCCAGTTTCGAGATTCAACACCATCAGACGAATCAGGTCGCTTTCGTAGCCGTCGCGCTCCATGCTCTCCCAAGCGATATACTTGCCGTTGTGGCTGAACACGGGGTTCTGGTCGTAACCCATAATGTCTTCGCTGAGGTTCTTTGTGGTTTTCTTCTCAATGTCATAGAGGAAGATGTCGCTGTTGGTGGAGTGTGCGTAGTCGTAACCCGTCTTCTTACGGCAAGTGTAAGCGATTTTCTTGCTGTCGGGGCTGTAGTTGTACTGTTCCACACCGCCCCACGGACGCATCGGGCATTCGAAAGTGCTGTCAATAAGGTCGATAGCATTGGCGATGTCCACTTTCTTGCCGTCATATTCAGCAAGGAAGATTTGCGGGTATTCATCCACCCAGTTGTCCCAGTGACGGTACATTAAATCCTCGTTGATGCGGCCAGTGGTCTTGTCGAGGCCTGCGTAGAGTTTCTCCAGATGGTTGGGGCGCACAACGGGTTTGGTGGTGATGTAAACGATGGACTTGTGGTCTGGGGCGAGTTTGAAGCCCTCAATGCCGCTCTCCACAGTGCCGATAACGGTTTCTTTGCCGTTCTTCATCGCCATGGAAACGATGTCGTTGTCGCGGCAGAAGAGGAGAGTCTCGTCATCCTGCCACACGAGGTTGAACTCGCTTTGCGCGGTGGTGGTCAGACGTTTAGCTTCGCCGCCCTCGCTCGGGATGAGGTAGATTTCGGCGTTGCCCTTGTTCTGTTTCATGTCGTAATAGGTGACGGCGTAGGCGATTTGTTTGCCGTTGGGGGAGACCGCCTTGTCGGTCATCTTGCCCAGCGCCCACATCACCTCAGGGGTGAAACGGCCGTCCTGGACCTGGATTTCGGGTTTGCCGATGACCTTCGCATCGGACTTCTCTTGTTTCTTTGTACAGGCACAAATCAGTGTCAACAAAGCAATTGCGATAAAAAGTTTCTTCATAATAGGGGTATTAATAATTTCGATAAAATGGAGGGTGCAAAGATAATAAATATATGTTGTGTTTATATTTCGTACTTTTGCAGCCTTATTCTGAACCGTTTTATGCTTTTCAATTCGATAGAATTTGCCCTGTTTTTGCCGATAGTGTTTCTGCTCTATTGGTTTGTTTTCCGGCGGAGCGTGCGGTGGCAGAATCTTTTCATTGTGGCGGTCTCCTATCTGTTCTACGGTTGGTGGGACTGGCGGTTTCTCTTCCTGATTGCGTTCACTTCGTTCTGCAGTTGGGGTAGCGGTCTTCTCATTCAACGTTATCGCCATCAACCATTTGCAAAAGCCGTACATGTCTTAAACATTGTCTTGAACCTGTCTATTCTCGGCGTGTTTAAGTACTACGATTTCTTCGTCACTTCTTTTGCCAACGCCTTCCTGCACGGCCAAACTGACGGACTGTTGTTGAACATTGTGCTGCCGGTGGGTATCAGTTTTTATACTTTTCAAGCGCTGAGTTATAGCATCGACGTCTATCGCGAAAAGTTGGAACCTACGCGCGACATCGTGCAGTTTTTCGCCTTCGTGAGCTTTTTCCCTCAGCTGGTGGCGGGTCCCATTGAACGGGCGACTAACCTGTTACCGCAGTTCGAAAAGCCGCGCACCTTCGACCATGATCAGGCGGTGGACGGCATGAGGCAAATTTTGTGGGGACTATTCAAGAAAATTGCGGTTGCGGACAATTGCGCCGCGTACGTGGACCATGTGTTCGGGTCCTATACCTCCCAGGGCGGCCTGACGCTGGTCACGGCGGCTGTGTTGTTTGCCTTCCAGATTTACTGCGACTTTTCTGGATACTCCGACATAGCCATCGGAACTTCCAAACTCTTCGGTATCAAGCTGATGCGAAATTTCAACAACCCTTATTTCAGTCGTGACATTGCGGAGTTTTGGCGGCGGTGGCACATCTCGTTGACCACCTGGTTCCGCGACTACGTCTATATTCCGTTGGGCGGCAGTCGTGTCCCGAAAGGAAAGGTTGTGCGCAACACGTTCGTCATATTTCTGCTGAGTGGTTTCTGGCACGGAGCCAACTGGACCTTTATCGTTTGGGGAGCCTACCACGCGTTGCTTTTCCTGCCGCTCATCCTCTCGGGTCGAAATCGCAAATACACCAACGGGATTGCAGAAGGTCGAAGACTACCTTCTTTATCTGAGCTTGGACGTATGTTGTTGACTTTCACGCTGGTAACGATTGGTTGGATTATCTTCCGTGCTGATACTATTTCGCAAGCATGGAATTATATCGCCCTGATTCCTCATGCCGGTGGTTTTTACACGGAAGGTCTAGTCGCTTGTGTCGCTTATGTTGTGTTGATGCTTCTCGTGGAGTGGATTCATCGTGAGCGCCGCCACGGACTCGACCTTCGCTGTCGCAACGTCGTGCTGCGATATGTTTACTATTACTGCCTGATAATCATTATGTTCTTCGCCTATTCTAATTCTGAAACCTTCATCTATTTCCAATTCTGACATGAAAAAATTCTTACGACAAACGATTTGGTTCGCTCTTGGCCTTTTCATATTGGCCACACTCTTTGATATAGTGCTTACTACAATGTCGTTGCGCATGAAGGTTCCCCCGTATGCCACGTGGAATGATATTTATTTACGAAATATTGATGCTGATGTCATCATTATGGGCAGTTCTAGAGCGTTTGTGCAGTTCAATCCGGCCATAATCGATACGGTTCTTCATACTAACAGCTACAATTTTGGGATGGACGGTCGCGCTGCCGACTCCCAGATTATGCGCTACAAGTTTTTTCGTCACCGAGGCAATCCTAAGCCCAAACTTATTGTTTACGAAGTGAGTCACGGGACAATGCAGAGAAGCAATGGATACGAACGGTCTCAGTTTGTCCCGTACCTTCATAATCTGTATCTTTGGAAGCTGTGCCACAAGCAGGAGGATTTCTCTCTTGCTGATTTGTTGCTGCCCAGCTGGCGTTATCTCGGTCGAAAGAAGATGATGCAAACTATACTCTCTCAGACAGTGCAGCAGGGCGGCAAAATTCCAGCCTACAAGGGGTATCGATGTTATGACAAACCATGGAACGGTAGCGCTTTCCGCAAGCAGACCCGCGTTTCCTACAACAAAGACACCGCCATTATCCGGCAGTTTCGGGATTTCCTTGATGAATGTCGTCGCGATAGCATCCAGATGGTGCTGGTGACCTCGCCGTTCTATATCGGCGGCACAAGGAAGATGTCGGATTCTACGGGTATGCACGCTATGTTTGCGCAAATTGCCAACGATTACAACCTCCCGTACCTAGATTACACTTACGACGAACTCTGCTACGACACAGCCTATTTTTACAATACCATGCACTTGAACAAGACCGGGGCGGATCTTTTCTCGCAGAAGATGGCACGGGATCTTGATTCGCTGGGTTACACGAAATTTCTGTTGGAACCATAAAAAAACGTAGAGACGCCACATTGTGACGTCTCTACAGGTCTTTTCGAAAAAATCCGATTGATTATTTCAGCACGCCAAGTTCCTTGCCGATCTTGGTGAAAGCGGCGATGCACTTGTCGAGGTGTGCGGGCTCGTGAGCGGCGGAAATCTGCACGCGGATACGGGCTTGGTCTTTCGGCACCACAGGATAGTAGAAACCGGTGACGTAGATGCCTTCCTCTTGCAGTTTAGCGGCCATCACTTGTGACAACTTAGCGTCATACAACATCACAGCGCAGATAGCAGACTCGGTCGGTTTGATGTCGAAACCGGCAGCTTTCATCTTGCCCACGAAATATTCGGTGTTGCTGTGCAGCTTGTCTTGCAGCTCGTTGGTCTGAGACATAATGTCAACCATCTTGCAACCAGCAGCAGCCACCATCGGAGGAATGGAGTTGGAGAAGAGGTATGGACGAGAGCGTTGACGCAACATGTCGATGATTTCTTTCTTACCGGTGGTGAAACCGCCGATAGCGCCACCGAATGCCTTACCGAGGGTGCCGGTGAGGATTTCAATTTTGCCGCGCAAGTTGTAACGCTCGGTCACGCCGCGACCGGTGTTGCCCACCACGCCTGCGGAGTGTGATTCGTCAACCATGACCATAGCATCGTATTTCTGAGCCAGTTCGTAAATCTTGTCAAGAGGACAAACGTTGCCGTCCATGCTGAACACACCGTCGGTGACGATGATGCGGAAACGCTGAGCCTGAGCAGCTTTGAGTTGCTCTTCGAGGTCAGCCATGTCGGCGTTTTTGTAACGATAACGGACAGCCTTGCAGAGACGCACGCCGTCGATGATGGAAGCGTGGTTCAGTGCATCGGAGATGATGGCGTCTTGTTCGGTGAGCAGGGGCTCGAAGACACCGCCGTTAGCGTCGAAACATGCAGCGTAGAGGATGGTGTCCTCAGTGCCGAAGAATTCAGCGATTTTCTTCTCCAAAGCCTTGTGGAGGTCGGAGCAACCGCAGATGAAACGCACGGAGGCCATACCGTAACCGTGGGTGTCCATAGCTTCCTTAGCGGCAGCGATCAAACGCGGGTCGTTAGCGAGGCCCAGGTAGTTGTTAGCGCAGAAGTTCAGCACTTTGCTGCCGTCTTGCAGCGTGATTTCACCGCTTTGAGGAGAAGCGATGATGCGTTCGTTCTTATACAAGCCGGCTTCCTTAATGTCGGCCAATTCCTTTTGCAGATGTTGTTGAAAGTTGGTGTACATTTGTTTGTTTATTTGTTGTTTGTTTGTAATATTGACTTTTAGCTGTTAGCTGTTGGCTATTCCCTATTGCCTATTCCCTTAATCCTCCCTAATCTCTCAGCCTCAATAACCTATAACCAATAACCTATAACCATTTATTTCGGTGGCAAAAGTACAAAAAAAATAAAATGAAGGGGGAAAAAGATGAAAATAATTCTTAAATATATGAAATATCAAATATATACATTGCCTTTTCCGCGAAAAAACTGTATTTTTGCCGCCTTTTTAAATGTAGTGTATAAACGGAAAAAACATCAAAATAATATATGAAGAAAATTCTCTATTTTGTACTGTTGGTGAGCTTAAGTGTGAATATATTTGCACAAAACGTACGGATTTCTGAAAATTCATACGAAAAAGTGTCGATTACGTTCGAATCGGACTCTCTGTATGTGGAAGAAATTTCGGCGAATGGAAGCACGTTTTCGCGGATTTCTATGCAAAATTATGACATTTCGAACAATCCGGGCGCTCCGCAACTGCCCCTTCTCTCCAAGTTATTGCAGATTCCTGTTTGTGATTCCGTGATTGCCACCGTGGTCCACACGAAATATACGGATTATGATGCCGCTGATCTCGGCATCCGTTATCCGCTTTTCCCTTCACAGCCGAGCGTGTCGAGAAGTGAAACGACCCCGCCGTTTGCATATAATCAACAGATTTACAACACGAACGAATTCTATGCGCTACCTTTGGTGAGTGTGGAAAAGACGGGTATAAGGCGTAGTGTCTCCTTGGCAAACATCTATGTCTCTCCAATACAGTACAATCCTGTTACACAGACGATTAGAATTTACACCCGCATTGAAGTGGAGTTCTCCTTTGTGAACACCGACATGGCGATGACCACTCGTCTTGAAGAGCAGGCATCTCCTCTTTTTGATTTGGATAATAGTTTGGTTATCAATAAGATGGAAGATGATTCTAAAGATGAGTTTTCCAGTGCGCCGATCAAATATTTGATTATTGCGAATTCCATGTTTTCCAGCAATACGGATTTGGCTGCTTTCGTGGAATGGAAGCGTCGTTTGGGCTATCTTGTTGAGGTAGCTTACACTAACGATGCCAGTGTGGGCACGACCACTACTTCCATCAAGAGCTATATTCAGAGCAAGTACAACAGTGCCACTTCCACGAATCCCGCTCCCACTTTCCTATTGCTGATAGGCGATGTGGCGCAGCTTCCGGCGTTTACGGGCGAGACGAATTCAGGACATGTCACGGACCTCTATTACGCCACGCTTGCGGGCAATGACAATATTCCCGATTGTTATTATGGACGTTTGTCAGCTACTAATAACACGCAGCTTACCAATCAGTTAGCGAAGATTATGATGTACGAGCAATATACGATGCCCGACCCGTCGTATTTGGGCAATGCGGTGTTGATTGCCGGCACGGATGGTAATGGTTATTCGCCCACGCACGCGGACGGTCAGATTAACTACATTTACAACAACTACATTAACACGAACAGCACAACTCACAATTTCACCACCGTTTATAAGCACAACTACAATTGTTCCTCACAGGCTGCCACTATCCGCAATGAGATTAACGCGGGTGTCGGTATTGCCAACTATACGGCTCACGGCAGTTCGTCAGGATGGGCCGATCCTGCGTTCACCACTTCGCACGTTTCTTCCATGACCAATGCTGGAAAGTATGGTCTGTTAATAGGAAACTGCTGTCTGTCAGGTAAATTCGATGATAGTGAGTGCTTTGGGGAATCGTTGTTGCGGGCGGCCAATAAGGGTGCGATGGGCTACATTGGAGCCTCGAACTCCAGCTATTGGTACGAAGATGTCTATTGGTCGGTCGGCGTGCGTAGTTCCATCAATGCCAACATGACCTACAATTCCTCTAAATTAGGCGTTTACGACAAGCTGTTCCATACTCATGGAGAGGCATACGGCAACTGGGTCTCTACCATCGGTGGCATCTTGCAGGGAGGTAACTTGTCGGTGGAGTCTTCTTCTTCTTCCAGAAAAAAATACTATTGGGAAATTTACCACTGTTTCGGTGACCCATCCGTGCGCGTCTATTTGGGCATCCCTAACACGTTGACGGTCACAAGCGATGCTGATATTCCCCTTAGTAGCACCTCCTACACGGTTCAGACCGTGCCTTACGCATACGTTGCGTTGAAGAAGGGTGCCACCCAGTTCATTTCCGCTGTTTTCGCAAATGCCAGCGGTACGGCTACGTTGACATTGCCCTCCTCTCTTGAAATGGGAAGTTACGAACTTGTAGTGCTCGCCCAGAACTATATTCCTTATTTCCAGACAATTGAAGTGGTAGATGACGGAGCTTGTGTGTCGCCTTCTAACGTGACGGTTTCCAACATCACCCCCTTCTCCGCCACATTGTCATGGACGGGAAGCGGCAACCACTATAATATCCAGTGGAAGACGAATTCCACGGACTGGACCACGTTGGCAACGAATGTGACCGTTACAAGCTACTCTCTTACTGGCCTTCAGGACAACACTGAGTATCAAGTGCGCGTGCAGGCGGTTTGTGGTGGGCAGACCAGCCATTGGAATGTGGCCGATTTTACTACGCCCGTTGCTTGTCCGACGCCCACTGACTTGTATTGCTCCGCCTTCACCACAACCACATCCACGCTTAACTGGACTGAGAACGGTACCGCCAACAGCTGGACGCTGCAATTCGGTACCAACAGCAGCTTTGCGGCGGGAACCTACACCGAAGTGAACGTTACCAACCCTTCCATTTTCTTGGCCAATCTTATCGCTGAGACCGCCTATTACGCCCGCGTGAGAGCCAACTGTGGAGGCATTTATGGAGTTAGTCAGTGGAGTGCTGTTTGTATGTTCATGCCTTCTGCCGTCCAAACCAGAGAAATTGGTGACGGCGGTGCGACAGGAAGTACATATCTGCCCAGTTACAATTACTATAAATATTGTATAAGCCAGCAAATTTACAACCCGGACGAAATTGGTTCGGCAGGAACCATCAAAAGCATCTCCTTCAAGAACATAGGAGAAGAAAAGACTCGTACTTACGTCGTTTATTTGCAGCACATTGATAAAGAGATTTTCTCCAGTAATTCAGACTGGGTGCCAGTGAATAGCGACAATGTGGTTTTCAACGGAGAGGTCACCTTTACCCCCGATGAGTGGACCAAGATTTCGTTCACCCATCCGTTTGTGTATGATGGTGAATCTAATTTGCTTATCACGGTGGCCGACACCACTGGGTCTTACACCTCTTCTCCGCACATGTCTTGCTTGGTGTTCAATTCCTCGGCACAATCCATCTATGCATACCGAGATACCCCAGGGGCTTTCAACATTGCCGCCCCGGGCGTTTCGGGCAACGTGCCGAACGTGAAAAACCAGATTAGGGTGGATATTTTGCCTTCCGAAGGTCCCAGCTGTCCAAAACCCACCAGACTGGTTGCCAGTGAGGTGGCCGCCAGTTCTGCAACATTGTCATGGGAAGAAAACGGCACGGCTGGCGTATGGGTGTTGCAATACGGCACGAACAGTACTTTTGACGCTGGTACTTACACCGAAATGACAGTGAACGGCACTCCTTCGTTGTCAGTCACAGGCCTCACTGCCGAAACCGATTATTTCGCTCGTGTAAAAGCTGTTTGCAGTGCGGCGGACGAAAGTCGGTGGAGCGGAACATGCATTTTCACTCCTACCAAGAAGACGATTATCGGTTCCGGAAGTGCCACTAACGCTTACCTGCCGACCCACAACTACTACAAATATTCTCTTACGCAGCAAATCTACACCCCTGCGGAGTTGGGCGATGCCGGCGATATCGTGAGTATAGATTTCTACAAGAACAACGCTGTTGAATGTAAACGTTTCATGGACATCTATATGGTGAGCACCATGAAGAGCACGTTCGCTCATGATTCTGATTGGGTTGCTGTCACCGCCGCCGACAAGGTTTTCAGCGATACGGTGTATTTCGCCGACAACGCATGGACCACTATCACGCTTGGCACGCCGTTCAGCTATGATGGCACGCATAATATCGCCATTATTGTGGATGACAACACGGGAAGTTACAAGACTAACACCCCGTTCCTTGCATTCTCTGCTCCGGGTCAGGCCATTCGTATTTACAACGACAACGTGAACTACGATGCTTTTGCCCCGAGCAACTGTGTTGGCAAGGTGGAGAGCACCAAGAACCAAATCCGTATCCTGAAAAATCCGCCTGTACCTTGTCCTGAACCTACGGAGTTCTCGGCGACTGCTTGCGAAAGCTACACCTGGAACGGACAAACCTACACCGTAAGTGGTGATTACAATCAAACGTTCACTGTATCAAACAACTGCGACTCTTTAGTCACCTTGCACCTGACGATTCACCATGGCACCCACAATGTCATGACCGAGACCGCCTGCGAGAACTATACTTGGCACGGCACCACATATACCACTTCCGGCACATACACCTATGCTTATACCAACGCTGACGAATGTCCCAGCGTGGACACTTTGAAGCTGACGATTCACCACGGCACCCACAATGTCGTGACTGAGACTGCCTGCGAGAGCTATACTTGGCACGGCACCACATATACCACTTCCGGCACATACACTTATGACTACACTAACGCAGACGAATGTGCTAGCACAGATACCTTGCACTTGACCATTAACCATCCGACCTACGGCGACACTACCGCTATCGCTTGCGAAAGCTTCACCTGGCGCGGCACCACTTACACGGAATCCGGCGATTATACGTCCTATATGTCCTATACGTCCTCTCAATCCTCTACCTCCCATCTTACCAACACCGCCGGCTGCGACAGCATCGTCACCCTCCACTTGACTATTCACAACCCAATTCACACAGCCGTCTCCGAAACCGCCTGCGAGTCTTACACATGGCACGGCACTGAATACACCGAAAGCGGCAACTACCTGTTCAGTCATGAGGACGTCAACGGCTGCACCCAAGTGGACACCCTACATCTGACAATTAACAACCCCACCTACGGCGACACCACCGCCATCGCCTGCGAAAGCTTCACCTGGCGCGGCACCACCTATACCGAATCCGGCGATTATACGTCCTATATGTCCTATACGTCCTCTACGTCCCATCTCACCAACGCCGCCGGCTGCGACAGCATCGTCACCCTCCACTTGACTATCCACAACCCAATTCACACCGCCGTCTCCGAAACCGCTTGCGAGTCTTTCACCTGGAACGGCTCAGAATACACCGAAACTGGCAACTACCTCTTCAGTCACGAAGATATGAATGGCTGCACCCAAGTGGATACCCTCCACTTGACCATCAACTATCCGACCTTCGGCGACACCACCGCCATCGCTTGCGAAAGCTTCACCTGGCGCGGCACCACCTACACCGAATCCGGCGATTATACGTCCTATATGTCCTATACGCCCTCTCAATCCTCTACCTCCCATCTTACCAACGCCGCCAGCTGCGACAGCATCGTCACCCTCCACCTGACGATCCACAACCCGATCCACACTGCTGTCTCCGAAACCGCTTGCGAGTCTTTTACATGGCACGGTACGGAATTCACCGAATCCGGCAACTATCTGTTCAGCCACGAGGATGCCAACGGTTGCACCCAAGTGGATACCCTCCACTTGACCATCAACTATCCGACCTACGGCGACACCACCGCCATCGCCTGCGAAAGCTTCACCTGGCGCGGCACCACCTACACCGAATCCGGCGATTATACGTCCTATACGTCCTCTCAGTCCCATCTCACCAACACCGCCGGCTGC
>Ga0310786_10008939_pt1 | contig 12791 bp, 17 predicted proteins | sample AusTroGonzalo_MG_FD_203881 | JGI IMG/M metagenome (GOLD analysis project Ga0310786, IMG submission 203881) | Bovine rumen microbial communities from tropical cattle in Woodstock, Queensland, Australia - Gonzalo_03 (v2) (version 2) | ecosystem: Host-associated > Mammals > Digestive system >...
AATGCCTTAATAAAGCCATTATCGAGCCAACAGGTAGCATCCGCCACGCCCACTTTCCTATTTAATTTATTCTCCAAGAAATCAATAAATTCCTTAAATACAGGTAGCATCCGCCACGCCCACTTTTAATGAGCAACAGCGTTCGTTCACCCATGATCTTCAGTTTAATCAACTCTGAAGTCGCAGCCATACACCATTTCACAGCTTTATTATCACAATGCGAGTCGGTTTCCCGGATGATCAATCTATTTCAACTCTCACAAACCATAAAGGAATGACGGGTTACACTGTATTATTAAAGGAATTATAAGTTCCGTTTAATCTAAAAAATCATCAAGACACACTCTATGTCCTGACTTCTTATACTTTGGCATATATAAATCGGCTTCACTACACTTATCCTTGCATCGTTCTTCTTCAATCTTAGACTGATAATCCTCAATCCAGTCCTGAAGATGATTATTGATTACTGCTGCAAGGTAAGAGAACATACCATATTCAGACTTGAATGTTTTTCTGCACAGAATATCCATGAGTTCTGCCTTATGATCATCAATAACTTCGGCTGAATTCTTAATGTCTATCCACTGACCGATAAACTTGAATAAGGCTGGATTAGTAGTCTTATAGCCTATCACATAGATAAACACATCATATAGCCTTTGTTTATTCTGAGCTTCTTCAGCTTTCTTCCGGGTATATTCCTTGTATTCAAACTCTGAACAATAGTAATGGTTTCTCTTATCCTTGACAGCGTAAGCAATATCTGTAGTTAGTTCTTTACCGCATATGCCACATTTGCATTTCCTCATGAGAGGATTTCAAGAACCTTAAGACACTCTGCTTCACCAAGAGCATCTACCTTACCACCATTATCCTTGATGAACTTTACAGCTTCAGCCTTCTTGTCAGCGGATACTGTCTTTACGGTTTCCTTGATTGTAGCTCTGAGTTCTTCAACGTCATTTGTTGTGTCAGAGAATACATCATCTGAGTCTACAGCAGTTTCTTCAACATCGGCTGGAGTTTTCTGAATTGTTGGTTCTGCGATAGCAGTTGATTTTTCTTCCGGTTCTTCAGCTTTTTCTTCCGGGACTGTGAGTGCTACCGGGATTTTGTTCTGTGGGAGTTTGGAGGTAGGGGTTGATGAACCAATATTGACTCCCATAGTCTTTGATTTTTCCATACCTTCTTCAATAACTTTGATAAATTCTGCTGCCATGTTAGGCTTATCGAAGATCATGAAATCCGGTACAGTTCCATCACTAAATCTTCCGCCAGCATCGATAAGCTCATTTTCACGGAAAAATAATTTACGAACAGTATCACCCGAAGCAAATCTCTTAGTTTCACTTCCTACTTCCTTTTCGATAATATTATTATCAACTACCCCGGTCAAAACGGCATCAAAGCAATCACCGAAGGCGGATTCATAATCTGCTCCAAGGCATGAAGTTAATTGCATCCAACCTTCAAGGTCTGTAGTTCCCTTTTGCTTAATTGTGCGAAATTTAGTGTGTGCTATTCCCCAAACGCCAATTCCAGCACTTTTTATTTTGTTAATTAACGGTTTAATAAGTGTATTGGCAGTATATTTTTCTCCTGCGGTGAACCCACCCATCGCAGCTTTAATTGACTTAACTTTCTTAGTAGGGTTTTCCTTATTGTGTATTCTGATTGTTTCTTCTTCAGCAATTAATACCATTTCATCACAGGTATCCAGTGCGGCAATCTCTATGTTGTGTTCAACACCCTTCTTAGTAACAAGCCAATCAACAAGTTCTTCAAGTTCAGCATAAGTTGTAATCTGAACAGCATTAATATTATCGAGCATCGTATACCCCTGTTCAGAACCGAACCCGATTAAAAGTCCTCTTGATGGATCACCATATTTCTCAATGATGACATTACGAAAAAGCGTCGTTTTTCCAAATTTCTTTGTAGAACGTAAAAATATGCTACAATTTTTAATATCAGCTTCGATCTTATTAATCTTAGGTCTTACCATAATAAATCTCTCCTTTAGCTATTAATAGTGTTTATTTCATTTTCACAATGAACTTCATTAAGATAGGCGAATTCGCCATAATATTTCTTTGCCGCTTCATTATATGCAAGAGCAGCCTGTTCAGGTGTATCAAAAATTCCAAGATGATGTGTGTGATAGTTAAATCCGATTTGAGCAACCCATCTTACACCATCTCTATACTGAAATACACCTTTATATTTATTATCAATTCTCGATCCCGAGTTGAAAGAATTCTGATGTTGTGTACATATTCTTAAATTAGATTTCCTATTGTCAAGAGGGTTTCTATTGATGTGATCAATAGCTATTGACGGATCGTCTATCCCTAATACAACTCTGTGCATAGACAAAGATTTTCTTTCCCCACAATTAAAAGTTCTACTTCGAGCTGTCTTATATTCTTTATTATTAGCTTTATTTTTATGCACATAAACAATATTCCAACAATAATCTTTAATTAAGTCATAATCTTCAAGATCAAATAAAATCTTATCGTCACTGTTACTCGCATAACATATTCCATATTCACCTGTAAGATCATATTCGTTATATTTCTTACATCTTTCAAAAAGAATTTCACTTGCAAGACAACCACACGATTTAGTATTTCCGTGTCTTAAAACACCTGTATCTAAAATCTTTTCATTTCCGCAAGAGCATCTACATAACCAAAACTTGCATTTCGATTTAGTTCCTTCAGGTTTAGGAACTTCACAAATCACAGTCAGTCTACCAACTACTTGACCAGTTAGATCTAAGCCTTTTCCCATATTTCGATATTCCTTTTCTCTCACATCTCTTTAATCGGCTACTCTCACTCACCGACACTCATAATCTCTGTCCCTTGCCATCACTTAAGCAAAGATATCATCGTCATCCTTAGACATTACTTCAGCATCTTCACCAGTCGCATGAGCTTCCACAACGTCCTCATCCGTGTATCCCGTATCCTCCACTGGCTTGCCGGGCAGTACATTCTCGAATACGTACTTACGAACCTTTTCTCCATAGATATTACTCATTGAAGCCTGAAGTTCCTCTAAAGTATAAAGTCCACAGTCCACATCCATCTTCTGCTCCTCTGAAAGCATCTGATATGTTAAATCCACTACGGGCGCACCGTCAATAACCTTCAGCTTAAGCGGTATGTGCTTCCACACAACATCCTTATCAAACTTCGCATTGAGCTTAAACTTAAGAGCAAAACCAGCCATATTAGCCGGGACTTCAAATACAATGTCAGTATAGAATGTTCCCTTGATGTTATGCTTCTTAGAGCTGAAATAATAACTCTGCTTTGCATTGACGATACCAACACCTTTAATCTCTGTCGGCTTAGTTTCGCCTTCCGGAATAACTTCAGTCCAGTCTGTAGCATCAAACGCATCCTTTGTGAAGTAAGTATCAATGATCACATAGCCCGTAGGTTCTGTATCGGCTGGCATACGTTCAACCTTTGTAACAATGTAGTTCTTATATGCTTCACCGTTCTCAACATCATAAGAAATCTCAATATAACCACTTACACGGAACATATCATCCTTGTTTACCTTGCCGATATACTTATTCAGAACTTCTGCATAGTCCCAGTCTGAAATGTATTCATGCCTTGCTCTCTTAGTTTCTGCTTCCTTTGCAGCACTAAGATCACTCACACCGAGAAAAGCAAACTGTTCATCTGTTAAAGCCTTACCATCAGCAAGAGCATTACGGATACCATAAAGAGCCTTACGTGCGTCCGGGAGTTCATTGTCAATGATAAACTTCTTATAAGCAGGAACTTTCTCTAACCAGCCATCCTTCTTACGATCATTCCACGGGATTTCAACACTTTCTGCCTTCTTGTCATCCTTATTCTTCTTAGCCATAGTGCGAACCTTGTTATCAGACTTAGGATTACCCTTATCATCTGTAAAACAGCCACCTTTTGCCTGTACGAGATAAGAGTTTGTCCCGGAATCCACGTTAAATCTCAGTGTTCTCTGAGTCCAGCCTGATTCAAACTTCTTTTCTTCATAGCCTTTGAAGTTGTCATTACCTTTGACTTCTCTTAAATGTCCTACGAATGTAAAATTATCCATGCCATTACTCCTTCTTTAAATAGTTACGAATATCATCTTATACTGTCCGGTTAATTCATCTCTCTTTTCCCCGAGTTCATGAATTTCCTTATCTATATCATGCAGCTTTCTACTCTGCTCAATATAATCCTTGCCAAGAGCTTCAAGTTTCTTATCAATCTCATTAAGCTCTGCCTTAACATTTCTCTCCTTAAGACTATCCTCATATTTCTTAGCATCGTGATAGTCTGAGAACGTCTTATTACCTACCATATACAACATAGTGTGTCAATCTCCTTGTGTAATTTTGTTTACTAAGTGAGTAAAAATTAATAGTTTGGTTAACCCATGCATAATATTACACTACACATGGGCGGATCAAACTACAGATTAACTTTATATATCTTATCTTCAGATGGTTTTTCCGTATCTCTTTTCTTTCCCTTAGTGAAAGGCTTAACAAATACGGTCTTACCACTCTTATAATGCCTTACGTATCCCCGGACTTCCCATGAGTCTGTGTGTCGTTCATAGGATCTCGGTACATGAACTTCAGGCTTCGCATACACAACCTTTTCAATGTCTGAGAAGTTAAGCGTTGTAACCTTTGACGTTCTATTAGACTTCTTCTTATTCTTCTTAGACTGATTGTTATTAACTCTTGTTACCTTCTGAATATCCGAAAGATCAGTAATGCTTACATTCCGGGACTCCAGCAAATTCATAATTCCGATTTCAAGAGCATAAATATTTGTTATAATATCAAAGATTTTCTGCCTTAAAACACTTTTCTTGTATTCAGGATTTCCCGGTTCTTTCTCTAACTTATCAAGATATCCGCCTGTCATATCATCGGTAACTATTCTGCCCTTTTCTTTCATTTCACCTTTAAATCTAAGATAGGTTCTATCTCCATCGAGAACAATAAAAGTTTCTTCAATGCGATTAATCTTGAAGATGATATCTCCCTCAATGCTTACTGCATAAGAGTCAAAGATAAAAGTTTCCGGGCGAAGGAAATATCCAACAGGAATTTCACCATTAGGACAAGCTGCATTAAGCAACGTATCATACTGCCCTCTTGTTAAGTTTAAAATATTCATATGTAACACTTCCTTAAAATACTAAGGTGACAAACTATAAAGCACCAGTGCAGAACGACCCACACACGCCATAAAGCGCATCTCATTGATTGGTGCTGGAGTCCTTACAAAAAAAAGCCCATAAAGTAAGAACAACAAGTAATTAAAAGGAGTTCAATATGATCAAAGTATTCGATAATGAGCTGTCCTGTCAAGATTTGAACTTGAAACTGTGGTATCAAAAACCACCATTTTGCCGATTAAATTACAGGACAATAAATAAATTAAAAGTGGATGTAGACAGCCTTGCACTTTCATCTATCGGATAACACCGACCGCTTTACTAATTAAGCTATACATCCAACGTGATATGTACCCCATAAAGTTTGCAATCCTCACCGGGCTGAACTGCGATACACATCTTCCTTCCTTACTCCAGTACCGCTTCAGGAAGGCTTTTCTTTCGAGGATTATTTTAGACGTTTCCATCTTGCCCCGACCGATTTCTCCGTAAAGAGAACGGAACTACTTGTGATTTGAAATAGGAGTTATGAGAAAAACACCAAGTTAGATTTAACTGGCTGATGCCTACAGGAACGATAAAACAGGAATTGAAAGCCGATAACCATATTTATTTAAGAAAGGAGAACCCTGTAGACATCATAAACCGGATCAAGGGAATTGAACCCCTGAAAGTGAACCCATCGTTCTCCGGTCACAATATGAAAAAATGGAGGTTTAAACAGCGTCAAGAAGAATACACCAAACACTATTTATTAGTGGCGGAAGGTTTATCCGAACCACTGTCTTGATTATAACATAGTATTCAGCCAGTGTCAATACTTTTTCTAAAAAAATATGTAACAATAATCACTTGATAAAATGAGAAAACATGACCAGTGATTTTTCCGAGGGGTTTAAGGATACTCTCACTGATCATGTCTGATATATTTAAGTTAAATTATTTTCGTATCTAAAACGCCAGCGTTCATCCTGAGCCAGCTTATATTTTAGACATACTGAAATATTAATCCTCTAAATACTAAAACGCTTCTTTTTAATTTTTTCTCTATATACTTTAATTACAATATGAACATATTTTTATTGACAATCTTTTTTTACCACAATTCTTATTAACAATAAACTTTATTGCTGCACAACGCATCCTCCTTCTTATTACTGCTTTGATTTAATAAATCTAAAAACGTTACCCAATTTTTGTTTATGTTTACGTCTGCAATTGGTTCTGCGCCAATATAATTATGCACAAAGTCACATAGATCAACAGGTTTGGAAATTCTTTTCGGATAATTAATAAACGCCCCGGACAATGGCAACCACTTCTTAATATTGCTGCCCTTAGTCAATCTGTACTGAGCTGTAATTAATTGCATTTGTGTTACAGGAGTCATCTCGTCAGCATTATTCTTCTTTACTCTGTGTACTCTAAACAAGTATCCGGTGTTAGGAAGATTGTATCTAACTTGATTCGCCCAAAAGTGTGTTACATACGTCTGATGTTCATAATCATAGATGTGTTTCCAAGCTCTTTCGCTAAACTGTTTAGGAGCTGGCTTTCCATCTCGAGTAATTATGATCGTTCTTAGATCGTCATAGATATCACTCATCTTTAAATCAACACATTCCTGAGTTGTAAATCCGTAAAATCTAAGAATCAAATAGACTGCGATATAATTCAATCCAGCTTTGTATTCTTCAGTAAAGCGGTCACTCAAATTCTTTTCCTTCTGAGCAGCCAATGTCATTTCATCAATTCGATTTTCCACATCATCTAAGAACTGATCTTCTGAAGTATACATTTGACTTCTGCTTAAGCCCTTATTTGCATATATTCTTTCGTATTGATTACCAGTTTCATTTTCCATGTTGGTAACAAAAGCGTTATATACCGAGCAATACGCAACAGAACTTGAATATGCTAAATTATCCGATATCTTTTTAACCAATAAAATTGCTTCATTACGTCCCATTGTGCTGACATCATAGCCTTCACTTTCAAATTCTTCGATGCATTTTTCGAGCCTTGTAACTCGCTTCTTCGATACATCACTTAGAGTCTGAACATACGTTTCCCACCTTTGAGCGAAAACCGGATTTTTCATCTCTTACTCCTCCATCATTACTTACTCAAAACATAATTCGGATTTCGGACACATACAACATAATAAATACAATATTATATGTATCACTGTTTACTATATGCTTTAATTATACTATACCAAATTAGTTTTTGCAATAGCATTAATAGATTTTTGTTGAAATTGACAACCATGAATTTCACAAGGGGACGTATAAAGCAACCCGGAGTTAGAATATGAGCGAGTTATATTCCTCGATAATCTCATCTATAAAGGCTTCAAGTTCTTCTCTGTGATCATCAAAGATTCGCTGGAATACTTCATCAGGATCATCAGTGTGTGGATCAAACTTGATAATGTTCTGATTGACAAAGTAGCTGATAACATCCTCTACCTCACAATACTTAAAACATTTTTCTGCCAGTACATCTAACTCTGTTATATTAGTAGTTATGGACATTTCTTATTTCCCCTTTCCAATGTTGAACCTTGTGTTCATAAATCCCGGTAAGTCGAATATAAAAGCGAATAAGGTCAACAGTAATAATCATAAAATACTACCATCAACCTGAACTATATTCACTTAAACAAACAACCTAACCGTGTTTCCTCAGTGCAAACATTAGCGTTCGCAATAGCATACTATTTCGGATCTGCAATCAGTCTTTAATAGCCTACGACCTGTAGGAGCTATATTTCCTTTCCCTTACCAAATCTCACGAACTTTACATCACTCCTTTTATACTATCACATAAGATTCAAGATATTTTTCCAGCGGTTCAAGACCTAAATTAAGAGTATCGGCTGCCCTTTTCTTCATATCTTCAGTTACAGTAGCATAGTGTTTAGCTGTAATAGCCACCGAACTATGAGCCATACACTGTGAAGCAAGGGCAATGTCACCTTCATCACTAATCCCGGAAGTCGAGATAAAATACCTAAAAGTATTACGTGCGGAATGGGATGACATTTTTCCAGTAGCCCCGAACTTATTCATCTCAGCCCACCAACGTGAAGCCTGACGATTTGAAACAGGAGCTAATTGTCTTTCCTCGCCTTCAGAATCATACTTATCCCCGGACTTTGTAACATCAATGATATTTCCGTCCTGATCATAGATCCAAGAGTCAAAATAAGATTTCCTGTTACCGTCCGTAAGGAACAAATACGACTCATTTGAAAGGTTCTTGAAAGTTATGAGAAATTTAAGCATCTTCTTCATTGCTGTGTTAAAGTATACAGACCTTAAAGCACCAGTCTTAGATTCTTCAATGCAAAAACCATCAGTGATTTCACCATTGGAATATACATCACAAACTCTAAGCGATACAATGTCTGAATATCTCAGTCCACAGTTAGCAGAAAAGATTATGTACGCAGCCTTGAAATACGCACGATCATTTAATGCATCTTCAACAGCTCTGTCAATAACGCCCCTTTCTCTGACGGCATCAGCCGACCTCGTCTTGACATCTGTGATTACTGCCTGAAGTTTTCTGTGATGTGGAGTTTTGCTTATCACTTTAATCTCAGGTGTGTTCAGTACCGATACATCAATTGTATTTGCGTTGTTTAAAGCAGCTAACATAAATCATTCCTCCTACAAAATGAAAATGCCTTAAATCTATTATACTCTCATAATTATACCATTGTCAACCACATAGACAACTTTTCCATAACAAAATTCGTTTGTCTTTTTTGGTCACAACGACTATAATAATCAAGTATTTTACTGATATGGTGAACAAATTGAGATAATTGAACTCCACAAGAGTTTATTTGAGCACTCCAGTTTATGCATAGCTCTTGATAGATCGTACATTTCTGTTTTGTTATAATTGAATCTGTACGTCTTATCAGTACAAATGTTAGGCTGTTTGTCCGGGATGAACTTACCTGTTAGCCTTTTCCATTGTTCCGGTTTCTTACAATGCGTCCTGAATACTACATTGGACTGATCTTCACCGATAGTAACCAGCTTCAATCTACACTCCAGTACCGCACATATAAACTCATCTTCAATGTAATCAGGATATTCAATCTCCGGATCATCATACCCTAACTCTCTCAATTTGTCGGCATAAACGCCATCTGTAAATCTTATAATCCACAAAGGCTGACTAATACCTCTGACTAATCTTCTATCCTCTATCACTTTAGCCCCGACAATTTCAGATAATTTTTTCAAGTAGTATACTTTAAATCTGTCACTCGTCTGAAGACTATAGCGATCTCTGCCCTTACTCAGTGTCCCTACCGACCACATGATACCGAGCCTGTAATTATCTATTAGTGCCATTCCTATTTCCCTACCGAATAATCAAACCATTTTTCCCTACACAGTCCGATTATTGATCCTCAACTTTTCTTTTCCTTCTTCTAATCTTCTTTGCTTCTCTTTCTTCTTTCTCTCTTTTCTTTCTTTCTTTTTCTTCTTCCTCGATTGCAGCGATCTTATCTGACTCCTCAATCTCACTCAAAATATTTTTCCAAAAATCTTTGTTTGCACATTCCAGTGTCAGCATGATCTTAGCACAATGCTTTACTTCTGCCCTTGTATACAGTACCTTATAAGTACCTCTATTCCTGTGATGTATAACTGGATCTTTACTACGCTTAAGATACTTGCCTACCAGCTTATCTAACTGATCAATGTATTTAACTGAGCTGATAGAAAAGTAATTAATCTTCTTAACATCATGCGTATTAAACACACCAAGATTACATTCCAGCACAGCACAAATAAACTCTGCACTAAGGACTTCCGGGAACTGCACTTCAGGATCATCGTATCCTAACTCTCTCAGCTTATCGGCATACACACCATCCGAGAATCTTAGGATTTCATATTCTCTCATTTCTCCCCGGGCTTTACGCATCTCCTTGAAGATTGGAGCTTCATTAATGTTCTGTAACTTCCTAAGATAAAGCTTCTTATCTTCTTCCCACGTCTGAAAGCAGAAGAACGGTCTATCTTTAGCAAGTGTACCAAGACACCACATTAAGCCCAAGAGATAATCATCAATCAGTAACGTTTGCCATCGACTCCTTACATTATATTTATAATTGTACTTACAATAGTACCTGTTTCTCACTGGAGCTGACATTGTTGTTGTCATAATCAACCCTCACTTTCTATTATACACATATATCCTCAAAAAATAAAGGACTAAGTAACAATAATCACTTTAATTTCCGAAGTTCGTTAATTCTTCACAACGAAGTTCACATATTCTTAGGGAAACTTCTTATACATGAATCCTTGTATTTCCAAGCCAATGGTTAAGGTGTCAAATATCTTATTGATTTTTTCAAGATTTTCGGTTATTAATCCAAGGGATAATTAATACATGACACTGATTTCCGATACTCCAAGCGGTTCTAAGCAGCTCTTTATCACGATATTTCTTAGGGATTTTTCCAAGTTCACCACGATAATATTCTTCAGCCAGCGGATCACAATCATCATCCGGGTTATGACCGTTAAGTATTATAAATATATCGGCTTCGTTCTCATTGATAATATCCTGTACTGTCATATCAATCACACCTTTACAATATTGTGGTTCTCATCAAATCTTACTTTGTCATTCCAAGTCAGGCTTCTGATCATATCCCAGTCCTTCTTACCTTTGTACGCCATTGGATAAGCATGAAAGGCTTCGATGTAATTAATAATACATTCGTCCGGGCTGAATATGTCTGTTGCAAGATAAGTCCCCATGAATTCATGATCATCGGCATAGTGAGTCTTAATTGACAGCCCAGCCATAACGTGATACTCACCGTATTCATAGATTACATGAACCTTGTCATATGCTTTAAGAACTTCTTTTGCTTTTTCCTGAACTTCTGAAGGTAATGTATTAAAATCTTTCATGAAAATTCACCTGTTTCTAAATAATTAAAGAACATTTCAAATCCTTTTTCTGCATCGTTCTCAGGATTATGAGGTCTGTTTCTGTCCTCGATCATCCGGTCAATTTTTTCTTGTGCTAACTCGTGCTGAACCTTTGGAGCTGTACACCAGTAACTCATACCGACCGGATACTCTACCATGTACTTATGACCACGATAGATATACTCGACTTCATTTGAATACTTGCCATACAGTGTTACACCAGTCTTTTCAGCTTTCATGATATACAACTCCTTAATGATTTTTCCGAGAATTTCAGATTAATAACACTCCTGACGGAACTTAGCTTCATCTATCTGATCATCACTCCATACATCAACTTCAGCACCATCTATCTGTTTAGCAGCACATAAAGCTTCGTCATAATCTGAATGTTCTGAAATGAATTTTCCATCAACTTCAACTACATAGCTGTGTTCATTTTCAAAATCATCAAGAGCCTTATAAGCAGCTTCAGAAATAAAATCCATGCAGAAGTTAGGTACATAATCTTCTTTGTAATACTGATCAATCTCGTCTGAGTAGTTGCTTTCTAACCAGTATTGAACATCATAGTAATCAAGATCATCGAAACAGGCTATACCATCATCTTCAAGTGTATCCGAGTCCATAGCAGCGGTAAGTTCAGCATATGCTTTTTCCTTAATTCCTGAAAGATTAAACTTCTTTTCAAGTTCTCCGATAAGCCAGCCAAATGATTCTCCGCCATCTGAAAGATCATCCATCTTAGAATAACCACGTCTATCTCCATTGTCTGTATAGATTGTATAGTGGTCATCATCAAGCCAGCCACTTCCACTTGTATTAAGGAATGTATCAATTGTTCCTCTGCCTTCCTCGATATAAACTTCATCATGATTTTTAAACTTAAACATAATAATTACTCCTTTTAAATTGAATTGATTTTTCCGTAAGTTTCGATTATAAAGTTTCCCATTTTTCCGGGAGTAAATATCCATAGCAATCAACTAAGTTCTGACTTGCTCTCCATTTATAAGCTTCGTATTCAGCATGGATGATATCACAATCAACATCACCATATCTCTGATCGTTCTCGGTCATCCAGTCTATAGCGTTTCTAATTGCATCCTGTGCATCTTCACCTTCAACACCGAAAAGCTGATCAAGATTAATCCACAGACCGTTTTCTTCGTCCCAGTATTCAACCTTATAAAGTTTGTTCTTGCTCCATGCCGGGACATATTCATCTATTGTTTCCCAGTCTGTTTCCATATCATCGTCATCAATTTCAACCTTAAGGATCTCGATAACCGGGAAAACAACAAGATGATTTGAAGTATGTTCTGTAACTTCTGCTTCAGCACAAGCCTTTTCAAAAGCTGCTCTTGCTTCATCCTTGTTTTCAGTAAGAATTACTGTTTCCTGAGAGCTATCCTTTGTGCAGTAGTAGTTGAAAAGATCTTCAGTGTTTCTAATCTTAACGTTCTTAGAATTTGTTGGTGCTTCACAAGTATCTCTTGTTACCTTAAACATTTTCTTCATAATTTATTCCTCCATATTGTTTTCATTTGATTTTTCCGAGAAGTCGGAATGATTTTTCCAAGAAACCTGAATTTGTTTCAAGTCCCTTCCGTTTCATTG
>Ga0310786_10008940_pt1 | contig 12789 bp, 7 predicted proteins | sample AusTroGonzalo_MG_FD_203881 | JGI IMG/M metagenome (GOLD analysis project Ga0310786, IMG submission 203881) | Bovine rumen microbial communities from tropical cattle in Woodstock, Queensland, Australia - Gonzalo_03 (v2) (version 2) | ecosystem: Host-associated > Mammals > Digestive system >...
TGAAAGCGTTCATCACGAGGATCGAGAAGGAGACGCCCTCTGGGTAGCCGCCGTTGGCCGGATCGGCCGTGCGGATGAGCATCGTGAATACGCCGCATCCTGCGCCGAAGATGAGCTTGCCGAGAGGCGTGATGGGGCTCGTCACGTAGTCGGTGGCCATGAAGAACGCGCCGAGCACGACGCCGCCGGAGAGGACGTGGACGAGCGGCGGGGCGCCACATCCCTTGAACGCGGCGTAGATCGCGACGGTGGCGATGAACGAAACGGGAATGTGCCATGTGATGACCTTGCGCCAGAGAAGGTAGGCGGCTCCCACGAGAAGGGCGAGAGCCGAGACTTCGCCGAGGCAGCCGTTCACGTTGCCGACGAAGAGGTCCCGGACGAAGCCGAACACGTTCCAGTCGGCGAACGCGCCCTGCTTGATGAGACCAAGAGGCGTGGCGGTGGTGACGGCCTGGACGCCCTCGGGGTCGAAGTATCCGATCCACGTGGACTTCGTCCAGGTGGTCATCGGCCCCGTGAAGGAGATTAGCATGAAGGCGCGCCCGGCGAGCGCGGGGTTGAAGGGATTGTAGCCGAGGCCGCCGAACACCTGCTTGGCGACGGTTATCGCGAACACGGCTCCCGTCGCGGCCATCCAGAGCGGGATGTCCGGCGGGAGGTTGAACGCGAGGAGGAGACCGGTGAGCGCGGCGGAGAAGTCGAGGATCGACATTTCGCGCCGCATGAGAAGGCGGCAGACCGCCTCTGTCGCCACGGTGGCCCCAACGCACGTCGCCATGAGCCAAACGGCCTTGAGCCCGAAGAAATAGACGGCGCAGCACGCGGCCGGCATGAGGGCTATCAGCACGTCGAGCATTATCGCGCTCGTCGAAGACCGCGCGTGCTGGTGGGGCGAACTTGAGAGAATGTACCGTTCTGCTGTTTGCTTTGGTAGCATGTGGATCAACCTTTCTTCGCGGCTTTTGCCTTTTCGGCGGCGAGGCGGGCGCGGATGGATATCTTCGCGCGGCGGCAGAAATGCGTTATGCTTCTGTAGGCGGGGCAGCCGAAGGAGCAGGCACCGCACTCGATGCAGTTCATGACGCCGCGCGCCTCGGCGTCGGCGACGTCCCCGGCCTCCACCGCGCAGGAGATGGCGGAGGGGTCGAGGCCCATCGGGCAGGCCCGAAGGCAGCGTCCGCATCCTATGCAGGGATTCGAAGAGTACTGGAAGACGCTCGCGTCCGTGAGGAAGAGGAGGCCGGATGTCGTTTTCGTGGTGGCGATCGCAAGGGATGGGACGGTGAAGCCCATCATGGGGCCGCCGGAGATCACCTTGCGCACGTTGCCGCGCTCGCCGCCGCAGAAGGCGGCGAGGTCTGCGTAGGAAGTGCCTACGGGGGCGCGGACGTTCTTCGGTTCGACGATGCCGTCGCCGGAGACGGTGGTCACGCGGCGGACGAGCGGCATTCCGCTGTCAACGGCGTCCGCTATCGCGGCGGCGGTGCCGACGTTCTCCACCACGCAGCCCACGGCTATCGGAAGAGCGCCGTCGGGGACGACGCGTCCGACGGTGGCGTATATCTGGTGCTTTTCGCTGCCTTGCGGGTAGAGGGTGGGGAGGACGACTATCTCAACGTCGCCGGAGGCGTCCGCGAAAGCCTTTTCCATCGCGGCGATGGCGGCGGGCTTGTTGTTCTCGATCGCGATGCGCACCGCCGGTCCGCCGAGTATGCGGCGCATTGTCTCCACTCCGCGGCGGATGCGGTCCGCGTGCTCCATCATCATTCGGCAGTCGGCGGTGAGGTATGGCTCACACTCGGCGCCGTTGAGAATGAGGTATTCGCAATGCTTGTCGGGCGGCGGGTTGAGCTTTACGGACGTCGGGAAGCCCGCTCCGCCCATGCCGCAGATTCCGGCGGCTTCGACGCGTGCCAGGAGCTCTTCGCGGGAGGCCTTCTCCCAGTCGAGGGGCGGCATGAACGCCGACGTGTCCGTCTGATCCTGGTCCGTCTCAAGAATCACGGCGTCGGCGAGATTGCCCGTAGGCCCCGGGCGCTTCTCCACCGCCTTCACGGTGCCGGACGCCGAGGCGTGGACGTTGGCGGAGATGAATCCGCTCTTTTCTCCGATCAGCTGGCCGAGGCCTACATGGTCGCCAGGCTTCACCAGGCACTTGGCCGGCGCGCCGAGGTGCTGGCCCATTGAGATGGCGAGAGTGGTCGGAAGGGGGAGATCCACTATGGGCTTCTCCTCCGTAAGGTCCTTGTTGTAGCGGGGATGGACGCCGCCCGGGAATTGGAAAGGGGATTTTACGGTTTTCATGGCTCTTACGCTCCTGTCTCGAAATGCGCGTCCTCGCGGATGCACTTGCGGGGACACTTGGCGACGACAGTCACGTCTTCTGGAGGATTGGAGTAGTTCACCTTCGCGAGGAAGCCGTCGAAGGTGAAGTGGTTTGCCTCCTTGCCGCCGGAATTCTTCTCGCAGAGGTGGCAGCCAATGCAGCCAACGCCGCATACCTTCGTGACCTCTGGGCCCTTGAGCGGGTTGGCGCACAGGACGTGGATGGTGGCAGAGGCTGGGACTAGTTCGATGAGCCTGCGCGGGCAGGCGCTCACGCATTTACCGCAGCCGATGCAGAGGCGCTTGTCCACGATAGCAAGCCCGTCCTCCACGCGTATGGCATGCTTGGGGCAGACGTTCGCGCATGCGCCGTAGCCGAGGCAGCCGTAGCGGCAGCCCTTGTCGCCTCCGGCGGTTGCGGCGGCCGAGGCGCAGTCGCAGATGCCGTTGTAGTCGCCGACGCGCAGTGCCTCGCTGCGTGTGCCGCAGCATTTGACGAGCGCCACGCGTCTCTCGGTGGCCGTGGCCTCCACGCCGAGGATCTTGGCGATCTCCGCGGCGACGGCAGGGCCGCCAGGGGCGCAGGCGCCGTTTGCGGCGTTGCCTGCGACGAGTGCGCGGGCGTAGCCGTCGCAGCCGGCGAATCCGCATCCGCCGCAGTTGGCGCCTGGAAGGGCGGCGGTGACGAGGCCGATGCGGGGATCTTCCTTCACGCTGAGGTACTTGTCCGCTATCGCAAGCGCAAGCGCCGCAGCGGCGCCTACGGCCGCTATAACCAATGTCGCTATCAATATCGCGTTCATGTTGCTTTTGTCAAGGTTTGGGGGTGACTTAGAACTTGGGAGTCCGGACTTTTCAGTAGGGCGTTTTGACGAGGCCCGAGAAGCCCATGAACGCCAGCGAGAGCAGCCCGGCGGTGACGAGGGCTATGGCCACGCCCCGGAAGCAACGGGGAGGATCGGCGTGGGCGAGCTTCTCGCGTATGCCGGAGAAGAGGACGAGCGCGAAGCCGAAGCCGAGAGCGGCGGCGAACGAGAAGAGAACGGACTCGAAGAAGGGCGTGCCGTTTTTCGTGTTGAGCTCCGCCACGCCAAGGACGGCGCAGTTTGTCGTGATCAGCGGCAGGAATATGCCGAGAGCGGCGTGCAGGGGCGGCATGAAGCGCTTCATCGCTATGTCGATGAACTGCACGAGCGAGGCGATCACGAGTATGAAGGCCAGAGTGTGAATGTATCCGAGGCCGAGCGGGGCCAGGAGGAACCTGTCGAGGCACCATGTCACGGCCGATGCCATCGTCATCACGAAGACGACGGCTCCGGACATGCCGAGTGCCGTCTCGGTCTTCTTTGACACGCCCAGGAACGGGCAACATCCAAGAAAGCGGTTCAGGACGAAGTTATTGACGAGAACCGCGCCGACGATTATCACTAGGTAGCGCATGAGGGAAATTATACCACTTTCCCCCGCGCGCGTGAAGACTCAAAACTTCATAAGGGAACGGATGAACGAAGTAGACAGGTGCGGTTAAATCTGATAAACTCCAAGTCATTCAAAGAAAAGAAGAAAAGGAAGTAAAGATGAAAATGACGGTCAAGATGTGTTTCGCGGCGGCGCTTGCATGCTCCGCCTGCACGTGTTCCGCAGCGGCCAAGACGTTCTGGATGAAGCCTGGGGCGACAGGCGGCGACGGGTCGCGCGCGGCGCCATTCGGCTCCTTCGACGACGCGAAGCGGGCCGTCAGGACGGCGGTGGCCGACGCGTCGCTGCCGCCGGGGGCGGTCGAGGTCGTTCTCATGGACGGCGAATACTTCCTGGCGAAGCCGGTGGAGTTTTCCAAGGACGATTCGGGAAGCGCGGCCCACCCCGTCGTGTGGAGGGCTGAAAATCGCGGATGCGCCCGCATCACCGGCGGCGTGCCGGTGCCGCAGTTCTTCCGCCTGTCCGAGACCGACCCCAACTACTCGCGCATTCCGGCGTCCGCGCGCGCCAACGTGATGGTGGCGGATCTCAAGGCCGCCGGCATCAGGGACTACGGCAAGGTGAGGGCGCGCGGGTATGGATCTCTCTTCATGGAGCTGGTCTGGGGCGGACGCCTCCAGACGCTCGCCAGGTGGCCGAACGACGGCTACACCGGCATAGCCGACATGGAGCGGACGGGGAAGAAGGAAAACGGCGACAAGATCCCGGCCACGTGGTTCGTCGCCTCCGACGACCGCGTCTACAGCTGGGCCGACGAGCCTGAACCGTACGGCAACGGCTTTTTCTGCTATACCTGGGCGGCCGACCGCGTCGCGTTCGACAAGATAGACCCCGTCACGCGGAAGATCACGCAGAAGGGGATAGGGTCGCACTACGGCTACTCGAAGGGCGGATTCTGGTTCGGGTTCAACCTGCTCTGCGAACTTGATTCGCCGGGCGAGTACTACATTGACCGCGGAACGGGCAGGCTGTACTTCTGGCCGGAGAATGGCGGGGGCAGGGAGGATTCCGCCCTCACCGTGGCCCCCGCTCTCGTGAAGGCGCTCGACGTGAGCAGGTTCCGCATCGAGGGGCTCCTCTTCGAGAAGTGCCGTTCGTGCGCAGTGGGCTTCAGCGGCGCGGAGGATGTGCAGGTCATCGCGTGCACGTTCAGGAACATCGGCGGGCAGGCGCTTCATGTTGCCAAGGCCACGCGCGTGCGCGTCGCCGGATGCGATGTGGCGTGGTGCGGTTCTGGCGGCATTGCGGTGTCTGGGGGCGATCCCGCGAAGCTGGAGAAGTCCGGTTCGACAATCGAGAACTGCCACGTCCACCACTTCGCCCTCTCGGACCTGACGTTCATGCCAGCGATGCGCGTGGGCGGGTGCGGCGTGTCCGCGCGCGGCAACACGATCCACGACGGGCCGCACAGCGCCGTCATGTTCTCCGGGCGCGAGAACGAGGTTTCGTGGAACGAGATACACTCCGTGCTGCTGGAGTGCGGCGAGATGGGCGTGATCTACGGCGGACGCGACTGGACGCTCTGCGGATTGCGCATGGACGCCAACTACATCCACGACATCTACAATCCCCGCTCGCAGTACAACCGCGGCATAATGCTCGACGACGGCGCCGCCGGAATAACGGTGACCTCGAACCGCTTCGAGCGCCTCCCGATCGGAGTGTCGCTCTCGGGCATAGGAAACGTCGTGGAGAACAACTTGTTCATCTCCAACTACCCTCCCGTGCGCGCGTGCCAGAAGTGGCAGTTCCATTCCGACTACACGAACACGCGCTACACCCACGCCATCATGCTCGCGAAGCTGGCGAAAGTGCCGGTGCGCGAGGAGCCGTGGAAGAGCCGCTACCCGTATCTGGCGATGATCGACGACGCGATCAAGACCGGCAAGATGCGCGACCCCGCCACGCGCACGGTGATAAGAAGAAACTATTCGCCGACGCCGTTTCCCATGCTGAAGAACTTTTCCGATTCTCCATGCGCCGACTTCGTGTGGCATGCGCTGAAGATATGGGAATACTCGCCGGATTGCTGGGTTGAGGAGGACAACAAGGTGGGCGGCGAACCGCCTGCGGGCTTCGCCCCCCTACCGCCAATATCGGCGATAGGCGTCCAGAACATCCCCGAACGGGCCACGTGGCCGATTTCGCATCCAGTCACGATCAAGTGCAGGAGCTTCCGCCTTGGGGGCAAGTAGTCCTGCCCCGGCGCGGAAAACGAGTCAAGTTTCTCCTTGCCCGGATGCGGGGGATGGTATATAATAGCCTGCAATGATTTCGTTCGCTTGGCAGATTGCATGCGAGGCGGCCGCCATTGCGGTCGTCTCCTGGTGGGTTTTCGGCGGCATGGTGCCGTCCGTCAAGGCCCGCAAGCGCCGCAAGGCCGCGCTTGACGCGGCCCGCACGTTCGTGCTTTCATACGAGGATCTGCCGGCGTACTCCGGCGGCGGCGAGCATGCCGGCAGAATGGACGCGCTTCGCGCCGCCATCGCCGGCGGCGACGCCAAGGCGTGCGAGGACATGCTCGGGTTCCTCGACCCTCCGAAGCCGTTCGCGTTCGGGAGGGAGTGGCTGGACATCCTCGTCGTCTCCATCTCGGTGGCGATGGCGTTCCGCGCCTACTTCTACGAGCCTTTCCAGATTCCCACCGGCTCAATGCAGCCGACGCTGTACGGGAATCATTCCGAGGCGATGTCCCCGCGCGAAGCCGGCGTCTTCGACACGACTCCCCTCAGATGGGTCAAGTGGCTCTTCAGCGGGAAGATGTACGAGTGCTACAAGGCGCCGTTCGACGGCGTGCTGCGCTGCCAGCCCACGAACGACGGCTACTACGACATGCGCGTGGTCGGGCCCGGCGGACGCTTCAGCAGTCCCATGAAGGTGCCGACGGACGTTCTTCACGCGAACGAGACGGGCGACGGCCCCTACAGCGGCGTTCCTACGCTGCCGAACGGTCTGAGAATGGAGAGCATCGTGCGCGCCGGGCAAGTCCTCTGGAGCGGGCTCGTAGTTCGCGGCGACTTCCTCTTCGTGAACCGCTGGCTATGGAACTTCCGCCATCCGCGCCGCGGCGACGTCATGATCTTCTCCACCACCGGCATAGACGGCCTCGTGCAGGGCACGCACTACATAAAGCGCATGACCGGGACTCCCGGCGAGACGATATCGATAAAGGACGGCGCGCTCTGGGCTGACGGCGCGAAGCCGATGGAGCCGCGCCGCATCGCGCAGATACAGAACCGCGAGAAGGGCGAGAGCCACATGTATCCCTACGCGGGGTACAGACCCTCCGGCAATGCCGGGTACAGAAGGCCGGGGCGGACGATTGCGGCGGACGGCGACGAGGTGAAGCTCGGAGCCGACGAGTACTACGCGTGCGGCGACAACTCCCCATCGTCCTACGACAGCCGCTACTGGGGCCCCGTTCCAGCGAAGAACCTGGTTGGAGTTGCCGGCGGCGTGTTCTGGCCCACGATGAATCCGAGGTGGGGGGGAGTGGAGTAGTGGTTAGTGGCTAGTGGTTAGTGGTTAGTGGCTAGTGGCTAGTGGCTAGGAACTGGTGAAAAGAATTTAGGCGGAGAAAGAAGATGGCTGAAGAAACAGAGAACAACGAGAAGGCGGCGCTTGAGACAGGAGCCGAGGAGCAGATGCTGCCTACTCCTTCCGAATTCGGGCATTTTCTGCTCGAGAAGGAGCTGGGACACGGCGGAATGGGCGGTGTGTATCTCGGGCGCGACAGGATGCTCGACCGTCCGGTGGCGATAAAGGTGATGCTCAAGTCGCTTGGCGACGACCCCGCGTTCGTCGAGCGCTTCCAGCGCGAGGCGCAGGCGGCCGCGCGGCTGAACCATCCGAACATCGCGCAGATATACTCCTTCGGACAGGAGGGGGGGATGCCGTACATCGCGATGGAGCTGGTGAGCGGGGGTTCCCTCGACAAGGAGATGACCGCGCAGCCAGGCCAGCTCGATCCCGTCTATGTGATGACGATCGGAATGCAGATGGCGGAGGCGCTCAATCTGGCGGCGCAGAACGGGCTCGTGCATGGAGACGTCAAGCCCGAGAACATTCTCTTCGACAAGGACGGCAATGCGAAGCTCGTGGACTTTGGCCTTGCCGCCATGCAGGGCGACTCGAACGAAATCTGGGGCACGCCGTACTACATTTCGCCCGAGAAGGTGCGCAAGCAGAAGATCGACCATCGTGCCGACATCTACTCTCTCGGCGGCACGCTCTACCACGCCATCACCGGCCAGCCGCCCTACGAGGGCGTCGACGCCACGGCCGTCGTGCGAGCGCGCTTCGAGGGGGCGCCGCGCCGTCCGAGCGAGGTGCGCCCGGGGCTTCCGCCCGAGCTGGACGACCTTCTGCTGCGCATGCTCGAGACGGAGCCTGCCATGCGCTACCCTACGTGGGAGTCGATGATGGGCGACCTCAGGAGGTACCTTGCCAAGGCCGGTCCAGTCAAGAAGAAGACGCAGTCGGTGGGCTCGAAAGTGCGCCTCAAAGGGCGCAAGGCGAAGCCGAGCGTTGCGTCCGATTCGCCGCTCGACATCACGCCGCTGGCCGCGGAGGAGGAAGAGAAGCAGGGAATGTCCATCGGCAAGATGGTCGGTCTTGCCGTGGGAGGCGTTGTCCTGCTCGTGGTGATAGTCGTCGGCTGCCTCATGTGGTATCTCCACGCCGAGAAGGTGCGCGAGGAGCGCGAGCACTACGAGATGATCGTAAGCAAGCAGGCCGAGGCGCGCAGGGCCATCGAGAAGAACGTCAAGGCCATTGGCGACTTCGGCAGGAACTTCCACGAGCTCGCGGAGCGTGCCGAGAAGGACATGACTGAAGCGGCGGCGAAGGTGAAGACACTGCTCACCCCCGAGGTCCTCGAGGCGCTGGGAGGGAGCGTCACGCCTCCGCCCACGAAGGAGGTCGAGGACGCCAACGCATACGTGGCCGAACTCAGGGCCGCGGCCGAGAAGGCCGCCGCCGCGGCTGCCGAGGCCAAGGCCGCTGCGGAGAAGGCCCAGGCTGCGGACGCCGAGCAGAAGGCAGTCGAGGCAAAGGCGGACACGAACGCCGCCCCTGCCGCCGCCACCGCCGGCACGAACGCCGCCCCCGCCGCCGCCTCTGCCGACACGAACGCAGCCCCCGCGGCAGCGGCTGCCCCCGCCGCCGCGAAGCCAGCGGAAGGCGCCAAGGACGGGCCGCTTCCTCCTGCGGCGCTTGAACTCGCCGCAAAGAAGCTGCTTGCCAAGGTGAAGGACGCCGGTGGAGAGCCGATTGACGTCGCCTCTCCCGAATACAAGGACATCATGGAGAAGGTCAAGGCCAATCCGGCCGCGCTCGCCGCCGTTGCCAAGCTGGCGAACGACCCCGCATCCCTTGACGCTCTCGCAAAGGAGATCACAGATCCCGCCTCCGCCGCGGCCGCGCTGGAGAAGCTGGCAAAGAGCGGCGCCCTGCCTGCGGCCAAGGACGACGCTGGGAAGAAGGAGGAGGCTCCTGCCGAGAGCGCCGGAGAAGGAGAGAAGAAGGAGGAGAAGAAGCCCGTCGAGATTCCGCAGTCCGTGAAGCAGTTCGTCGAGATGTGGAACGACGCGTACTACTGCAAGGCCGCCGACATCCGCGTTCAGGCCCGCGTGGAGCTGCTGCTGAAGGATGGCGAGAAGGTGAAGGAGCTCACAGCCGAGGACGCGCCCACGACCGAGGCTCTCGGCGCGCTCTCCCGCCAGCTCCTTGAGGGGCTCAACGACATCAAGGGGATGAAGTACGTGGAGCAGACTCAGCGCAAGGCCGGCGTGATCAAAAACCGCACGGCGTCGCTCGTGAGGACGATCTCCGACCAGATGTCCCGCGCGCGGGCCAAGGCCGCCAAGGAGGCTCGTCTCAAGGCCGAGGCCGAAGCCAAGGCCGCGGCCGAGGCCAAGGCCGCCGAGGAGCGCAAGGCCAAGGCCGAGGAGGAGGTCAAGACCGCCGGCGAGAAGTTCGAGTCCTTCACCGGCACGCTCATACGCCAGCTCAGCTGGGACATCGCCATCAAGCAGATGAAGGCTCTTGGAGAGGACTTCGTCACCGACGAGGGCAAGGAGGAGCTGAAGATGCAGACGGCCAAGATAGAGTACATGGCCGCGCTGCAGCGTCACTTCATACGCCACGGCAAGGGATTCAAGTTCGTCAACGGGAACAAGACGGTTGAGATCGAGAGCATAGACGCCAAGGGTCTAGTCCTCAAGACGTCCACGAAGAACGCCAAGGGAATCGTGAAGGACGGTCCGAAGCAGAAGCTCACGTGGAACCAGTTCTACATGAAGAACAAGGGCCAGCTCAACCGGATGATAATCAACCTTGTCGAAAAGGGCCGCACGACATGCCGCACGCCTCTGCGCGAGTGGTCGCAGCTGATGCTCGGCGCCGCCATGACGATGAACACTCTCTACTCGGACGACCCCAATGTGCCCAAACGCGTGGAGTCCATCGTCAAGAAGGCCGCCGCCGCGTTTGAACCCTGCAAAAAGTACGCCGAGAAGATGTTCCCCGGAATCGAGGGCATCGGCGAGGCGGCGGAGAAGGATGAGTAGTGGCTAGTGGTTAGTGGTTAGTTTCTGGTTTCTAGTTTCTGGTTTCTGGTTGAAGAAAGAAAAAAAGAAAGAAGGAAGACATGGACGATAAAGTCAAGCGTTATGCCCGGTATCTGCTCATAATGGCAGGGCTGGGAGGGCTCATCTACGGCATAGACGTCGGTGTGATCGCCGCGGCGTTGCCATACATACGAAACACGTCGGACTATTCGTCCGTGCAGCTCGGATTCATCGTGGGCGCGGTGCTGTGGGGGTCGGTGCTCTCGTCGCTCTTCGCGGGGTCGCTGGCGGAATGGCTCGGGCGCAAGAAGATCATCATACTCTCGGCGTTCTGCTTCTTCGTGTCGATCCCGGTGATATGCCTGTCCGGTCTGTTCGACGGCGGCAACTTCATCCTCCTCACGGTGGGCCGCACGCTCCAGGGCGCGTCTGCCGGTCTCGTGGGCGTGGTCGTTCCCATGTACCTCGCCGAGTGCCTTGACAGCGAGTCGCGCGGGAAGGGCACCGGCATGTTCCAGCTCCTTCTCACGATCGGCCTCGCGTTCGCCGCCGTGATCGGCCTCGCCGTCACCGGCTGGGTGGGCGACTCCGACAAGATCGTCAAGTCCTTCGCCGAGAAGAACGGCGTGGACGTGGCGGCGGTGACGTTCGCGCAGATCAAGTCGTGGGTCTCGGCAGAGCAGCTCAAGGGCTGGGCCACGGCATGGCAGACGATCTTCCTCTTCTCCGCCATTCCCGGGCTGGTGCTCTTCCTCGGAGCGTTCTGGCTCAAGGAGTCCCCTCGCTGGCTGTACAAGAAGGGACGCAGAGAAGAGGCCTTGGCCTCGCTTGCCGCAAACAACGGCGAGCAGAAGGCACAGGCGATACTCGAAGAGATGATTGCCGCCGACAAGGCGGCGGAGGCCGAGAAGGCCGCCATCGCCAAGGCGTCCGCCGGCGACAGCCTCCTCCAGCGCAAGTACGTCTATCCGTTCCTGCTCGCCGTCACCATTCTCGCGTGCAACCAGACGACCGGCATCAACTCCGTCCTCAACTACACGGTCGACATCTTCAAGGCGACGGGCATGGAGGGCGTGTTCGCGAACTTCTCCGACCTCGCCATCAAGCTCGTGAACGTGTTCATGACGGTCGTCGCCTGCACGCTCGTCGACAAGAAGGGGCGCAAGTTCCTTTTGAAGCTCGGCACTGCAGGCATCATAGTGGGCCTCTGCGGAGTGGCCACGGTGTTTCTGGTGATATCCAAGGGGCTTGTGGCCGCGTCAATGACGACCGGCGTCGTGGCCACCGTCTTCTTCTTCATGTTCATCGCGTTCTACGCCGTCGGGCCGGGCGTGTGCGTATGGCTGGCGCTCTCGGAGCTTATGCCAACGCGAATCAGGGCGACAGGAATGTCCATCGCGATGATCATCAACCAGGGCGTGTCGGCCGGCATCGCCACCATCTTCCCCGCGTGGAAGGACGCATGGGGCTTCCCTGCCGTCTTCTACTGCCTTGCGGGCTTCACGGTGATCTACTTCGTCACCGCGGCCTTCTTCCTTCCCGAGACAAAGGGGCGCACCCTTGAGGAGATCGAGGTGTACTTCAAGACGGGGAAGATGAAGAATTGAGAATTGAGAATTACGGAGAATTCAAGCAAGTGAATTCAAGAAAGTGAATTCAGGAAAGTGAATTTGATTGACTTTGTAAACAACAACCCCAAACAAAAACAAAAGGAAAACAAATGAACAAACTGACGATGTTGGCGGCCGCCGCGGTGGTGGCTGCAGGAATAACAGGCTGCTCGACGGACAAGTCGTGCTGCTGCAAGAAAGGAATAAAGAAAGTGGATAATAAAGACTTCTACGTTGGCGGCACATTCGACGCCAACGGCGTGAACAAGGGCGGCAAGTTCGACTCCGCCAAGGCGACGCAGGCGTATTTCGACATGTTCCGCCGCTTCGGCTATCCCGTCTATCCGGCGCTTGCCGACGCCTCCCTCACCAAGCCCGGCCTCGGATTCTGGGCCGTTGACTTCCAGAAGGGTGACTTCGCCAAGTACGGCATGGGCGGAGTCATCTGGGTGAACGAAATCCGCGAAGAGTATTTCGGCCACGACATCTATCTCCTCCCCGGCCAGTCCATCGCCGAGCACCGTCACATGCCCACGCACGCCAAGGTCAAGGACCAGTGGACCGGCAAGGAGTACGAGAAGGACCTCCCCTGCAAGATGGAGAGCTGGCTCGTGCGCCACGGCTGGGTGTGGGGCTTCACCACGGAGGGCGAGCCCAATCTCGACAAGTATCCCGAGGTCAAGGCCAAGCTCTCTTCGCTCCTCTTCGAAAAGGACCCCAAGACGGGCAAGCAGTTCCTCAACTGCGTGCACGTGGAGAAGTGGACGGCTGACGGCGTCGCCCACAAGCTCGCCAAGGACGAG
>Ga0310786_10008941_pt1 | contig 12788 bp, 7 predicted proteins | sample AusTroGonzalo_MG_FD_203881 | JGI IMG/M metagenome (GOLD analysis project Ga0310786, IMG submission 203881) | Bovine rumen microbial communities from tropical cattle in Woodstock, Queensland, Australia - Gonzalo_03 (v2) (version 2) | ecosystem: Host-associated > Mammals > Digestive system >...
TTGTCGACATGACTTCTAAGGGCGTTTCCGGTAAGGAAGCCGAAGTTGCTATGGAAAAGGTCGGCATCTCCTGCAGCCGTTCTACGATTCCGTTCGATCCGCGCAAGCCGATGGACCCGTCCGGTGTCCGTCTCGGTACTGCAGCAATCACGACTCGTGGCTTCGACGAAGAAGATACCCGCGAAGTGGCTCGCATCATCGACCGCGCTATCCAGGCTAAGGACGACGAAGCTGCTCTCGCCAAGATTCGCGAAGACATCGTCGCTCTCTGCAAGAAGCACCCGCTTTACAAGTAATTTTGCAAAGCAAAATTACTTGAGGCTGTGAGGACGCTCGCATAGCTTGCTTTGAGTAATGAGGACGGCCTTCGGCCTTTGAGTAAAATAATGGCACCTTTGGTGCGAAAAATTAAAAGGCGATCCGATAGAAACGGGTCGCTTTTGTTTTTATGTCGCTATTTGACGCAGCGGATCAGGTATTTTTCATCAGAATCGTTGCCGCAGTTGTCGCTGGCATCATCTTTTTTTGTAAAGCAAAGCCAGTTGTTGCGCGCTCCGATGGCCCAGTAGGTCGCTTGCTCTCCCTTGTTGCCAAAGGTGTCGGCGTTGGGCAATATGGAAAATCCGATGGAATCGATTCCGTTAAAGCTCGTACTTTTGAGAAGGCGCCCTGCATGGACCCAAATGTTGTAGTCGCATTCGTCGCCCTTTTCGTAGTAATAGCCCCAGTTACCGCATTTGTGGCTAGCCCCGATGCTTTTGAAAAGTTTTTCCCAGTCATCGATATTTGCGACGTGCCATCCTGAAGGACAGGCGTTTTTCAATTCGTTTTCGGAATAGATTTTACCGTTGTCTAAATCCTTTTTCATCCATACTTGGCCCCCGATCTTGACGGTATTGTTGTTCTTGGGCATTGTGGGTCTTAAAAACAAAGCCGGAAGGAGTAAAATAAAAAGGCACAAAGCGAGTAAACGTGTAGTCTGCATGTTCAAAATATAAATTAACTCATCCTAGTTCTTTATCAATTTGTCAATGCTTTATGTGGCGGGGGAGGTTCTTTTTGTTGTAGAATTAGGTTAAATTCCTATACGGAGTATGCGTATGGAATGTTTTAAACTTTCTCTTGCTGCGGCATTTTCGCTTGCCGCTGTTTCTGCTTTTGCTGGCCCGATCACCACTGTTCCCTGGAACGGTCACAAGGGCGCTGCCACGTTCACTTTTGACGATGGGCTTCATTCCCAGACGAACAACCTGACGTTCTTGGACAACATGCCCGATGTTTCGGTGACGTTCTTTGTCTGTACGGGAACGATGGATTTTGCGAGCAATTCGCAACCCCACTTGAATTATGCCAAGAAGGGCCACGAAATCGGTAACCACACGGTCAACCACAAGGACTTGACCAAGGAAGGAAATCCGTCTTCGGAAATCAGCAATGCCGCCTCGAAGTTGAGGAGCATGGGCTTGGAAGCGACTTCGTTGGCGACACCGTATTGCGCCCAGAATGCAAACGTCAAGAACGCCATCAACAAAGAACATTTTATTAGCCGCGGTTGCGGTGGCTCGGGCCTTACGGGCTGGGATAACGAACCGGACTGGATGCAAATCGATTCGCATTACTGGCAAGGTAATAGCAATGTGAATACCTTCAAGGGTAGCCTCGATCAGGCGGCGGGCGGCAAGTGGCACGTGCAGCTGAATCATGGTGTTTCGGCAAACTGGGATATCATTTCTGCCGCCGACATCAAGACGCTGATTGAATACGCTGTGCAAAAAGAACTTTGGGTGGCGAGTTTCTCGACGGTGGGCGCTTACTTGCGTGCTCACTTTACGATCGATAAGGCTACTGCGACGAACACTTCTACAGGTTTTACTGTCAAGTGGACGTCTCCGCATGCGCACATGCCGAAGAGCGTGCCGCTGCGCGTAAAGATTCAGGGCGCTCAGGGCAAGACTGTTAGCCAAAAGGGCAAGGAAGTCAAGCCGAATTCCGACGGCACTTACACGATTGAATTCATGGCGCTGGAACTCGAAGTTTCTGGCGAACCGATCGAAGTCAAGCCGTTCAAGGGTGCGATTGAAATTCCGGGAACTGTCGAAGCCGAAAACTATGATACGTACGCTTACAGCGATGCGGACGGCAAGAGCGACGAAACGGGCTATCGCAATGACGATGCCGGCATTGTGAAGGCTGGCAACGGCTACGCATTGGGCTATACCAGCGCAGACGATTATTTCGAATATACTTTGGATGTAAAGACCGCAGGGAAGTACAAGGTGGTCATCAACGGTGCCACCGGCAATTCTACTGCTTCCAGCGTGACTGTTTCTGTGGGCGACAAGAAGGTCCAGACGGAAATCCCATCTAAGGGCGACTGGGAAACGTATTCCGAAGTCGATGCGGGCGAATTGGAACTCACTGCTGGCAAGCAGACTCTCCGCCTCACGATCAACACGAACTACATCAACGTGGACTGGATCAAGTTTGTAGGCGAAGAAAATACGAATTCTGTTTTGCGGAACGTGGCGTTTGAACGTGGTGCTGCTGAGGTTCGTTGCCAAGTATTCGACTTGAACGGACAACTGGTCAAGTCCGCAAACGTGATGGCGGGTTCTGTTAGCGAGGCCTGGAACCGCATGAAGGATGGCCTTATAAACGGCGCCTATATTATGCGCTACGGTGAAATCGGGCGGAACAACATGCGTAACGTCCAAGTGAAAAAGTAAAAATGGAAAATTACCCTTGGCTAATTCCAAGGGTGTTTTTTTTATGCGTGAAAACAACTTCTTGTTTCATGAGGTTGTCTTCGCTTGTGTTGTTAAATATTATCTTTGGGTCGTATAGATGAGGTTTTATGCAGTCCTGGACAGAGATTAAGAAAATCGAAAATCCCACCGAAGAACAACAGCTGGAAGCGGTCAAGTTGAACTGGTATGCGATCAGCTTGATTGAAAATCCAACCCCTGCTGTGCAGAAGGCTGCCTTTGAGCAGAACGTGCAGGCGATTCTTTATGTGAAGAATGGCCTCAGCGAGGATTTGAAAAACGCTCTTAATTCCCTGGACGAACCTGCTTTGTTGAACGCCGTCAATGGCGATCCGAACATCTTGAAGTTTGTTACAAATCCAGACCTTCTCAAGGCCGCCGTTCGTGCCGACTGGAAAATTGTCCGTAAGATTGAAAACGCAAGCGACGACCTTTGGGCCGAAGCCGTGCGTGTCAGTGCCGATGCGGCAAAGTTTATTCGCAACCCCGGCGAAAAAGTGCTGATTGCCATGATTGAACGCGACTGGCGCTATTTGCAAGAAATTGAACGCCCGACGGTTGCCATGGTGATTGCTGCCGTCAAGCAGGATTACCATGCTTTTGATTACGTGAGCATCAGGCTCCGTACCGAACCCATGCAGCTTGCTGCCGTCCGCACGGATTACCGCTGCATCCAGTATCTGCAACGCGCTAGCGAAAAAGTGCAGATGGAAGCCGTCAAGATTTCCAAGGATGCCTTTAAACTTATCAAGAATCCGACTCCCGCCGTCAAGGAATTCTGCGCGTGATAAAACTGGATTCGGTGATATTTCGTTATCCGAAGTCCACAAAGGATGCCTTGTCGAATTTTTCGCTAGACATTCCGCAGGGGAGCTTCTACGCCTTGATCGGCCCGAATGGAGCCGGTAAAACGACTTTATTGCGCCTGTTGTGCGGCCGCTTGGGCCCTTTTGAAGGCTCCATTGAAATCGATCCTGCCATCAAGAACGAAAATGGATTCTTGAACGCCAAGACGTATGGCGTCTTGCTTGAAAATCCAGGAATTTATCCGAAACTCACGATTGAAGAATACCTCAAGTTCTTTAGCTATTTCTATGACTTGGGAAAGGGCGCCTGGCTTGAAGGCGGTACGGTTTACAAACGCTGCATGTCTTTTGTGAACCGCTTGAATTTGCCGTCTTTGGATACGCGAATGGATACGCTATCGCTTGGCAATCGGCAAAAAGTCCAAATACTCCGTGCGATGCTCCACAATCCAAAGCTCCTGATTCTGGATGAACCTGTTGCCAATCTTGATCCGATTTCGCGAGAAACGGTGTGGACGCTTATTGATGAGTGGCGTGCCGAAACAAAGGGAACCGCAATCGTTTGCTCCCATGTGCTTGCCGAAATGGACAAGTGCGCCACGGATTTTGCCATTATCAATCATGGACAAGTGCTCAAGAGCGGACGTGTCGCTGACTTGGCTAGCGATAGTTCTTTATTCAGGGTCTCTGTCCAGAACAGTGCCGGTGCATCGTTGGAAAAAATTCAGGATATCTTGAAAACGGCCCTCGATGCGGCTAAAATTGAAGCGACAGTTGCGACAGTCGGGATGCCGCTAGCCCAGCTCTACAAAAAAGTAATCGGAAATTCCTAGAACGCGTGAGAAAGGTCGAACGCGAATCGGCTCCAGGCAAATCCTTCGGATGTGTGCCAGTTCGTAAGTCCCTTCTTGAAGGCGTAATCTAGACGGAACGTGAGGAATTGCCAATGGTAACGCACGCCGAGACCAAGGCTTCCTTCCTGGGTATCTTCGTAAGGGTCGTTACGTCCATCCTTGGTATCCATGACCATCGCCCAGTCGCAGAATTGAACAATCTGCCATTTCTTTAACGATTTCCACGGTAACGTCCAGCGAAGTTCTTCGTTGATTCTGTAGTACATCGGCGTGAGAGCCGTGTTGATGATGGTATCGCCTTTGTCGTTTAACGATTCGTAGCTGGCGTAAATACTGCGGAAACGGTAGCCGCGCACGGAACGGGAACCACCTTGGTAGAATACGCGGGCATCGTCTTCAATGGCTGTATTGAAGAACTTGCCGACGCTTCCGCTAAGCGCTCCGTAGAATGTCCAGAACAGCGGTAAGTATACATTGACGGTTGTTTCGCCGTAAGTGTAAACGTGGCCGTCTTCGTAGTCGGCTTTTCCGCTAAAGTTCGTGCCGACGCCTGCCGTCGGGAACACGCGAATACCTTTTGTCGGATTGAAGTAGTCGTCGGTATAGTCGAACGTCAAGGCGATTTCGCCCTTGAGCTTGAAGAGTTTGTCTTCGTTCTTGTTCACGTAACGGGTATCGATTGTTCCACGGAACTTAATGTTGTTGGTAATTCCGAAGGTCAAGTCCCCACGGTTGATGATTTCGTAACGCTCTTCGATGCTGTCGGGGTAGGCCGGCGGGTTGATCTTTTCGTGGTTGAAGGTCAAGCGGTCTTCAAAACGGATTGCCGTCGGAATGAACGTGAATGATGTTCCGAACAATAAGGGATTTGCGTAACCCAATGTAATTTCTTGCTTGTGTTGGGCTACTTGAATGCTGGTCGAAAATTCGTTGAACCTTCCAAAGAAGTTCTTGTGGCTGGCGTATGCCGTAGCACCAAAACCGTAAATTTCTTCAAAGAAGAATCCGTACCTGGCTTCGCCCGGAACGCGTTCGATGACGTCCAGGTGAACGTCCGAAAGACCGTCTTCGCGGAGCTGGTCGTTCATCTTGATCTGCGAAAAAAGCTGGGTTGAGTAAAGTTTGTTCTTGAAAGCGAAATACTGGTTACCGTCAATGATTTCGCCCTTGGGAATTTTCCAAAGCGAAGAAAGCCAGGCTGTATCCGAAAGCCCAGGCTCCGGCGTAGTGTTTTTGGCGTTGCGGTCGATGGCGCGTTGTGTCGTGGTGATGATGTTACCCATCAATACCTTGGGACCGGGGCGCACGTTAATGACAACGTTGATTTGCTTTGCGGTAGTATCGACAAGCTCTTCGGAAGAAAGGTAAACGTGCAAGTTTCCTTGCTTGCGGTAGGCTTTCTGAATTTCTTGCAAGTCTTCTGAAATGATTTCCTGGTTGTAATACTGCTTACGCGAAATTTTCAGGGCTTCTTTATTGACGGGGATTTCTTCGTCGCTTTCCGAAACGATTTTGACGTTGTTGAATCGATAGCATTCGCCTTCGTTCACAGAAAGGTAATAGTTACGTAGAATGGTGCTGTCGGATTGAGGCTCGCGGCGGACTTCAAGTTTCATTTCAAGGCTGTAATAGCCTCGCGAATAGTAAAGCGCACGAACGTTTTCAGACGAGAGGCGCATCAAAAAGTCTTGCTTGGTCGTATCGAGCTGGCCGAATTCTTCGGGAATGTCCAACTGTTCGTTTAGCTGGAATTTTGAGAAGACCTTGTTGCCGCTGATGGTGACGGACCACGGGTGCTTTTCTTCGCTTTCGGCAAAAGTGAGTGACGAAAAAAACAATAATGCAATAATCAATAAAATCATTTTGCTTTCTCCGTGGGACTTCTTCTCGTGGGGATGCTGTCTCCAACGTCGTTCGGCTGGCGCATCGCTCTTGGCGGACGTACGGTTTCGCAATGCCCGATGCCAAGGAGGCAGGGGTTCCAGAATTTATAGGTGTAATTGATACCGATATTCTTTTCGATACGGTTTTCGTTATTCTCGGTACCCGTATTTGACGAGTATTGCTTGGAAATGAGTAGGCCGTTCAAGGAAAGGCTTGGGTTCATGTGGTTCTTATGAGAGTATTCCTTGTCCGTGAAGAACGGCAACGTGTAGGTTGCACCGAATTGGAGCGCCTGGTCGTATGTTCTCTGGTCGCTCTGGTCTTGGGTGTAGCCAAAGATAAGGCTCAAGTTCTTGACCCAGCGGTTGAGCGAAATAGGAACCTTGAAGTAGGACGAGTCCTTTTCGCTGTTGGAACTGTTGTTGAAGATCTTCACCTTCATGTCGATATCGCCGATATAGTCACCGCCAAGTGTCATGTTTGCTGTCGAAGAAATCACTTTACCGATTGCCCTACCAGCGAGTTTGTTCCAGTCGGTCGATTCACCAGATTCATTAGCAATACAGCCGAGGAATATGTTGTAGTAAGTCGCTGCGGCGCTCGATTCCGTTCCGCAGTTCGATGTGGGGTTTGGCTGCGGGTTTGTAATCGTTCCTTGAATATCGAAGTTGATGGGGCAGGTTTCCTTGTCCTTGTCGTCAGATTCATTACAGTAGGGGAGTTCCTGTGTGCTGGAAATATCAATGATGCCATGCTGCCAAGGAACGTCGTTCCAAGAAATGTTGAACGAGTTCAGGTCGAATTCATAGAGGCCCTTGATGCCGATAAATCCGTTGTTCGCGTTCGTGACGTCACCACGCAAGAGCGGTCTGTTCGTAGTGCCGAGCACCCAGATGTCTAGCGTGAACGGGAATGTAGCGAATGGAGTGATTACGTCGACGGAATCGCTTTGGGAATCGCTCACGTGGAACGATAGGTCTATCGGGCTAGAAACGGAAATCTTTGCTTCGGTCTTCTCCTTGCTGCGGAGACTTGCAATAGCGTTGTTGAATAGCGATATAATCTTATCCAAAGAACTTGGGGTGATTTCGATGTCCAAGTCTTTTCGATAAACGAGCTTGTCTATGATAAAGTTGCCGTTGACGCTCTTGTTCTTGATCTGGCCTTCTTGCGTATGCGGAATGTTGAATGTGATATCGCTTTTTCCGGTCAGGTTCGCATCACCGAAGGTCTCGTCGTGGAATGTGTACTGCACTAAGGGGATGCTAGCCATCAAGGACAACTGGTTGTCGGAATCTTCCATGTGGCTCGAAACGTTTCGCAATGTGATGGTGTGCTGGTTTGTCTTCAGCGTGTACTTTGGCGTACTGATGTCGATGGCTTCGATGCGCATGTTCTTCACGTCGTATTGCAATATGCCCAAGATGATGTCGCCAAATTCGTTCTTCGTCGAGATCTCGTTCATCTTGAGCAAACCGTCCTTGAAGTTGCCCCTGATACGGAACGGGAACAGGTTCGGAATTCCTGCATAGCGGAGCATCGTGGAGTCGGATTCGACTTTCGCGTAGATGCCTGCTAGACCGTCGCGCAATTTGGCCTGGACTTGGATCTTGAGGTCGGTGCTTTCGATTTCGGCACGGGTCTCCGGAATGAGCCATGATCCACCGAGGTTGATGGTCGTTAAAAGTTCCAGGTCGTTGTTCAATGTACCTACGCTGGTAATCGTTCCGCCGTTTGCGCTCTTGTAGCTGAGCCGGACTTCCCTTTCGGGATTGAAGATGTCGTCGACAACGATGTTCGTGCTGCCGGTCCAGATGCCGTTTGCAATATCGAAGTTGGCGAGCAACTCGATTTTACTTTTCTTAGCGGAGAGGGTCATCTGCTGGATGTTGAACAGTTCCGAAGGGATGTCGTTAAATACGATGTCCCTAAAGTCGATGTTCCCGAGAAGGCCAGAATCTTCTTCGAACGAGATTTCACCGTTAAGTCTTCCGGATGAAAGAGTCGTATCGCCGAGCGGTTCCATAAGAATCGGGATGTTGAAGTCTTCTGCAGAAATCGAGGCGTGCAAAACCTGGATGGGGAGCATTGCCGTGGGAGCAAAGTCCGGGTTGGAATCGTTGGGCATGATGAACGAACCTTCCATGGCGACCTTGTTGCTGTTGTGGAAGGCATAAGCTGTATCGATAAAAATCGTGTCTCCGATTTCGCGAATCTTTGTATAGCTGTGGAGAATGAACGGTTCTACGTTGCCGTCGATGTCGAGTCTTGCTTCGCCGACTCTCGAGTCGAGGTTGTGTCTCCAAGTGCCAGTCACGGTTCCCTTGAGCTTGTCGTTTAGGACAATATCTGAGAAGGGAATTGTCGAAATTTCGGCGTGGTCGGCCCTTGCCCAAATGATGAGGGAATCGCCTATGTGGATGGTCGTCTCGGCTGAACCGCCGTGCATCTGCGTAATCTGCCACGAAGTATGGAGCGTCGGTTCGTACCAGTCGACGTCGCCCGAGAAGAAGAAAACTTCGTTCGGCGTGTAAATCGTTCCCTTGGGGAAGGTAATCCCGTTCTTATCGAGAACGAGCGCCATGCGGAGGGAGTCTGCCTTCATGTGGTAGGCGTTGATGATGGAGTCGATCTTGACGTAGGCGCGCAACTTGCTATTCTCGTACGTTCCGAAAATTTTGGCGTTACGGCCAAGTTCAACATTGCCTTTCGTCCAGTCTAGCGCCCAAGGCTCCATGGGGGAGAGGTCCGCGTTGAAGCTTACCTTCATGTTTTCGTCGGTCTTGACTTTTGCCGATATGAAGGAACCTTCACGAGTCTCGACAAAGGCGTCGATGTCGCTTCCTGTTTTGGTGAGCGAGTGGATTTCGACATCCATCGGCATCATTTGCGGCCCGTACATGGCGCTCATGTTCGCAATTTCGCCTGTGAAGTTGAAGTCGACGTTCTCGTCGATGCTTCCGTTGAGGACAATCGATCCGCCTTCGTTGTTGTCGAACCGCGTGATGATCTTTGTGAGCTTCGGAGATCCGCTCACCTTGATCTTTGCGTCAAGCGGCAAGAACGGCCAGAATTCGCCGATGTGCGTTTGGAGCGTAAAGTTGTATTGCAGGGAGCCCTTGCTGAGAGACGTCGAGACGCTTCCGTTGAGGCTCAAGTCTTTGATAGCCGGGATGGATTTGGAAAGTTCCATCGGGGCCCAGCTCAACGGATCTTTTACGTTTATGCTTGTCGTAATCTTTGGCTGGGTAATGTCGTTTCTAGGAGTCGAGGCGATAATGGCGACGTTGTCGTTTTCCGTCTTGATGCGGCCTCTGGCGGACAAGTTTTCCTTTTCGAAGTCCGCGTCGAGCTTTAACGAAGCTGCTTCCTTGATGTAGGTGCCCTCGATGCTATCGGCGCTGACGGAGAGCCCGCGCTTGCCGGTCGTCTGTGCGGTGATATTCTGTGCTTTCCAGCCCATGTCCCCGAGCTTGAATGCGAACTTTTGAACTCCGACCTTTACAGGGAGGAAAAACTGTAGACGCTCCGGGATGGCGATCGGTTCAATCTTGAGGGTATCCTTGCTGGTCGTATCCGAGACCTGGTTGATGTCGACTTCTTCAACATCGAGAACGACGCCCTTGTTGTCTCCGAGAATCGTGATGTCCAGATGGGGGTGACGGATCATGTATGACGATTCGCCTTTTTGCACGAGGATGGAATCGTAAAATTGGTCCAGAAGGTTGTTTTGACGGTGCCCGTAAGGGATGATGGTCACGTCGCCGAACGTGTGCGTGCTTGAAAGAGTTTCTTCAATGGCAAAATGCACATACCAGACGCCAAGGGCAATAGCGCCTACAATCACCGTCATTAGGACGGATTTGACTGCAAAAATTGATAGTATCCTCTTCAAGTAGCCATAATATAGATAATGTCGTGTATCGTAAATAGTTGCATGAATGCAACTTACACTTGAAATATAATGATTCGGCAGACTGTAAATTATTATTTATTTAGGATAAAGTAATTTTCGGCGTGCGACCCTCACCACACTGCTCATTCCTCATCTTATTTCTAACTACTTTCTCTCGTCTCTCGTCTCTTATCTCTCATCTAATTTTTTATATTCACGCTCACATATCCATGAGGACCATATGAAAAGATCTTTGCTTGCGATTCTTTCGTTCTGTACCCTTGTCTTTACGGGGTGTAATTCCATTGGAGATAAGGATACTCTCGTAGCGAGAGTGAATGGTGAACCCATATTCAGGGAAGACTACGCCTTCATGATGCGTGTCGGAAATATTCTCCCGAATACGGAACAGATGAGAAAGGCTTCGGGGTCTTTGTTCAGCCGCAAGGCTTTGTATACGGTTGCCTTGCAGGAATATCCGGAACTCAAGGATATGCTTGAGAACCGTAATTTTACGGTAGATAATTACCTTTTGACGTTTGTTTACCAGCGCCTTTATTCGATGGACCGCTTGATGTATAGCGACGACGAACTCGCTTTCTATTTTGACAAGCACCGTTCCATGTTTGGCGATTCCGTTTCTTATATGAATGTTCGCGACAAGGTGGCCGATGCCAAGTACCTCGATGCGAACTACGATTCCCTCAAGGCTTACGCATTCTTGCGTCGAGACATGTCCAAGCCTGAAAGCGAAGTCAAGATTACGGATGATATCAAGGAACGTTTCCTTTCGGACCATCGCCAACGGATTGTTCGTGAATCGGGTCCGGTCTTGATGAAAAAGTTCAACATCGAAGAAACCGAAATCAAGATGCCTTCTGTAGAAGAATACTACGAAGCGCACAAGGATTCGTATAAGACTCCGTATGGCTATGTGGTCTATCACGTGGAATCGGCAGACTCTGCCGCTCTTGCCAAGCGTTTCAAAGGCCCGAAGATGGACCTGGCCAAGTTCATGAAGCTTGCTTCCAAGTTCAGCGAAAACAAGGAAACGAAGAAGGCTAAGGGCCTTGTCGGTAAGGTCGTTGTCGGACATCCGCTCCCGTATGGAATTGGCTTTGTTCCGCAACTGTTCGTTGAATTTGGCGATGCACAGGATGGCGCTGTCTCCAAGATTTTGCGCTCCGAATCGAACGGTCGTTTCCATGTCTTCTATCGTGAACGTGAAGTCCCGGCCGAAGTCAAGCCGTTGGACCGTGTCCGCGAAACCATCAAGTACGAACTTGCCAATACTGCAAATTACGAACTCGATTCGTCGTATGTTCTCGTGACGAAGAACGGTGAACCGGCCATTCGCGAAAAGGATGTCCTGGACACGTACAATGACAATCCGACGCTGATCCGTTCCCGCAGGACTCACCAGCAGATCGTCAAGTCCTTGGCTCTCCAGCTTGCCTATGCTTCCGAAGCCCGTGAAATCGGCCTGGACCACTCCTGGGAATACAGGGCCTTGCGTCGTCAGAGCGACGTCGATTACGTTATTAGGGTTTATAAGACGAAACTCCTGAGCCACGTTTCCGTTCCCGAAGATTCGCTCAAGGCACTCTACGCACGCATGGGCAATCCGTCCCACCCGAACATGGGCTACGAAGAATCTCGTTCTGATTTGAACAACTGGTTTGAAATTCCTGAAAATCTCATGAAGAGAACTTATTACTACGCTCTCGAAGACTACTTGCCGGCTTCCTTCGAAGAATCCCGCGCACGTGTGTTTAGCGAAGCAAATCTGGATTATCGTTCTGCTCTTTGGGATAAGGCTGTTGTTGTTTCCTGGGGTACGGCCAAGGTGGATCTCTTTGCAGACAACCTCACGTTGTTGCCGCAGGAACAGTCCGTCGAACTTGCCATGAGAGCCGCTGATTCCCTCTATTCTCAGGCTAAGAGCGTTGAAAAGGCTTACCTCGCCTGGAAGGGTATCCGTGAACGTTATGTGACCATTGATTCCGTGGCCCGCAAGGCTACGTTTGAACTCGCTCACGTCTTGAGCGACAAGGAAGAATACGACAGGGCCCAGAGAGAATACAGAGCCTTCTACAAGGTGTGGCCGGATTCTCCGGATGCCGAAAAGGCCATGTTCAGCCGCGGCTTCATCTTGAATGAGAACCTGCACCGCGATTCTCTCGCTCTCGAAGTCTTCGAAGAATTCAAGAAGCTCTATCCGAAGAGCGACTTGAACGAATCTGTCGATTGGCTTGTCCAGAACATCAAGAGCAATGGCAAGCTCGCCGACGATTTGATGAAGAAAATCGAAACTGAGGAGTAATGAGCTCGGACCTTCGGTCCTCTGAGGTATGAGCACGGTCGCTTGTAGCGACCTTTGAGGGTAAATAAGGTGCCGAGGGCACGATTGTTTAGCTCAAAGCACCATTGGTGCGACCTCAAAGTGGCGTTGCCACGACCTCTTTGCTCACTACTATTATCTATATTTTTCACAACTTTCAAAAAAAGGTACTACTATGGAAATGACATTTGCAATGATCAAGCCGAACGCAGTCAAGTCTGGCTTGGTTGGCCGTATTATTGA
>Ga0310786_10008942_pt1 | contig 12787 bp, 11 predicted proteins | sample AusTroGonzalo_MG_FD_203881 | JGI IMG/M metagenome (GOLD analysis project Ga0310786, IMG submission 203881) | Bovine rumen microbial communities from tropical cattle in Woodstock, Queensland, Australia - Gonzalo_03 (v2) (version 2) | ecosystem: Host-associated > Mammals > Digestive system >...
CTCGGCCCCGCCGCTTACAACAGGCTCTACTCGAAGATGCGGAACATCAACCGCATGCTGGCGTGGGCCCACGGAACCGCGATCGAGGAGCTGCTTGAGAGGCGTCCCGGATGCCCCCGCGTCGTAGTGGACCAGTTCGCGCCGACAGAGGCGACGATCCTACGCGCGCTCAAGGAGCGCGGCAAGGCGGCCAAGGTCGAGCAGCGGCACAAGGCCGAGAGCGACATAGCGGTCGCGGCGGCGTCCGTCGTCGCGCGCGAGATATTCCTGCGCGACATCATGAAGATGGGCGAGGAGGTGTTCGGCCCGCCGGCGGAAGGACGCGACGACGTGCCCGCCGGGTCGAGCGACCCGCGCGTTCGCGCGCTCGCCGAGGACATGGTCCGCAAGAACGGGCCGGTGTGGCTGATGAACCACTGCAAGGCGCATTTCCAGACGACCGACAAGGTGCTCGCCGCTTGCGGGAAGTCCCGCGCAGACCTCCCTCCGGAGGGCCAGGTCACGTCGGCGACGGCCAACGGAGGTTTCAAGAGAAAGGGAAAGGACGAAAAATGACACTGGTACTGGCAAACTCGCTGGTCGACGGATTCCTCAAGTCCAACGCAATCGGGCAGGGGATCGTCATAATACAGCTTTTGTGCTCCATCGGGATGGTCGCCGCCATCATAGGCAAGTGGCAGGAGCTGTCCTTCATCTCCCACGCAACGCGGCGGTTCCTCCGTGACTTCGCGACGGGGCACGACGTCCTCGAGTACTACCTCAACAGGCGTCCTTCCGCGACGTCCGGCCTGGAGGGGATATACAAGGAGACCTGCGAGCGGCTGCTCAAGCTGCTCTCGCCGAACACGCGCTCGCTGCTCGCCGGGCACGGGGCGGAGGGCGGCGAGATGGCGGCCCTGACCGCGCACGAGATAGAGCTGGTCAAGGGCACGTGCGAACATGCGCTCGACGAGGAGGAGATTCGCGTGGAGCACGGCATGGGCGTCATCGCGACCGTCGTCGCGCTTTCGCCGATGCTTGGCCTGCTCGGGACGGTCTGGGGCGTCCTCGACGCGTTCGCGGAGATGGGCTCGGCCGGCAGTGCGAACCTTGCGACGATCGCGCCGTCCATATCGGCCGCGCTGGTAACGACGGTCGTGGGCCTGCTGATCGCCATCCCTGGCGTGATCGCCTTCAGCCGCATGAACGCCACGATACGCGGCGTAACGAGCGACATGGAGGGGTTCGCGGACGAGCTGACGGGACGCGTGGCCTGCGAGTTCCAGGGAAGGAGCGTCTGACATGTCGCTACGGCGCAGAAGGCAGCGCGGCGAGAAGCCGAAGGCGACGGTCGACATGACGTCGCTCATCGACCTTACGTTCCTGCTGCTTGTGACGTTCATAGTCACCCTGCCCGCGCTCGAGCAGGGCATCTCGATAATGCTTCCGCAGGCTAAGACCGACCAGCTGCCGACGAAGGACCGCAAGGCGAACACGGTCACCGTGGACGCCATGAACAGGATATTCCTCAACGACAGGCCCATGTCGAGCGAGGAGCTGGAGAACACCCTCATGGCAATGGCCAAGGAGGATCCGGAAGTCCCCGTGCTCGTGCGCGGCGACGAGCGGCTCGACTACGGCAGCGTGATGAACGTGGTGAAGATCATATACAAGTGCAACATCAAGAAGATGGCGCTTGTGACAGTGGAGAAGTAGACGGTGTACATAGACGAGGAGCAGAAGCCGCAGGTGTTCGGGACGGCCAACTACGTGAAGGCCGTCATCGTGCACGTCGCCCTGTTCCTGGTCCTGTGGTACCTCGGCTCGATAGACTTCACGCCGTCCGAGACGGTGATACCCATAGAAATGCTCGTCGTGGTGAACGAGAACCCGGAGGGCGTGGAGGACGAGCCTCCGCCTGAGAAGCCGCCGGAGCCTCCGCCGCCGGAGCCGGAGCCTCCAAAGCCAGAGCCCCCGAAGCCAGATCCGCCGAAGCCGCCGGAGCCGGTCGTGCAGGAAGCCGTCGTGCAGGAGCCGGTCAAGACAAACATAGTCAAGGTCGTTGAGAAGAAGCCTGATCCCCCGAAGCCTCCGGAGCCGCCGAAGGTCGATCCGAAGAAGGCCCGCGAAGAGCGCATCGCCAAGATGCGCGCCAGCACGACGAAGATCAAGGACCCGCCGCGCAAGCCCGATCCGCCCAAGAACAACGGCCGCACGGATATGCGTCCGAAGGACTGGGAGGCCCTGCTGATGGCGGGCTACAAGCCAAGCAACGTGAACAGCGGGCTTGACGCGAGCGAAGACCAGCGCTGCCAGGAGCTTATCAGAAGGGCGTTCCACGACAAGTGGGAGAGTCCCGCGTGGACGGACCAGCTGAGGGAGATGCACCTTTCCGTGCAGTTCGGTTCGGGTGGCGCGGTGAAAGGCTACAGGCTCGTGCAGTCGTCCGGGGACGCTGCTGCGGACAAGACCGTGCTCAGGGCGGCTTCGCAGGTGCCGGTTGTGCGAGGGCTGTCGCCGTCCTTCTTGGATCGCAATAAGACTGTGACCGTGAGGTTTAAGGTAAAGCCGGAGTGACGGCGGTTCTGATGTCATGATAGGATCTCTCTTCAGCTTGGTGTTCGCGGCGATATCGCTGGACGGGGTGTCCGGCGGGGAACTCCGCGCCATCGCCGGCTTCGACGCCAACAACGTGCACGTCGGCGACCCGATGACGCTCACGGTGGACTTCGTGGGACAGGCGGACTTCGCCTCGCTGCATCCGCCGGCGCTTTCGCGCGAAGTCGACCGGAAGACCTGGAAGGTGGACGACGTCAGCGCGAAGACGGAGACGTACCGCAACGCCCGGCGGCTGACATACCGCGTCCGCCCCGTGCGCGAAGGGGTGCTGGAGTTCCCTGCGCTGACGTTCTCGTACATGTCCGCATTGTCCAACGCGCCTGCGTTCGTCTCCACCTCGCCCGTCCTGGTGCATGCGAAGCCAGGCTCGCAGGTTGCGCTGGCTGAGCTTGAGTACGGGCGGACGAACCTGCCTCTTCCGGACGGGCTCGTGCTTAACCTGAAGGGCAGTCCGTGGGGCACGATGCTCTCGGAGGACGAGCTGTTCGCGTGGCGGAAGGCGTGCGCCGATCCGTCCGCGGAGGCGTTCGCCGCGTTCGGCTTCCCAGAGGCGCGCCTCAACGAGGCGGCCTGCGAGCTGATCGCCGGCAACTGGGCGCGCGCGTCCAGGATATACTCGCTGCTCGAATGGCGCATAGGCCAGACGCCTGCCGTAGAGCGAGGAATCGTCGCGGCGCTCGCGCTCAAGACCGGCGACCCGAACGCGGAGCTTCCGATGTGGCGGCAGGTCCTGAGGCCGGTGCTCCGCTTCGCCTGGCCGGGGCGCGTCCTTTCCGTCGTCGGCGCGGTCCTCGCGCTCGCGCTCCTGCTGGTCCTGCTGCGGAAGGCCGTCCGCATCCTCGCCTGCGCCGCCATCGTATTCGTCGTTGCGGACGCGTTCGCCGCAGATCCATTCGAGGAGATGGACAAGCACTTCCAGATGATGCAGCGCCAGATGCGGCAGCAGATGGAGGAGATGACGATGATGATGGGCGGGGGCGGTATGTCGCTCTCCATAAACGGAAGGCCGGCGCCGAAGGTCGAGATAAAGGCGACGGTGCGGCCCGAGAAGGCGGACCTCCGCGCGGGCGAGCCCTTCAACCTGATGCTCTCGCTGGAGATGCCGAAGGACTGCACCATATCGAACGTCGGCCTCGTCCCCTCCCAGTCCACGGCGCTCTCCTCGGCCGGCGTGGCGGGCAACCTCCCCGACGGCAGGTGCGCGGACACCAACAAGGTCGTGCGCCGGATCGCCGTGCCGATACGGTACGACGCGCCGTTCAAGGGCCGCGTCACTTTCCAGGTCAACGGGATGTACGAGTGCCGTATCCAGTCCGGCTCCCGCGGCCGCGTGTTCAGCCAGATGTTTTCCTCGGACTTCCATGCCGAGACTCCGCCGATCTGGATGGAGGTCAAGCCCCTGCCGACGGAGAACCAGCCCGCCGACTTCTCGGGCGCTGTCGGCAGGTCCTTCAAGCTGAGCCAGAAGGCGGACCGCTACGTGGTCGAGACGAACGACGTCGTGACCGTGGTCGGGACGCTGGAGTTCGACGGCTACGTTCCGCCGGACATGTTCCCGGACGCGCTGGATCGGTCTGACGGACGCGTCGTGTTCAGGCGGTTCGTCGTGGCGGACGGCAGGCCGGCGACCGATGAGGTCTTGTTCTCGTACTATGACGTCGACGCACGCGAATACAGGCGAGTGTCCTCGCGCGGCATGCCTCTCAGGTACGCGGCGGAGAAGGAGGACGAGCCGTCGACGGTCGTCGTGAACAGCGGTGCCGGCGCAGGCGAACGCGGCGGGAGGCTGCTGCGCCTGCGGTTCGCCCCGCGCGAGTCGGCTCGGGAAGTCGCGGTCTCCGACTCTTCGTCCGCGGACCTCTCGGTCACCGAGACCTTCGGCGAGTGGGCTCGCGTCGACGACGGACGGCACGCCGGGTGGGTCAGGAAGGAGGAGCTGGAGTGAAGCGCGTCTTCCTGTCGCCGCCGTGGACCGGCGCAGAGGAGCGGGCCGCAGCCGAGGCAGCGTTCGACTCCGGGTACGTTGCGCCGTGCGGCCCGATGGTGGACGAGTTCGAGCGCGGACTCGCCGCGCTTTCCGGCAGGAAGTACGCGGTCGCCGTTTCGAGCGGAACCGCGGCGATAGACCTCGTGGCGGCACACCTCGGCGTCGATCAGTCATGGACCGTAGTGGCGCCGACACTGACGTTCATGGCGACCGTCGGCCCTGCGTGGCACCGCGGCGCGAGGCTCGCCTTCGTGGATTCGGACGCGACCGGCAACGTCGACCTCGCGCTGCTTGATCGGGCGCTCTCCGAGGAACGCCGCCGCAGCCCGCGCCGGAAGCTCCTCTTCGCGGGCGTTGACCTGTACGGACGCTGCTGCGACTACGCTGAAGTCTCGCGCATCTGCCGCAGGCACGGCGCGGAGTTCCTTTGCGACAGCGCGGAGGCCGTCGGGGCGACATGCGCCGGCAGGCCCTCCGGAAGCGCCGGGATCGCAGGCGTCTACTCCTTCAACGGAAACAAGATAATCACTACCTCAGGCGGCGGCGCGGTGGTGACGGACTCCAGGAAGCTCGCGGACCACGTCCGCAGCATGTCCCAGCAGAGCCGCGAGCCGAAGCCATGGTACGAGCACCGCGAGGTGGGCTACAACTACAGGCTGAGCAACGTCCTCGCCGCGATAGGCATCGCGCAGCTGCGCAAGCTGCCGGAGATGCTTGAGCGGCGCAGGCGGAACGCGGAGCGCTATGCGCGGCTTTTCGCCGGGACCGAGGCGGAGATGCTCCCGCCGCGCGATGGCGAGAACCACTGGCTTTCCGTCGCGCTGCTTGGCTCGGAGCGCAGGCGCGATGCGCTTCTCAGGGCGTTCGCGTCCGCCGGACTGGAGGCCAGGCCCGTCTGGAAGCCGATGCACCTCCAGCCAGTCTTCGCGAAGTGCGCGACGTACGGCGGCGAAGTGGCAGAGGATCTTTTCCGGCGTGGCGTGTGCCTGCCGTCCGGCTCCGGCCTCGGCGCAGGAGACTGGAGGCGCATACGCGCCGCCGTGGAGGGCGTCCTCGGCGGAAAGAAGACGCGGACTGTGACTAGGCTTTAACCAAAAGAAAGGAACCCACCGATGGCACGACTCCTTGACGACGCATACCTCAAGCCGTTCGAGAACGCGATCCGCGGGCGCGCGGAGCACGCATTCGCCAGGGCGCGCGAGCTCACGTGCGGGGCTACGCTTGCGGACTGGGCGCAGGCGCACGAGTTCTACGGGCTCCACCGGACGAAGAGCGGATGGGTGTTCCGCGAATGGGCCCCCAACGCGACCTCGATGTGGCTTGTCGGCGACTTCAGCGGATGGCGGACGGACCCCGAGTTCGAGCTCTTCAGGATACCCGGCACGGACACATGGGGCCGCGAGTTCGCGAAGGACAAGATCAAGGACGGCGACAACTACCGGCTTGAGATGCGCTGGGACGGCGGGCACGGCGAGCGCATACCCGCGTACGCGCGCTACGTCGTGCAGGACGAGAACACGAAGCTCTACTCGGCGAAGGTGTGGGAGCCGAAGAGGAAGTACGTCTGGAAGCACTCCGCGCCGCCCAAGCCGAAGGACTTCGTTCCGTTCATCTACGAGGCGCACGTCGGAATGGCAAGCGAGGACCGCAGGGTGGCCACATACACGGAGTTCCGCGACAACGTCCTCCCGCGCGTAAAGAAGGCCGGGTACAACACCGTGCAGCTCATGGCGATAATGGAGCATCCGTACTACGGCAGCTTCGGCTACCATGTGAGCTCCTTCTTCGCCGCGTCTTCGCGCTTCGGGACCCCCGACGAGCTGAAGTCCCTCGTCGACGCCGCCCACGGGATGGGGCTCAGGGTCATCATGGACCTCGTGCACTCCCACGCCGTGAAGAACGAGCGCGACGGACTGGGGCTCTTCGACGGAACCGACTACCAGTACTTCCACTCCGGGCCGAAGGGCTGGCACCGCGCGTGGGACAGCCGCTGCTTCGACTACGGCAAGACGAACGTCCTGCACTTCCTCCTGTCCAACTGCCGTTTCTGGCTCGACGAATACCGCTTCGACGGATACCGCTTCGACGGCGTGACGTCCATGCTGTTCTGGGACCACGGGCTCGGCGAGGCGTTCACGAACTACGGGATGTACTTCAACGGCTCGATGGACGACGACGCGTGGGCGTACCTGCAGCTCGCCAACCGCGTCATACACGAGGTGAACCCCGACGCCATCACGATAGCGGAGGACGTCTCCGGAATGCCCGGCTGCGCGGCGCCGGTCTCGGACTGCGGCATTGGCTTCGACTACCGCATGGCGATGGGCGAGCCGGACTTCTGGTTCCGCCTCGCCGAGAAGGTGAAGGACGACGACTGGCCGATGGGAGGGATATTCTACGAGCTCACCAACAAGCGCGCCGAGGAGAAGGTCGTCAGCTACGTAGAGAGCCACGACCAGGCGCTTGTCGGCGGCAAGACCTTCTTCTTCCAGCTCGCGGACGCCGCGATATACTGGGGCATGGGCAAGGACCAGCACGGACTCGAGGTCGAGCGCGCGATAGCCCTGCACAAGATGGCCCGCCTGGCGACGTGCTCCCTCAACGGCGGCGCGTACCTGAACTTCATGGGCAACGAGTTCGGGCACCCTGAGTGGATAGACTTCCCGAGGGCCGAGAACGGATGGGACTACTCGCACGCCCGGCGCCAGTGGTCGCTCCGCGACGACCCGAACCTGCGCTTCAAGGGGCTGGCTGACTTCGACGAGACGATGCTCGCGGCGCTCTCGAAGAACCGCAACATGCATCTTCGCCCAATCCGGCTGCTCGCCAACGAGCCGGACAAGGTGCTGGCGTTCATCCGCGGCGACTTGATGTTCGTCTTCAACTTCAACCCCACGAAGTCCTTCGAGGGCTACGGCGTCATAGTGCCGCCGGCCACGAAGTGGCGCCATCTCTTCGACACGGACGAGGCGCGCTTCGGCGGACAGGGCCGCATAGAGGCGGGCCGCCTCTACGAGCCGCAGCTCGTCGAGGACGGACCTGAGCTCGTCCAGCAGCTGAAGCTCTACCTGCCGGCCCGCACGGCGACGGTCCTGCGGCACGCGAAGTGATGGAGCTGCGCGGAAATCGAACGATGTCCGGCTTCGTCCTGACAGACCTTGGGATAGTCTCCGCGCTCGGACGCGGAGCGGACGCGACCCTGCGCCGCATGGCGGCGGGCGACGTGTCCGGCATGAAGCCCCTTGATGGCGTCCTCTCCAGCGGCGATCGCACGGTCTTCGGCTTCGCGGACCTGCCTGACGAGGCGTTTTCGGCGGCGCCCACGCGCATAGCGGCGCTTCTGGACGCGGCGATGGCGGAAATCTCCCCCGCGCTGGAGGCGCTCCGCCGCGAAGTGCCGGCGAACCGAATCGGCGCGGTGGTCGGGACGAGCAACTCGACGATGGAGGAGTTCACCGACAACCCGGACGTGATCGACATGGCGTACCCCGCCGAGCGCCTCCGCGACGTCTGGGGCGCGCAGGGCCCCGCGTGGTCCGTATCGACGGCGTGCTCTTCGTCGGCAAAGGTCTTCTCCTCGGCCAGGAGGCTTCTGGAGGACGGGCTGTGCGACGCGGTTCTGGTCGGGGGGGGCGACGCCTACACCCGCGTCGTGGTCAACGGCTTCAACGCGCTGGAGGCGACGTCTTCCCGGCTGACGCGCCCGCTGGCGGCGGACCGCGACGGGATAAACCTCGGCGAGGGCGCGGCCGTGTTCGTGATGCGGCGTGCCGAGGACGCGCCGCCCGGCGTCATGCTGCTCGGCGTGGGCGAGTCGTCGGACGCGCACCACCTGACGGCTCCGGATCCGGAGGGAAGGGGTGCGGAGGCCGCGATGCGCGCCGCGCTTGCGGATGCCGGACTTGCGCCGTCCGACGTGGACTACGTAAACCTTCATGGAACAGGTACGACGTACAACGACGCAATGGAGTGCGCGGCCGTCCGGCGCGTCTTCGGGGACTCGGTTCCGTGCTCTTCGACGAAGCCGATGACGGGGCACTGCCTTGGCGCAGCCGGGGCGATAGAGGCCGCGCTCTGCTGGCTTGCGGTCAAATCCGGAGCCGGCGCCCCGCCCCACGTGGCCGAAGGCGTCGACCGTGCGCTCGCGCCGTTCCCCGTCCCGGCGGTCGGCAACGCCCTCCGCGTGCGCACCGCGCTCTCGAACTCCTTCGCCTTCGGCGGCAGCAACGCGAGCGTGCTCCTTGGCCGACGCGTATAGCGCCGAGTGGCTCTGGGCCATGGCGCCTGGGCTCGCCAAAAGCCGTCCGCGAAAATTATGGTATAATACAGCAAACTAAGAAACAAGGGTGGCAAGGCCGTCTGGCATGCGGCGAGACGCAAGGTGGCAAGAGAAAGGGCTAAACACATGACTACATACAACACTACCGGAACCTGTTCGCGGGCGATCAACTACGAGGTCGAGGACGGCATCGTGACGAAATGCGAGTTCGTGGGCGGATGCCCCGGCAATACGCAGGGCGTCGCCAAGCTCGTCGTCGGCCGGAAGGTCGAGGAGGTCATCGCGCTTTTGAAGGGCATCCAGTGCCGCAACGGAACCTCCTGCCCCGACCAGCTGGCGCGTGCGCTGGAGCAGGCTGGAAAGGTCTCCGTCGGCGGCAGGATCTAGTGTGAGCGGCAGCTCAATAAAACCGAACGGCGTCGCGCTTGTTCCGTTCGCCGTGTTCGCGGCGTTCTACGTGGGGCTGTCGCTTTTCGCGGGGTACCTCGGGTTCGAGATGCCATGGTACAAGGTGTCGATGCCGGTCGCCTTCCTGGTGGCGTCCGCGGTGTCGCTAGTCCTTGGACGCCGCCGCTCCCTTGAGGAGAAGGTCGAGACGTACGCGCGGGGGATGGGCGACCAGAACATAATGGTCATGTGCCTAATCTTCATCCTCGCCGGGGCGTTCGCCACGATAGCGAAGGGATCCGGGGCGGTTGACGCGGTGGTCGCCATAGCGCAGCGTTTCGTGCCGGCGCAGTTCATGGTAGCCGGGGTCTTCCTCGTGTCGTGCCTTGTTTCGCTTGCAATCGGGACGTCCTGCGGGACAATCGCCGCAGTGACGCCGATTGCGCTTGGCTTTGCTGCTCCGCTGCATCTGAGTCCGGCGCTCCTGATGGGCGCGGTGATCGGCGGGGCGATGTTCGGCGACAACATGTCGATGATCTCGGACACGACGATTGCCGCCACGCGCACGCAGGGCGTCCGGATGAAGGACAAGTTCCTCGCGAACGGATTCATCGCCTCGCCCGCCGCGCTGGTAGCGCTCTTCCTCTATGCGATGTCGGGCTCTTCGGCGGCGGGGGCCGTCGAGGCCCCGGCCGTGGTCTGGCAGCATTTTGTCCTCGTCCTTCCATACGTTTTCGTCCTTTCGCTTGCGCTGGCGGGGATGAACGTGATGGCGCTTCTGTTTTTCGGGACGCTGCTTGCGGCCGTCATTGGCGGCGCGCTCGGCAGGTTCGCGTTCTTCGACGCGATGGACCTCCTGGGCAGGGGCGCGCTCGGCATGGGCGAGACTCTCATTGTGGCGCTGCTTGCCGGGGGGCTCTTCAGGTCGGTGCGGGAGAACGGCGGAATCGCCTGGCTAACGGACCGCATCGCAAAGGTGATAAGGGGGCCGCGCTCCTGCGAGCTCGGCGTGTTCTGCCTTGTCGCGGCCGTGAACTGCTTTACGGCCAACAACACGGTCGCGATTGTCATCGCTGGCCCGATCGCGAAGGAGTGCGCGGACAAGTTCAAGGTCGACCCCGTGCGCGTGGCGTCGGTGCTCGACACCGCGTCCTGCGTCGTGCAGGGGCTCATACCCTACGGCGCGCAGATACTCATCGCGATGGGCGTCGCAAAGGGGCTGGGCATCCAGGTCGACTCGCTGTCGCTTGTCGGGAGCCTCTACTACCAGCCGCTTCTCGCCCTTGCGGCCCTGCTGTCGATGATCAAGTGGCGCGGCCGCCGGCGTCTACCATGAGAAGGCAGCGCACGCGAAGCCGGCGGACAGACCTGCGCAGGCGCTCGCCGCGGTCATGGGAACACGAGCTTGCGCTTGGCGGGCTTTGCGCCCGGCAGCTTGCCGCCGTTTTCCGCCTTTAGCCGGCGGATGAGCGAGGAGACGCCGTCCGACCACCTCTTCGGGGCCGGCGGATTGTAGCGCCTGCCGAATGACTCTATGTCGCCGGTGTAGTGCCGCTTTATGGTTCCGGCCGCCCACATCGCCTGTATGTAGAACGACTTTGTCCCGTCGCGGTAGCGGTGCGCGCGGTGCCCCGAGTCCATCGGCCCGCCTACGCCGAACTCCAGGCCGGGCCGGCCGTTCTCGTGCCGGCGGATCGCCGCGAGCAGCCATGTGCGCTCGTCGTCCAGGTCGTAGTTCACGGCGACCTGGCGTATCATGGCCCATTCCCGCGCGGGCACGAGCGGTTTGCCGGTCGCCGGGTTGGCGGCGCAGAATGGCATGACCAGGCATGCCGACAGGGCGACGGCGGTATGGAGTTTCGCCTTCACGGCATCGAATTATATCACAAAACCGCCGCCGCCTGTCTGATTTTGTGGTAAAATATATGACATCATGATCAGAGGAATGCTTGCTGGAATCGCCGCGGTCGCCTTCGCGTCTGGCGCCTGCGGATATGAATGGATGAACGTTTCGCAGGAAACGCGGATCGGTGGGCGCATGGTCTCTCCCGGGTACCTGCGCGGCAAGGTGGTGCTTCTCGACTGCCGCGACTACGCCGACCCCGACAACGCCGAGGCCATAAAGCGTCTTCAGGCCGTATGGGCCACCTACAAGACCAAGCCGTTCATAGTCCTCGGCAGCCATCGCGGCGCGGCGAGCACGGCGAAGGTCCGCGCGGCAATGGACAAGCTTGGCGTCACCTATCCCGTATACAGGTGCGCGGGGCTGTCGAAGGGCGAGTTCGAGAACCCAGACGGCAAGGCGCTCGTCTACGTGATCGACTCCACCTGCACACGGCGGCTCTACGGCGGCAAGGACGACCGCGCCGCGACGGGCGTCGTGGGCAGCGCCATCTTCGCGGCGCGCATGCCATCGAACGCGAAGCAGTGGAAGTTCCTGCTGGACTACGAGCTGGAGAACCTGCCGGGGCAGGCGTACCTGCGCCTCAAGGCGCTGATGGACAGCAAGGACGCATGGGACGAGATGCTGAGCAAGTTCCCCGAGGACGCCAGTCGCTACAAGGACGCGAGGGCAAAGCTCTCGGAGAGCAACGAGGTCAAGAAGCTCGCGAAGCTGGTGGAGCTCGCGCGCCTCGTCAAGGACCGCGACACGGAGTCCGAGAAGGCCAAGAAGATCCAGCCCAAGCACCTGGAGAGGGTCGAGGAGAAGTATGAGTCGCTAAAGGGGAGCGACAATCCGTACATAGTCCAGGAGGCGAAGAACGCACTGGTCGACATACAGTTCGCGAAGGCCACGCTGAAAAAGAAATGAGAAATGGGCGTCAGCCCGGGAGGAGTTGCGCTATGAATATGAGGAATGCGGTTCTCGCGGTTGTGTCCGCTGCGTCGCTGGCGGCGCATGCGGACATGTGGAAGGGCCTGGACGAGGCCAGGTGGTACTCCGGGCCGAAGATCACCGAGGACGACCTCGTCGGCAAGGTGGTGCTGGTCGACTGCTGGGGCGTGAACTGCCCGCCGTGCAAGGCCCTGCTGCCGGTCATGCAGAAGTACTGGAGCGGCTTCAAGGGCAAGAACTTCGTCCTCCTGGGCTCGCACTGCCAGGGCCGCGCAGACGAGCAGGTCAAGGCGCTCGTCAAGGAGAACGGCCTCACCTACCCCATCTACGAAAGGGCCGGACTTGCGCAGAAAGAGCCGAACTTCAGCGGGCTCCCGTTCATGTACGTGGTCAACCACCGCGGCAAGGTCATCTACGCCGGGAGCAGCCACCAGGAGGCGATAACCGCAGCCCAAGACGCGATGCTCATGGTGGGGCAGCCGCCGTCGCTTACGGGCAACCTTGTCTTCGACAAGAAGAGCCCGTACAGGAACATCGACAAACAGCTCGTCCTGGGGAAGAACATCGCCAGCACCGTAAAGAAGCTGGAGGGGGACATCAAGAAGGCATCCTCGAAGTCGGCCACCCCCGCGCAGAAGGCGGCGGCCGAGGAGGCGGCCGCCATCCTGAAGGCCGTGGAGGAGGCCAAGGCGGAGACGCC
>Ga0310786_10008944_pt1 | contig 12785 bp, 4 predicted proteins | sample AusTroGonzalo_MG_FD_203881 | JGI IMG/M metagenome (GOLD analysis project Ga0310786, IMG submission 203881) | Bovine rumen microbial communities from tropical cattle in Woodstock, Queensland, Australia - Gonzalo_03 (v2) (version 2) | ecosystem: Host-associated > Mammals > Digestive system >...
GTCAGCGTCTGCTCATTCTTGGCACCAATGACATCCGTCATCTTGTCAACAGCAATCCATTCTGGCAAGTTCTCGATGGTGTACGTGTGTGACACGCCACTATTGTTTTCAATGTTCACCATGAATTTTTCCTCCGTGTTGCTTCTAGTAGTGATGTTCAGGGTCTTCTGACTCCATCGCAGCGGATTGCGGTCCACAAACAAGCCCCATGTGTAAGGCGACAGAGTTGTGTTTCCATTCAGGTCAGGAATCTCATACACCGTCACGTACAGGTTACGCTTGTTCACACGGGCATCTGGTTCGTCAACATTCACCATCACCTGATTGTCCTTACCCACGAAACTGAAGTTCAGGTTTCTCAGTTCTTCGTATGCCTGGATGGGTGCGCCCATGCTCTCATCAATCTGCCGCATCACGTAGTCATTGTCAGCCACAAACACCGTATCCACCCTATCGGTGGGGTTGCCATCCATATCGAGATGAACAACCTGATTCAGGCTGTAAGGCTTCAGCACCAGTTCATTGTTCATCTGTCGCTCCTGGCGATTGAATCCAAGGTAGGTGATCAGACCCTTCTCCTTGCCGCTGGGGCTCTTGGAACTGTAACGCTTGATGAGCGACTGCGGCAAAGCCTGTTGGAAGAGCCCCACCTCATCGATGTGTCCTGTCAGTGCATGGCTATGACGGAGTATGTCAGCCTCGCCCTGCTGATGCCACACCATGTTACCCAGATAGAAGTCGTCACCCGTCATGCCTCCCAAACTGTCGGTGCCGAACTGCACCTTCAGGGCATTGTCCAGATAGATGTTCACCAGTTGCTGTCCGCGATTGACAGTCATGGCGTAGTGGTGCCAGCGGTCATCATCGTAGCCGCTCTTGCCCAGCACATACGTCGCACCGCCTGTACGGTAAACCAACTGCTCCTCCTCAAAGCCGATGTAGAATGTGCCAGGAGTGGCATCCGTCTTCTCTCCCGATCCATTGCTCAGCAATGCACCTCTGCCCGCCGGAGTCGTCCTGAACCAGAACATCAGCGTGTAGTCAGCCTCGGCAGGTCGCTGCATGTATTGCGCCTTCAGTTTCAAGCCCTGCTGTTCCTTGGTCTTGTCCAGACTCAAAGACATACCCCGAGGCAGTGCCCAATCGGTAGCCGTCAGTTTCAGGTGGGCACCCTGAGACTCATCGCTTGCATAGTCACCCTTACCCTCGTTCATCGGGTAATAGTCTATCAATCCCATCTCATAACCCGTCAGATGGGTCTTTCCATAGGTGCTCAACAGACCATTGTCCAGCGCACGGTACCAGATGCGGGTCTCCTGCATCTTGCCCTTATAATACTTGCGACGGCTCGCATCCGTCTCATTGGTACTACCAAACACGAGAGATCCGTAGCCGTTATAGACGACGTTCTTCTTCTCACCGATGATGCTGTCACAATAGAGTTGCAGCGTCTGGGCATCGCGATCCAGTATGAGTGCCACATGCTGCAAGCCATTCTCACCGATAGGATAAGTACTGGTCAGTTCTATGGATTCGTCATTAGACCGAATGACACGTGCCATCAGATGACGGTTCTCCTTCACCCACAACTGCAACGAATTGCCGTCAGAGCCATGCGAGAAGATAGGCATGTCGCCACCACCCTCGCTGATGACAGGACGAATCATCATGTCAATGGTCACACTCTTGTCGCTGAAATTTCGGGTCACTTCACTTTGGGCATAGCCTTTTCCTCCGAACATCAACGACGGGTCTTCTATCAGTGCCGTCTCATTCGTCTCACCCTTCACCTCAAAGTTCGTAATGCCCGTCAGGTAGTTGTACTCAATATCCTCGCTGAAGTTGAACACCACGTTGTCGCCAGCACCTAAGATGCCATCCTTGGGGTCAGGGGCACCGAAGAGTTGCGGACGGTGAGTGTCCTTGATGCCGCTCAGCACCTCGGAATCGTTGGTCAGGTAACTGTTGCCGTTTCTGACGAACAAGCGTGCCCTCAGATCATACGCCTTCTCCATCTCCCTGCCATCGCCATAGAACTTGGTCACGATGTTGGCATTGTCAGGTATCATCTCACGGGTGCCACTGGCTTGCTTGTAGGATGCCGAGTCAGCATAGAACGAGCAGAGGTTCGTCCAGTAGTCATCGCCACGTGTTGATTCCTTGTATTGGAACTCGATGTGGTCGAAATTCTTCTGGTTGCGGTCAAAGCCACTGATGATGACAGGCATATACCAGCCCTGGTCGCCACTCATCGGGGCATCGGTGTTCATAATCCACTTATTGCCTGGCGATGCAATCTGTATGCCACCCGCTTCGTGCAGGAAGTGAACATCAAAGGTCACCTCATCTCTCATCTTGATGTCTCCTAACGATATCAAACCGATGACAAGGTCCTCATAGTCGAAAGCCTCTCCTGGCATCACCTCCAACACCTTCTCTGTCACCTCACCCGGCAAGATGTGAACATTCATGCCGTCTTGCGTCAATGGCAGTCCATCCACCGTCATCTTCACACCCGCAGGGTTCTTCTTGTTGTCCTGATACAAATTGAAATAACTCAACGAAATTCCAATGGCATCAGGTGCCTCGCTGTCATTCGTCAGATAGAGTTTGAAGCGGGCAGGCTGTCCGTAAGGCACACCGCTGACACTCTGCTTATCCATCTTGATGACAGGGTTCTCAATCCTCTTCGTCCGTTCGTCAATCACGGTGCCAGGATTGTAGAACAGCGACTTGCGCTCACCCTCCCACGGACGGGCTGTAGCACCACCACGGGTACGATAGACGAAGCCCTTCGCCACAGCATAATCATCGGTGACACCCACACTGCCCACCTTACGGTCAAGGAAGTACTTCACGTAGTCCTGATAGGTCAGGTAGTTCTCATTGTAGAATACGTCCGTAGCACTCACCTTCTCGTTGGTCTTCTCCCTCAGTTTGACACGATAGACATCGAAATTCAGATGCGACTCCTTTGTCATCGCGATGTTAAAACTCTCCTTGCGGCTATAGGCTTTCTTCGTGGCACTGGAAGGCACCGTGCTGTAGGATGCTACAGGAGACAGGGTGAAAGTCCACTTAGTGCCTGAGAAGTTGACGTTGACCAACAAATCGCCATCACTATTTCTTCCATCGGAGGCGGTGGATTCCACTTTCCCAAAGGATGGCCCAAGCCCCAAGCCTCCTGCTATCTTGGCAAGTATCTTCCCGACGGTGATGCCAACGACGGCGAAGGTGTTGCCAGCTGATGTCGCTGCGGAACTGCTGTCGAAGGGGTCGTCGTAGGCGAAATAGTTGTGGGAGAAATCACTGCCTATCCATGAGTAGGACTGGGAAAGGCTGTAGGAGGACTCGAACGACTCGCCGTAGCTGACATTGGCTCCACCGTCGATGTCGAAGTTCTTCACCAGTTCGTTGGCTGCCAACTTGTCCTCTTCGTTCTGGGCAATCATCCTTGCCCATGCCGCTAGTGCCTGTCCGAAGTCCCTCACGAGGTCTTCGTGGGCAGCATCGTCGTAGTTGTCGGGCAGCACGATGAGGTAGTTCAACAGGTCACCCTGAACGGGCTGATGGCTCTTCACGCCCTTCTGGAGCGTGTAATAGACATACTCCGTCTGCTTGTTCAGGTTGGTGACACCAAAGCGTAGGCTGTCCGTCGCCGCCACTAATGACAGATAGACAGGCTTGCCCGTGGCGTTGGCTTGTGCCACTGCCTCGGCTTCGGTGCCTGTGAACATCAAGGCATCGCACTGCCTGTCGAGCGCTGGCATGATTTGCTTGAGGATGTGCTGCTGCGAGTGGACGAAGGTGGATGTCACCTGTGGCCCATAGCTAATCACCTCGTCACGAATCAGGTGATAGGTCTTGCCCGCTTCGTCGGTGCCGCTGGCCACCTCCACCACGGTGCCTGCCCGCACAGCTCCCTGCATCAACTGATACAGACTGTCGGTCACGGCTCGCAGGACTATCATGGGGCGCACCACCACGTTGGTCTCCATGCCGATGTAGAGGTCGGCATCGGCTCCCACCATCGTGGCACTCGTGGAGGTGCTGATGTCCTCGTTGGCAGTCATGGTGTAGGAGAAGGCGCGTTCGCCACTGCCACTGAACACGATGCCGACGGAGGTGGCGAAGGTGCTTCCTGCATGGTTGATGATGCCGCCTTCGGCTGACATGGCTGCGAGGACGCCCATATAGTTGTCAACCTCAGTGCCCACCTTGATGCCGATATCCACACCTGCTGCCCACGACATATTCATCTTATACGACATGCTCAGCGTCGAGCCCTTTGCCAGTTTGGCTGAAGAGCCACCGCCTGGTGGGTCACGCAAGATATCCACCAATACAGGCGTACCCGTGCTCACCACATCCTTGGCACCAGGCTTGTTCTGCTGACCAAACACGTAGGCATGTAACGGTTCAGCCTCGTAGTTCGTGCCATCACGGTCCAGACTGAAACTAACGGTGTAAAGGGCATCCTTGCCTGTCTGTATGTAAGGACGTTGGGCAACCTTCAGTTCATAAATGCCCTCACCGTTCTCGTCAAGCGACAGGGTGTCCCTGTTCGTCGCACTCAGCAGTCCGTTGTGAATCGTCACGTGTCCACCGCTCAGTTTCACCTCCTCGCAGCGTCCGTCCTTGGGGTTATTATTATAATAGTAGCGCTCCAGTACAGCTAACTTGATGTTGTAGGGACGGTCAAGACTGAACACAGGGTAGCCGAAGGTATATTTCGTCACGCCATGCTTGTCGCCCTTCTCATCCTTTTCCTCCGCAGCCCAGGCGATAGGGATGCGTCGGCTGTCACCCGTCACGGTGCGCATGTTGTAATAGCGTTCGCCAAAGTAGTTGAAGTTGTCCCAGTTCACCTGGCTGCACTCGAAGACGATGGGGGCACGGTAGATACGGTTGTAGATGGCATGATATTCTTCCGTTACCTCATAGACCGTCTCCTTGGCAAGCGTCATCCAGTTGCCCGTCTTGGTCACCTTGTGCAGCGTCAGCGAATCAGTCAGGTCAATCACCTCATTCGTCGTTCCATCCTGGAACAGCGTGGCATAACCATCGGCACTGATTTGCTGTATCTTCCACTTCACAGGAGGCAGCAGCACCTCATACTCACCCGTCAGCGTGTCTGGCAACACCTCCATGCGGTAGCGGGACGTATGCACACGGGTTTTATGCTCTTTGGTGTCCAGCCGACCATGCTTCTTGTGGATGAACTCCTCGTCGCGCTCAGTCAGCGAGCGGTCGGTATTCTCAAACACCAGCATCGAGGTCTTGTCGCCCTCCAAGGTCAGCACCATCTTCAGGTTGTCACCCAGATTATTGGTCGAGAGGGAATTGCCCAACGGCAGGTCGCCCTGAGTCGTGCCACCTACCACGCGACCTATCAACTTGACACGTGTATCGTCATAGAAATACACACCAGCCTTGTCCGTCTGGAAGTCATACTTCGTCTTGCTCTCAGGGTCGCGCTCGTCAGCATGGTAGTAGCCATTCTGGTAGAACACGTGACCCTTCATCGTCGCCTGGATGGAATGTTCGCCCTTCACCATGTAGAACTCGTACTTGCCCTCGTAGTTGGTCTTCACGGGACCTGCTGCCGTGCTCACGGGCTGCCCATCAATCAGGAACGAAGCACCCACCACAGGAATGCTCGTACCCTTGTACATGACGTAGCCCGACATCTTCACGCCAGCCGTCACGGTGAAGTTCACGTTCGTCTTCAGGTTGCCCTTCGGCTGACCATCAAACACCACAGGAATGCCATCGCCACAATCAGCGCTCAGGTCACTCTTCGGCAGCGAGCAGGTCACCCTGTAGGAACGGGTCTCCTGTCCTCCGTAGGGCAGATTATCGACCATGAAGTAGCCCTTCTCGTCGGTAGAAACCTGACGCGACACCTTCTCTCCGTCTTCGGAATCGACGAAAAGCGTCACATTGGGGATGCCTGTGCCATCGGCAAAGCGCAGATAGCCCTCCAACCGACCGAAATGCTCACAACTGCCTTCCACCTCACGGGTATAGACCGAGTCGCGACCTTCACAATCCACCACAGAGGCTACGCGATAGACGTAGTCATAACTGGGCGACACCGTCTCGTCCGTATAGTTCAGCCCCTGCACATCGGTAGCCACCGTCTCCCAAATGCTTCTGTCCTTCCTGCGACGCTGCACCATGAAGAAATCCACAGGGTCTTCCGTACAACTCCACCTCAGTTCCACAGCACTGTGGTGGGTGGTGGCTGTGAGCGAGTTCTCCAAGATGTGACCCGATTTTTGGATATAGAAGGAATCGTCAGGAATCCTGACGTTATACTTGCCGACGTTGAGTTGACCATCGGTGGTGAAACTCGCCCTGTTCATGACAGGTTCTCCGTTATACCATAATGTATTCTTCGGAGCATCGCCAGGACGACCCTGTATCAGGTCTGAAAAGGAGCATTGATAGTAAGAGTTGTCATAGATGCCCCACTGAACAGCCGTCTTAGAACTGTTCACAAAGGTGGCAGAACCCTCGTTCATGGCCTTTTCGTCAACAAATGCAGTGGAACGGGGACTGAAGAAACTGTTGCGGATGTGTACGTAGGCATCCTTTGTCTTGTCACCGACAAATCCGCCCCAATAGTAGGCGCGTACTCCTCCGTCGCTCAGACGGGCAGCCACCATGCTGTTGCTGATGTAGAGCGAACCTTGGGCTTCACCCACCATGCCTCCGCACCAGATGGCACCGCCACCCTTGTTCGTGATGGTCATGTCGCCCGTTACGTAGCAGTTTTCTATGTATGCCCGTCCTTTCTGGAGTCCCACCAGTGCGGCAGTCCAGTCGTTGGACGATGTGATGTCACCCTTCACCTTGATGTTGGTCAGCACCACACCATCTCCCACATATCTGAAAGGAGCGGAATTATTCCATTCCTGCGACAATCCACCCACATTCAGATAGTATCCGTTACCGTTGAAATTACCACTATAGTAGTCATTCCCGTCTATCATTTCGGGGGCCTTCACGTCGGCTGTCAGGATGGCATTCAGTTTGTTTTCCCCATTTTCCACACGTCTGATGAAAGCCTTGAACTCATCGTCGTTGCCAATGGTGACAAAGATGTCGCCCGTGCCACCTCCAATGGCAGACTTCTTGCGGTCCACCTCGATGTTGAGCATATAATAGACACAGGTGCGCGGCAGCGTCAACGTCACTTGCTTGGCATTAATCTGCTGGGGTGTGAGTATCGTGGCGACACTATCGACCCACTCACCCTTGCGGTTGGACATCTTCATGACGACACGCATCTCGGCACGAGGGTCCCATACGTAAGTTTGCTTATAGTGGGAACTTTCATAGTCCCACGTCACCCAAATCTTCCGTTCGCTCTGCTTGCTCCACTGTGCCGTTGCCTTAATGGGCTTCAGCAATGCCAGCGAATTGATGGAAAGCTGCGTGAAAGCCATGGCAGGGTTCTTCTCGTAGCCCCAAACACTGGCAGCCGTGGCACGTACCACACGGTAGCGCACCAATGGAATGCCTAACTTCTTGTCAATCTGCGTACTGTCGAGGTTGCTAATCAGCGTCGTGTCAATATGCTCATAGTATTTCTGTTTGACATCGAACAATTCAAAACCGATGTCCGTGTAGTCATCTTCACGCCCTGTCAGCGTGCGCTGTATCATGAACGCATCGCCATCGACGAGGTCTTCATGCCCCAAGTCGGTAATCTCCCATTTCAACTTCACATTGCCCCCATCCATCATCTCCGAAGTCAGTGCCTGGGGGCCATGAATCATCGGAAGGGTACCCATGGCTTTCTTGAGGATGGTAACATTCTCAGTAGGTCCGTTGGGGTCTGCCATCTCATTCCTGCTCCACGAGCCACTGACCACAGAGGCAGTCATCGCTACACTCTTGATGCCCTCGTAGGAAGGTATGCGCAGGAATGCCATGTTGCTGGCTTTTTCCAGCACGACATCCTCCAACCGGTGCTCCACATCGAGGCTGTCCTTGTACGTTCCCTCCAGTTTCTTGATGGGCTTGTCGCAACTGACAGGAACCTTCAGATAGCCATAGTCGGCAGCATCGGTACCCACCACAGGGTCGTAGGTCTCCAAAGAAATATCCTCGAAATCAATCTTTCCGAGTTCTTTGTTGAAAGCAATGAAGGTGGTGTTAGCGGTGACAACAGAATAGTTCTTAAGCGTTGCATCTATTCCAAACGTCAGTGTCTTTCCTGCAAATCTGCCCGGATAGTACCAGTCGAATTCATACCACGAGGTTTGTTCCTCTTGCGTTCCTCCTCTGTAATTCGTTGACGTTTTCGAATTGCCCGTAATCAGGAAATTCTTTTTCTCATAGTCGTTGGTCAGGATCAAGGTTGATTCGCCAGACATCAGATTGGCGATACCGTTCCATACGAACAGAAATCCACCCTCCTCTGTCCAATAGAGAATGTCCTCTCTCTTGCCCTGTTCATCCTTGACATAAAAGGTCACTTCATGATACCGAATTTGGTCATTAGCATTATATTCGGCATAGAAGGACTTCAGGTGCACACACCCGGGTGCCTTATTAGACCATGTGTTGTATTTTTCCGGATGATTGACGACATCATAATAATCCACAGCGCGAGCCTCCTGCGGAGTCCATAGCGCCAGCATCGTCAGCAGCACCGCTGCCAACCCTTTGCTCCATCTGTATAAGTCTTTTTTCATAGTGATATGGTATTGTTTTTAGAATCAAACGATGATGTGCAGCCGCCATCCACCAGATGCTGTCCCCCATTCGCCACCATTTTTATAAATGTATAGGTATTGCCCTGCAGATAGTTCATGCTGAACCTGCCAAGGCTCTCTGTGGTGATGGTCGTGCCACGGGTTGTCACACCCTCCACCACCACTGTCAGCGGTCGGAAAGGATATACGTTCGGAGCACTGGCAGGGTCGTCATCCGACTGACAGGCAGTGAGTCCTGCCAGCACAAGCAAAACCCATGCATAGCAGAGTAATAGTCCTTTGTTAATCAGTGTATTATATATTTTATTCAATAGGTTCATTGGTAAAAGTGTTTGATTTAATGCGACAAAGTTAGTGCAAATCGAGCGAAATACAAAATAAATTCGTATTTTTTTTTATCTCCGAGATGCAGCCTACCTTCGGCGAAGCCAACGGTACGATTTAGTGAGTAAAGAACCAAATTTTATTTGAGTTTTTCGAGCGTGAGTAACTTAGAACGTAGTTCAACGTTAGTGAAACAACGTTCGACAGAGCCTCCATGACTGCTTTTCGTAAGACCCCATGCGAAGAGTGAGTGAACCTTAGTTGTTTCTTATTATACATATAACGAACTTCTCTAACTTCTTTATTATACCTTTCTTCTTCCTTCGCGATACATTCAGCTTCATTGTTTCAGTTCTGAGGGTAGGACAAATTCATAAACTACTTTCTTGTCCGTCTGGGGATATTTTGCTTTGAGATTATCGCCTGTAAGGACATTCTCAATCTGGAACCGGATGTTGTTCTCCTCCATCCACTCCCTCGCCTCTTCTTCTGATTTCAGCTCTGGATGTTCCTTTCCACCAATCACAATCAGACAATCTCCATCCTCAGCTGCCTGAAGAGCCATGAAAATGTTATGCATGTCCTCTTGGTCAGCCTTTTGCCTCGCCTTAATGGCTTCCTCTCTTTGGGCATTGGCCGCCTCTCTCATGGCTGGTAAACATGCGACATACTTCTCCAACACATCTTTGGAAATGTCGTAGGCTCTGTGCTTAAGGACATCCATATAGGGAGTATGCCCATAAATCATGACATCAAGAAGTTTCTCCCCCTTTGTCTTGGCATATACCCTCGCCGTTCCTGACTTGGTGGGGAACAATACTTCTAATACTTCCCTAAAAGGATGATTGGACACGATGGGGATGCTATCATCTTTGACCCCATGCACGAACTCGTATCCCTTCAAACCCTCCAATTCCTGTCTGAGTTCCTTCTGCTTCTCTTCGTCGAAAGGTTTGGGAATAGGCATGAACACGATAGCCTCATCGGTTTTCAGCCCCTCCATGTATGCGTTCCACACATCTTCAGGAATATATTCACGTCCCATTGTTTCATAAGCGTTGCGTTGGGCTTCCTTATAATTAGGCGGCATCATATCCTGATACATAGCCTGTGGGAGGTCTTTATACTTATTGATGATGTCAGTTGCAGTTTGTGCCATCATCAATACTGGGCACATGAATAATGTAATAAATAATAATCTCTTCATTTTCTTTTGTTATTTTCTATACGGTATCTTCATGTAAAACATATAAACTTCTCCATTCCGATATTTGTACTGTAGCAAGCCTTTGATTTGCTCTAATACACGTATTCAGTATTTTCATTGTGTTCCATTATTTGTTTCTTTAAAAAGAACCAATCCCTCTTTATGATATAATCGTGGCTCTTCCCTCATAATCCCATATAGTCGATGAGTACTCATCTGTTTAATGAGCCTCTCTATTTTACGACTCTTATGTTTATACAATGAGCGAGCTGATTCCAAACTCACTTTTATGATCTCTCCTTTTGTCCCATGCGAAACCTCTACCGATGTAAGGTATTGGGAACTTAAGAATTTGAATTTCCCGTAACGTCTCACATCCGTCCGGAATAATCGGTGCAGACGCATGAGATCCTTAACTCTCTCTTCTTTGTTAACCCATAAAAGACTTGCATTTTCTACTTCTCCATCATAGTTTTCTTTCAGAGTTCGTTCCTGTTCTGATAGTGCATAAATGTATCTATCACCAAAATACTGATATTTTAGATGTACTATATGCAATCCTTCTTCGACATAGTCTGCAATTGTGTCCACCCTCAATGCCTCAGGAGTGTTCCTTGCTGCATGTACACATATAGGCAGGAGTACAAACAGGATTAGAAACCCTGTCTTCACGACCATCTTGACGAACCTTTGTGTTATGACAAACTCCTTCATACTGTTTTAATTGTTTATTCCCTTAAAATGGCAATCCTAATAATTCTCGAAATATTTTTGTACCTTTGACTTCGTCCAAGTTACTTTCGTTTGGAAAAATCCAAAAAAACTCGAGTTCTTTTGGTTATTCTCTCACTTAATCGTAACTTTGCCGTCGAAAACAAAATGTAAGGATTATGACGACATTAGCATTGAACAATCTGTGGGCGTACATCCAAGGGCTTTCGCTCGCGAAGAAAGACCGCGAGTGGCTTGCCAGTAAGCTCATTGAGCCAACGGAAAAGCAGGCTGTAACAAAGAGCACGACCAAGGCGTACAAGGTAAAACCTGTATCTTCCCACATAAAAAAATGGAGTGGTTGCGCATCATTTACGGAGAGTGAGATGGAAAATGACCCACGACTGAAAGCCCTGTTAAACCGATGACACGAGTATTCCTTGATACGAACATCCTCATCGATTATGCGTTGGGACGCCAAAACGGGGAGGATGTTATGACAGCCTCCGAGTTCTTGTTGCAGTCTGAGAGTCAATAACCAATAAAATATTCTTTCCATCTTTTTATTCATTCACCAACACCTTTCCGTCTTCTGTCATTCCTTCCACGCTGATATACATCTCCTCGCAAGTGGAATTATTGAAGAACTCCACCTTTGCCTTGCCTTGAGCATCTGTGGTGATATCAGGTTGCCACCAGATGGTGCGTCGGAAGTCTGCCATAGGAGGGATCACGTTGTAATCTTCTGTCTTGAAAGTGGAAGCTTTGTTGAAGCCTTGGAAGTAGGTGCGACGGAGTCCCTTGTTGCTTTCTGTGGTAAATTTCGTGTGCAGATAAACATAGATGAATGTACTATTGTCCATCACTCGTGGGTCACCAGGAACAATATAGACAGACTTCACTTCATCCAAATATAGTTCATCTATATGGACATCTAAGAGAGGACGCGCACCATTGTCAATTATCCAGTTGATGAGATCTCCGTCGTATCTACACATATCTGATGCATCTCCTATGTATTCTGAAAAACCTCCCTGAGAATCAGATGATTCACTTTGATGATTAGATGCCTCTGCTCTATAATAAGTAAAAAGTGAATTCTTTTTTGCTAAGAAATTCAAGAGTGATGGCATGCGTTCCCCTCCATCGAGAATATTGTCCCGCTCCCTGTCTATATCATAATAGAGAACTGCATACCGACGACCATACGCCTCATTTTTATACCTCCAATCATCATTGGTGAAATAGCGGCGTTTCGCCTTCACTGTCACATTCTGTATCACATGGTCTCTCTGTGTGATGGGGATGAACTCATCTTCCTCTTCCAATTCCGAATCTTGGATGGGCTTCTTCACAAAGGCATTGGGTTTGAGCGGATGCAGGATTTGTCTTTCAGCAGGTGTAATATACCTTGGCTCAGGTGTAAACTGACGGTCAATGCCTACAAGGTAGGTTTTCCGTTTCTCTTTTTTCTTCATGTCTCTTGTGGTGTAGATGGACAATTTCCATTCCCCATCCATAAATGGCATCTGGAATGCATAGTTGCCTTCAGCGTCTGTTGTGGCATTGCCAAGCAAGCTTTCTCCCTTTTGATTATATAGGCTTACGTACAGATGTACGTTCGACACAGGGTTGCGTTTCCTGTATGTTTTCAATTGCCCATTCAAATAGAACTGGTCTTCGATGGGCTGTGGTTTGCGGAAGGTATAGCGTTCAGACATGAGCCTCCAGTCATATCGTCGCCAGCCCTGTGTCAGCATCAGCAGGTCGGCACTCTTTCGATGCTCCTGATCATCTGCCTCGAAGTAGTAATC